>JAEEGL012269379.1_pt1 | contig 11131 bp, 6 predicted proteins | sample 9134231 | NCBI WGS metagenome assembly JAEEGL01 (sample SAMN16246548, study PRJNA631951) | gut metagenome | biome: gut microbiome; feature: rumen; material: fiber-attached | host: Bos | place: Iran: Karaj | collected 2018-10
GACTTCAACTCGCAACATGATCAAGAAGATTTGGCCGTTGGAGTTGCCCGACATGGAACCCGAAACCTTGGCCCGCCTTGTATTCTGCTATGAGAACAACCCAGAGCGTTCAGACGGCATCATCAGTGGCGCACAAGACTCAATAGGCATTTGTATCCCCGGTCTCTGCCGCCATTATTACGACAATCAGTATTGGCCATCGAAGATAGAGACCTGCAATGACGAAAGCATTCTTTCATGGTTGGAAAACCACTTGGTAATGATTCCCATGGAACCCCGTAAGCCGGGCTGCTCCGTAGTGGAAGGCAAGGACATCACTCGCGAGAAGGTCTTAGTCCTTGCCAAAGCCGCAGACGACTGCTGGGAAGCAATCATGAACAAGGACTTGGAGGCGTTTGCGAAAGCCTATCGTGATAGCTTCAACGCACAAACCGCCATGTTCCCTGCTATGATCCAAGGATGTGTTCCATCTTACATCGAAAAATACAAAAAACTCGTAATGGCCTATAAGATGCCCGGAGCAGGAGGTGGTGGCTATCTCGCTTGTGTAGTGGAGAACGCTGAAACCTTTGCTAATGAACACATTGAAGCTATTAGATTGACAATTAGGAGAAAATGAAAAGATATTGTCAAACGTTAACCCTCGTTGACGACGAGGAAATGATACAGAAATACGTGGAGGCTCATGCCCATGTGTGGCCAGAGATTATTGAAGGCCAGCGTGAAGTGGGTATCCTTGATATGCAAATCTACCGCAAGGGGAGGAACCTCTTCATGATTTGCGATACCGTTGATGACTTCGACTGGCAACGCGACATGGCTCGATTAGCCACCTTTCCCCGTCAAGCCGAATGGGAAGCCTACGTGAGCCAATTCCAAGGCTGCAAAGCCGATGCCAGGAGCGACGAGAAATGGCAGATGATGGAAAAAATATTTTAGCCACGGTGTTTTAGAATGGAATTGACAGCGTTTTTGAAAGATGTGTGTCAGTTTTGCAGGTACTTGTTTTGACCACAATGGAGATAGTGATGTATGATGGATGAAGGAAGATGTAAGATGTGTTAAGGATAGGGTCAATTAAATAGGGCAATCTTTGGCTGTCACCTCAGATTGCCCTGCTTTCACGTCGTTAACCGTTAAGAAGGTTATTTGTTGCGATGCTTGGTAGGCCCAACTTTTACCTTCTCAACAACGGTTTTGTCAGGGTGCTTCTCGGCTTCTTTCATGGGAATGAAGCGACCTGTCTCAGCACTCCTTGCTTTTTGTACTGTTTTTGACATAGGCTCTTGTTACTCTGCCTTTTCAGAGGTTCTTTGTGAAGGCTTGTCCAAGGCCTTCGGGTTTGACATCGGATTTCGGACAATCCATAATGGAAATATAATTCAAATTTCGTGCCAACGGAAAGATTTTTCGGTAAAACTTGTTTTTGATAATTCTTGCTGTCGTTTTGGCAGCTATTCAATGTTTTAAGGCTGACAGTTTACGGATTATTTTGCTTAGGTGCTTAGATGCTTATTGGGCTTACAGCTTACGGCTTACTGCTTACAGTATTGAGTCGGATTTCATTAAAGAGGTTCGGCTCTTTTGGCAACAATAGAGACGAGTATATAGAATATGAGAGTTTTTTTTAAAACATTCCAAGCTGGTGTAGGCGACTGCATCTTCTTTTGCTTAAAAGAGGGTGACAGGCAGTATGCTATTATGGTGGATTGTGGAAGATTCTCTCAGGCTATCAGGGACTATGTTGAGAAAGAACTCAATAAACGTATAGATTTGCTCGTGGTTACTCATATTGATGCAGATCATGTTGAGGGCGTTACCGCTTTGCTAAACGATATGCCCGATTTGGATATTGGCGAAATCTGGTTTAACAGTTACAAACGTGAAAATGGTGGTGTAGGAACACCTTTGTCTGAAAAGCAAATAGAATGCTTAAAACGTCTTTATGGTAAGATTCCTCAGGTTATTGATGTTTTGAACACGAAAGTGAATGCTGAACATGCTATCACCTTGAGCGAAACAATTCTAAGTAATCCCACATGGGAAGACGTTTGGCGTAGGGCGCAAATTAAGGTTGGCATAACTGACTATCTGCTTTGCGATGGGGCGTTTGGTAAACTGAGAATCATATCGCCTACTCAAAAAGCGTTAGATGCATTGGATGATGACTTTCTGGAACTCTTCTATGAGTTTTTTTATGGAGAGCATCCTGACGGCGCCTTAGAAAAAGACACAACGATTTATGAGCTTTTGCTGCGAGTGGCCCAGGAGCGTGAAGCGGACGAACAAGCCAAACCTGAACAAATCTCTTCGCTGACGCTGAATGGTAGTGATATTAAAGCATTTTGTAACAATAAAACCACGGCTCTTTCGCCTGAAAACAAAGCCAGCATCGCTTTTGTGTGGGAATATGGTGAGCATAAGATATTGTTTCTTGGTGATGCTTCGCCCGATGTGGTGAAAAGCTCATTAGAAGGGTTATATGGAAAAAGTGCTTTGTTGTATGATGCGGTGAAAGTGTCGCATCACGGTAGTGCGCATAGTACCTCTGTGAAATTGATGGAATTGGTGGATAGTCCTCACTTTTTCTTTACAGGAGGCTCAGGAAACAAGAGACCGCATATTGAAGCCATTTCACGCATCATTAATAGGCCTTTAAAAAACGTGGCTAAACCTTGTATGCTGCATTTCAACTTCCAGAATGAGTGGACTAAGGAACTGGAAAGTTCAGATCTTCAGCAGCAATTTGGATATACCCTCGATTTTTCCTCAAACGAATTGAAGTATGATATCTAACGGAATAGTATTTGAGGCCATTGTTCCCATACGGTGTGGCGGCAGGAAAGGTACGGCTTTCTTTATTGAGCCAAACCGCTTGCTTACGGCGCGTCATGTGGTGTTGGAAGCAGTGAGAAACAATGTTCCTGTGGAGGTGGTGTGCAAAGATGCTATCCGAGTTTGCAGCCATGTTGAGGTTCTGGAGTCAGAACAGGAATTTTCAGAAGTTACGCTTTTGACCATCGACAATTATTCTCACGATACGGTAATTCATTTGCTCAGCTTGCCCCCTAAGATTGAGAAAAGGTTATGGGTTGCTGGATTTCCGTTGGAGATTGGAAATAACAGTGATTTATTCGATTTCGAGATACATCACACTTTCGCAGTAACTGACAATGAATATGACGTGGTTGCTTCTCTGAAAGAATTGGTGCCGTTCACATCATATCGTGGCTTTTCAGGCTCACCAGTTGTTACCGACGAAGGCTTCGCAGTTGGTGTTATTACGGATAAGCTGTCGAGGGTGGTTGGCTATTCGTCGGTATTGCATTGGAGTGAGCAGCTTGCGGCCAAAGGGTTGGTTATTACAGACGATTGGGAGGATTATGATGATTCACCATACGGTTATGGACGCAGTGTTGCATTGGTAAAGGAAGCCGTTAAAAGGGCTGGTGACAGGTATAGTCCAGATGTTCATGTAGCGAACGAGGACTTGGAGGATGACCTGAATGTGTTTTGCAGTAAAACGGAACAAGAAAGAATCAAGTCTATTTATCCGTCAGTTGAACAATGGTATTTACAACTGCGGTCGAAATATCCATTTATCAAAGAAAACTACAAACAAGGAGAATATGCGAGCTTGGCACCGTGTTTGAGGATGTTCAGGGAAAACTATAATAAGAGGGATAGGGATGATTTGGTTGATTACAAAAAAGTAGATAAGGCAGACGTTGATGCGTTGAAAAAACAGTTTGAGAAGCTGGACGAAATATTCAATAGCTCTAAGGATATATTGGATTTTCAATGTGCCTTTATTCATGGCATAGCAGGTTCCGGTAAAACACACACGTTGTGTCAGTTTGCTGAGTCTCACGCAGTGAAATGTCAGCCCTATTTGCTTTATGGAGGACAGTTTGTTGCCAATGAGAATTTTTTGCGACAGGCTGAAGAACTATTGGGATTTCCCGACGGTATTAAAGGCTTGGATGATTATATGGCTGAGAGGGGTAGATATGCCGTGATCATTGTTGATGCCATAAACGAGGGTGTTGGATTGGCCTATTGGACGGACATTCTTGTACGACTGCCGCAAGAGGTTGAGAAATACAAACACTTACGTTTTATTTTTTCAGCAAGGTTGCCTGACAACGGAGATATTAAGATAGGACTTCACAACCAATGGGCGTTGCGATATATAGATGGTTTCAACAATTGCGATGATGCCATAGACAAGTATTTTGACAAATATGGTGTTGACAAGGGCTTTAAAAACAATTCGTTCTACGAATTCCACAACCCATTGTTTCTTCGAATATTCTGCATAGCATATAGCAGAATCCCTTATCAAAACAAACAATCCATTACCAAACTTGAATTGTTTTTGACCTATCTTCAGGTGCGTAACAAAGATGTTGCGAATATTATAGATGAAGACTATTACTTTGATGTAACTTCACATTATTTGAAGAGGTTGGCCGAGCTGTCGTTGGACAGCCCTAATGATGGCGAAATAACGAGAACAGCTGCGAGAGAAATATCATACGGCATATATCCTAATAAGCCATGGAGCAAATCGCTTCTATATGCTTGCTTGCAGGAAACGCTATTGTTGGAGTCGTATGGCAGGGACAGGAACACCCCTTGTGTGGAATATGAGTTTGAAAACTTAGGCGATTTCTTGAGGGTGGCAGTTTTTCTTGAAAAAGGATTGAAGGGAAGTGAAGTCACCCAATATTTGACGAATAAAAAGAGTATGGTGAGCGGGTATGGTGTGCCCAAGGATCGTTTTGTCCATTTTGTTGGAGCTCTGTTGTCGGTTAAGGACGATTGTTTAGAAGATTTTGCAAATAATGCGCTGTCGAGCAGGGAATGGGACATGGTGTTGTCAGACACCCTTCAATACAATGGACCATTAAGGCAGCGTATCATCATAAAATTCATCAAAGATGGGAGCGATAAAGTATTGGCTGCGCTGATAAATGATGTTGATGCCTTTTCTTTCGCTGAAATTGAAACTCTTCATGACGAGTTGTTGCAAATGTCATTATCAGAAAGGGATTTGAAGTGGAGTTTGCAAGTAAATGGGTTGTACGATTGGTATGGCCGTCAGAAGTTTGTTGATTTGCGATTAGTGCAACCATCAGACAATGAAGAAGAATTGGAAGATGATACGAAAAAAGCTATTGTTCTTTTGGCTTGGATGTTGAGCTCATCATATCCCGATTTACGAGCTATTCTTGTTCGCCATATCACAAATCTTCTTTCCAATCATCCACAGTTGGCTCTGTTGGCGATAGACCTTTTCAAAAAATGCAATGACCCCTATGTTTGGCAAGGCTTGTATTGCTCACTTTATGGAGTGGTGCTCAATACAAGGGATGAAAGTGTAGTTGGACCTATTTCAGAGTCGATTTACAAAACCTTCTATTCCGATGGGTCAATAGTTCCGAATGACTGGCTTGTCAGATACTGGACAATGAAAATTTTGGAGCGCGCTGCATACCTTAATCCAGAACTTGATTATTGGAATAAAGTGAGGCCGCCTTTTGAAACGGCAGATAACCCATTTGAGTTGTTGCCACAAGCCGGTGATGCAGAAAACGAAGATTTCTTTGGAAGTAGTAATGGCTCACATTTACTGCACAATTCATTGTTTGGCTTCAGCGACTTTAATCGTTATGTGATAGGTAGAAATACTTTATCAACTGACCGTGTATTACTTGATAGAAATACACACCTGGCAGTCGATTTGGAAGATGTTAAGAAGATGATAGCTGTTCGCATTAAAGAATTGGGATGGAACGAAGAACTGGGTAAAACAGACAATGGCAAATATTCCACCTCTAGATTTGAGAACGAGAAAGAGCGGATAGGAAAGAAGTACCAATGGCTGGCCTATTATGATATTTTGGGAAGGTTGTCGGACTGTTGCTTATTGCGCAAAGGCTGGTATGGTTCGAGAGAGAACGAAATACACGAAGTGAATTATCCCTGGTATTTGGATGTGCGAAATTATTACGACCCAGCCTTACAAGCAGTGAGCCAAGAAAGCGTAGGAATATATTTTGAAGAAACTGCCGACGCGTATTCGTTAGAAAACCAACCAGAAGGTTGGTATAATGACGACACCAAATTGCCAGACTTTCAACTTCAAAGAACAGATAATAATGGTGATTCATGGATATGGATGTGTGGATATGATGCGGAGTATCAAGAGTTTGGTGAGATGCGTCGCAGCAAGGCTATTCATCTGAATTCTTCATTTGTGCGAAAGGAAGATGAGGCGGCATTTTGCAAATGGGCGAAGGAGCAGAATTTCTATGGACGATGGATGCCGGAGCGACGTGACAACATAGATTTTCGGTGGAATGAATATCCTTGGGCAGACAGTTACCAGCAATCGTTGGAGACAGATCAATGGGAAGAGACCCATAACAATGAATGTCCAGCCGAAGTGATGGTATCCTATATGAACCAGTTGCAGGAAGATGTAAGAGGGATCTCCAAGGACGAGCATTTCAGTTCATCAGTGTATATGCCTTGTGAGGATATGATGAATCGTTTGGGGCTTTATAACGCAGAACGTGGAATTATTAGGACCATATCTAACAATACAGTTGTTGGGTTTGACTATGGTATGTTAGGTAAAGAAAAGTCAGGGATGCTTTTCAAAGAGTCGTTTCTTAAAGAGTATTTGAAAGAAACGGGATATACGCTATATCTGTTTGTCATTGGCGAGAAAACCCTAAGCTTTTCATTGAATGCAGCTATGAAAGACTTGTCTGGTTGCTGGAAGTATGACACTGTAAAAGGATTGACAGAGGTTCAACCCTTGCATATTACTGCGAGCCACCCGGAGTGATTGTTATTAGTTTCCATATAATTTTTAAACTTAAAGAAAGAATATGAAAATCTGTATCTTTAATAGCTGGCAAAGCGATTATCAGGATGACTGTAAAATGTTTATCGGTGATGCTTTAAAACAGGCTGTCGAGGAATTGAATTCTGAACAAAAAGAGTTTGAATATTATGTGGTAAATGGTGGCGGCGGGCTGAAAGGGTCACAAGAAATCAATGTCCAAATTGATAATGCTCTTAAATATGAAGCATGTTTAGTTGTATCAGACTATACCCATGTGGGTCCACTTCCTCAAAAAGACAACGAGGGCAACTGGATTAAAAAAAGAGCTTTGCCAAATCCTAATGTTATTGACGAGACGGCAAGGGCTAAGGAACGGGTTGGTACAATGCAAATTATCAAAGTATGCAATACATTCTATGGAAATTATAGAAAGAACATAGAAATGTATTTTGATATTCAAAATGAACGGTTTCCTTTAAGTTTCAATTATCATAAAGGCAGAGATAATGCTAAAGCGCAGTTATCTATTTGCAAAGATTTGAAAGAATCGTTGAAGGAATCAATAGTTGAATGTACAGGAGAGTTTTTGAAGAATCAGAAAGTTCGCTTCAGCCCATTCGTTCCACTTATGGATGTCTATAAAGACAAGATGTTTGATTTACCTTTCTTTCCTGCTGAAAAATATAAAGAATTACAAGCAATAATTGCCGGAGGTAAGACATTTAGGCTGTTGGCATTGCCGGGGATGGGAAAGACCAGAATGGTATGCGAGGCGTTCAGGGGTGTCGATATGAATATCTATTATTGCGATTGCAAAAACAGGAATGAAGGTGTAGTCAGGGAAGCTTTGGAAAAATTGCTTGACAGTACTAATGACAAGCAGATTGTCGTAATTGATAATTGTGACCAAAAAGCACACTCTACATTTTGGGAAGAAGCAGCAAATCATAAAACCGAATGCCAATTAATAACGCTCTATTATGATACTAGGTAAATAGATGATAGCGGTGTAAGTGTTGTGAGGCTTCCGCCGAATGAACTGCCGGATGTGGTGGATTTCTTGCTAAACAACGTAGATGGTTTGTCTGATAAAGATAGAGATGCAATAAAAGATATTGCAGGTGGATTCCCGTTGATGGTCAACTTGTTAATAGATCAATATAATGAAACTGGGAAAGTGGCCAGTGTTAGCCAAGCTGAACTTTTCAATAGGATGCTTAATATTAAAGAAGAGAATTCCGATGATTTAGAGAAGAAAAAGGTATTGACCGCTTTTGCAATTTTTAAATATTTAGGTTTGTTTGGCAACCATGAGCAGCAGGGAAAGTTTGTTTCGAGTAATCAAATATTAACCCCTTTGGTGGAGAGTGATAATGAGAAACGATTCACGAGGTTTTTAAATGTGTATGGGGAATACTCAAAAGGTGATTTGCTCGATAAAGAAGGGAATTATGTGTTGATGAGGCCAATTCCTTTGGCAATTTATCTGGCAAAAAAATGGTATCAGATTCAAACAGTTGAAACAATGACAAAACTTGTGGAGCAGATTGGGGCTATCGATAATGAGTGGACGAAAAATCAATTAGTTGATAGTTTGTCAAAGAGGATAACACTGTTGGCAGATGTTCCATTGGCTCAAGAATTGGTTGGTAATTTGCTTAGTCCATCAAATAGCCCTTTTCTGTCTGAGGAAGTCGTTTTGACAAAGCTGGGTTCACGCCTCTTCCTCGCATTCTCAGAAGTGAATCCAGAAGCATGCGCTGCTGCACTTTATAAAATCATTTCACTGAAAAATGATAACGAAATTGCAGGTTTGGAACCAGCACGCCGAAATCTTGCTTGGGCTTTGGATCATCTTGCTTTTGATGGAAGAAGTTTTCATGATGCGATGCTAACTTTGGCTCGGCTTTCTTTGGTGGAAACAGAAAACGGTCTGGCGAATAATACCACGTGTTTGTTTATTGATAGATTTGCCATAATGCTCCCAGGAACTGAGGTAAACTTAATGGCAAGAGTGGAATTGCTTAAGGTTTTAAGCTCAGACGAACGATATGATGAACTAATTAAGCAATCACTCCATCGAGCACTTTCTACCGGCCATTTTTCACGTACGGGAGGAGCAGAGAAACAAGGGGTACGGTCGTTAAAAGATTATTATCCCACGTATGAAGAAGTTGTTGCATACTATAATGCGTGCTTTGATATGCTTGTTAATTTTACGAAAACACAGCATGATTTAGAGGAAGTTGCCAAGACGTTGGCGAAGAATGCACGAGGCTATTATATGCAAGGTATGGAAGGGTTTTTGTTTAACACCATTGAAATTGTTGCGCCAAAGAAAGACTATACTTGGGAGGAAATGAAAGATTCTTTGTCGTTCTTGATTGATTATGACGCTAAGAAAAGAAATAATTATAATGTTGAAAAAGCATTGGAGTGGAAGGAAAAACTTACCAAGAACGATTATGTTTACAAACTTCTTCATATAGAAAAGGATTTGTACCGTCATTTTGATATCAGTTTTGAAAAACAAATGATGTTGATCAACGAAAGGTTTGGGGAAATGGCTAAAGAGCTTATAGATGAGCGACTTTTTGAAAACCATGCCTTGATGATGGGTGTGATGCAGGGGGAATGTTTACATTATAACAGTTATGGGATGGCATTGTCTTCTTATAGTAAGGAAGTAGGGTTGCAAAAAAGGCTACTTGATGTATTACTTGACTATGTTCTTCATCAAGAAGTTTCGCGTGATGCGGAATCGATGTTGATTTATTTCTTATTGAATGTAGATGACAGAGAGCTTTTAGAAGTCGCTTATGGAGCTGTACTCAATTCTGAAAAGAAAAGAATGCTTCCTGCAATGTATGCAATTAAAGTGGAGGGTGATGAAAAATTAAGTCAGTTGTTTGGACTTCTTGATAAAGGAGACTTGACAATAAAGGATTTCATTGGTTATTTCAATCACCGTGCATTGAATAGTTTTGATGTGAAGTATGTAGCGGGAAGGTTGTTGGATTATGGGGCGGAAGGTGCTGAAGTGGTACTTTCCCGCTGCTATAACTTTTTATATGGCGAAAAAGAATTGGACGCGGAATATGAAGCTATTGCCAGAAGGTGTCTTATGCAGGTCAACCTTAATGGTTTCCGGTTGAATGACTTTGTGTATTTGCAAAGCATGAATAACTATTTGACAAAACATCGGGACGAAGAGTTGGCACTGCACATTCAGTCATTGCAGGAAAAAGAATTTGAGGGACATTATTCAGGCGACAATTATTACCTTGGCCAATTGTACGGGAAAGTATTTAAAAGTTATACCGACTTGCTAAAACCAAGAGTGTTTGAACTATTGGAAAATAAAAGAGATCGTCACTCTTGGTTCGATTTATTGAGAACAAGTTATCCTCAAGAAAATGGATTGGATAGTCCATTTTATACATTTATCCCAATAGATGAATGGTTTGGCTGGTTGCAGAATGCAGCCAATAATGACCGAGCATACGCACTTGCAATGATGTTTAGTTATTCCAAAGGTAGTGGCGTAAGTGATGAAATGTTAAGACTAATTGAAGAAAGCTGGTGTGACGAAGTGAAAGATGCGTTGGGTGCCAGGTTCCATTCTTATAGTTGGTCTGGTACGGGAATACCTCTTTATCGTAGCCGTATCACATTGTATGAAGATTATATTATGAAATTAAAAAATGAAGAGGCAAAGGAATGGTTTAGAAAAGATATTGTGACATGGGAAAAAGAAATCAATCAAGAAATTTTGAACAATGCCCATGAGCGTGCAATATACGACTAAACAATTGTGTTTTTGCGTTTTCATTGTATGTGTCTCAGGTTAATTAAACAGCTGTTGAATAGGAGAATGGTCAAATCGGACAGAGAAATATCAAAAGCAAAAGCTGAAGCTGATGCCATGATGCAGAATCTTTACGACAACATTATGGCGTTGGCAGAAGATACAGTGCCACTTTACGACAAGATAGAGGGCTATTTCTTTCAGGATATTGACTATCGTTTTTTCAAAGGTGCGACTTCAATTTGGATGGCAGATGCCGGCCGTTCGGCAGAAAGCAGTTGGGATAGGGTGCTTTACGACAAGGTGAGGCAGGTATATAATGACCCTATATCAAATAGGGTGCTTCATTGGTATGATGTGCAGAACATTGTTGCTGCCTTTCAAGACAGGGTAACGGCTGTCGAAAAATATCTTCGCGAGATATTTGCAGTTATTCCTGCCTATTGCCTCTATGGTGACAACGA
>JAEEGL013013003.1_pt1 | contig 11131 bp, 10 predicted proteins | sample 9134231 | NCBI WGS metagenome assembly JAEEGL01 (sample SAMN16246548, study PRJNA631951) | gut metagenome | biome: gut microbiome; feature: rumen; material: fiber-attached | host: Bos | place: Iran: Karaj | collected 2018-10
GCGAGCGGCAAAGTGCGCCATTTTGGCGTAAGCAACGTAACGCCCGGCCAGCTGATGCTGCTTAAGAAATTTGTGAAACAGCCCCTCGTGATCAACCAGCTGCAGTTTTCTCTGGATCAGACACAATTGATCGATACCGGTCTGTATCTGAATAACCTGACCACCGAACGTTCCTGTGACCGTGACAACGGCCTGGTGGATTATTGCCGACTGAACGATATCACGATCCAGGCCTGGTCACCCCTGCAGTTTGGCATGTTCAAAGGCTGTTTTGTGGATCATCCTGATTTCCCGGAGCTGAACCTTGCTTTGGGCGAGATCGGTGAGAAATACGCCGTGTCCAAGACGGCTGTCGCCATCGCCTGGATCCTGAGGCATCCCGCGCATATGCAGGCTATAGCAGGTACGATGAATCCCGATCACCTGAAGGACATCTGCGCCGCTTCGAAAGTGGATCTGACGCACCGGGAATGGTACCGGCTGTATCTGGCGTCAGGCAAATTCCTGCCGTGACGCAGCGGAGAAAAGAAAGATACCTATACAGACAGGAGGATTCCTATGCGTTTGGGCGGAACAGTGCTTTGCAATGAACCTGCGAAATGGGAACAGCAGCTGATCGCGTCCGGATTCCGCGCGATCACGGCCCCTTTCAACTGCAACTCACCTCGTGATGAGATACACAGATATTGTGATATAGCCGCCGGACACGATGTGCTGATCGCTGAGCTTGGCGTGTGGAAAAACCCTTTTGATGCCATAAACGGGGAAGCCAACCTGGAGTATGCCAAAAGGCAGCTTGCGCTCGCGGACGAATTGGCGGTGCCCTGCTGCGTGAACATCGTGGGTACATTCAGCAGCGTCGGCTGGGACGCAGCGGATAAAAGCAATTTCACCGATGATACTTACGGGCGTATCGTAGAAATGATACGTGAAATCATCGACGATGTGAATCCGCGTACGGCTTGTTACTGCATAGAGCCTATGCCCTGGATGATCCCGGATAGTCCTGACGCATATCTCAAACTGATACGGGATGTTGCGCGGGAACACTTCGCGGCGCATATGGACTTTGTGAACATGATCAACTGCCCCAGAAGATTTCTGGACGCGGAAGGCTTTGTCGGGGAGTGCTTTGCAAAGCTCGCCCCTTACATAAAAAGCACGCATATCAAGGATTCACGAATGGATCTCAAACACCTGACCACCATTCTGGAAGAATGTCCTCCCGGGAAAGGCATGCTTGATTTTGTCAGCATATTGCGCATCATCGACAAATACCTGCCCAAAGACGCTCCGGTACTGCTTGAGCACATGTCGACGTTTGAAGAGTACAGTAACGCGTTCAGATATGTAGCGCAAGCGGCAGAAACTGCCGGCATAGGGATTTGAAACAAGGGCAAATCCGCTGTAATTCAGGAATTCCGCCTTCATACTCTGTAGCATCTCACTGTGCAGTCTGTGATCTGCTTGCAATCACGGCTGAAAGGAGCAAACATGAGTCAGCTGATCCGCGTCAATCAAACCGGATACTCCCCTGATCTGCCGCAGTATGTCACTGTGCTTTCGGATACACCGATCATCCTGACAGACGACAAAGGCGTCGTGCTGCGCCGTTTCGAAGGGGTTGAGCTGAAGCCGGACGCAGCATCCGGTGAAAACGTTGCTTTGCTTGAGCTTGGTCTCAGCGCGCCCGGCACATACTGCCTTGAAGCTGCGGGACAAAAACAAAGGGTGACCGTTCAGAAGGAGCCGTGGCGGGCAGTCACGAACGCGCTGATCAAAGGATTGTTTTTTCAGCGCTGCGGCTGTGAACTGAAAAAAGAGTTTGGCGGACCCTACGCTCATCGTGCGTGCCACACGGCTTTGGCTGTGGACTGGGAGGATAACTCTGTCAGCCGCCGCATCACCGGAGGTTGGCATGACGCCGGAGATTATGGCAAGTACACAGGTCCCGGTGCGGTCACGGTCGGTCATCTGCTTTACGCGTGGAAATTGTTTGGCCCTGGCTGCTCGGACGAGCTGAACATTCCTGAATCCGGAAATGGTGTGCCTGACATATTGAACGAAGCCAGGTATGAACTGGAATGGCTGCTTCAGATGCAAGAAAATGACGGCGCTTTCCACCACAAGCTCAGCAAGGCTCGTTTTGCACCGTTCATCATGCCCGAAAACGATCATGAGACCGAATACCTGATGCCCGTATCGCACTGTGCTACGGCAGACGCCTGTGCCTGCCTCGCGTTGGCAAGCCGTGTATACCGTGAAGTTGACAGCCCTTTTGCCAACCGCATGCTCCTTGCAGCATTGAGAGCCTGGGAATGGCTGCAAAAGCATCCTGATTTTGTGCCCTTCCGCAATCCCGAAGGCGTATCCACCGGCTGGTATGGAGACAGAAGCGACACAGATGAACGTTTTTGGGCAGCCTGTGAACTGTTTGCTGCCACACACGAGGAGCGCTTCCGGCAGGACGCCGAGGTGCTATTCAAGTCCGGACAGAACCTTACGCGTTTCGGCTGGTCCGATGTAGGCGGAATGGGCGCGTTATGCTGCCTGTTCGATCTGAAGGAGGAAGCCGGAAGCGTGCTGTACGACCAGATGAAAGCTGACTTTTTGAGCCAAAGCCGGGAAGCGCTGCGCCTTTCACGAAACTCAGGCTATGGTACAGCATTGGCCCCGGAGCGTTATGTGTGGGGCAGCATACTGCCCATACTGAGCAATGCCATGGCCATGATTCTGTGCTGCCTGCTCACCGGACAGGAAGACATGCGTCATGCCGCGCTTATGCAGTGGCACTACGCGCTGGGTATGAATGCCCTGGATAAATGCTTCGTGACCGGTTTTGGCGAAAACAGGGTGATTTATCCCCATCATCGACCTTCCGGCGCGGACGGCATCGACGAGCCGGTCCCCGGACTGATCTCCGGCGGACCCAATAAATGCTTCCCCTATCCGTCTACGAGACAAACGCTGGGCGAGGATGTCCCGCCTGCAAAATATTACCTGGATGAAACCCCTTCCGCTGACACGAACGAAATCGCCATCTACTGGAATTCCCCGGCCGTTTTTGTCGGCGCGTATTTCAATATGCTTACACAGAACATATCAGGGAGGAAAGACTGATGAAGTATCGCACTATGGGTAAACTCGGCATCAAAGCCTCCGCTTTCGGCCTGGGCTGTATGCGCTTTAACGGCGCAGCCTCCGGCGACAGCGTCATTGACGAGCAAAAGGCCATATCGCTCATCCGCCGCGCGGTCGATGGCGGTGTGACCTACCTGGACACCGCTTATATCTATCTCGACAGAACATCGGAGATCGTGCTGGGCAAGGCACTGCGTGACGGTTATCGCGACAGGGTGACCATCGCTACCAAAATGCCCCTGGAAGCCGTGCATGACCGTGCGAGCATGGAAGCGCTGCTGGAAAGCGAGCTCAAAAAGCTTCAGACCGATCATATCGACTTTTACCTTATGCACGGTATAAACAGGGACAAATGGGTAAAATTCAAATCTATCGGCGCGCCTGAATTCTTTGAGGATATGAAGAAGCTTGGGAAGATCCGGTACAAATGCTTTTCCTTCCACGGCCCTTACGAGGATTTTGAATATATCCTCAACGACTGGGACTGGGACATGGTGCAAATCCAGTACAACTTCATGGATACCGAAAACCAGGCGGGTACAAAAGGGCTGGAGCTGGCGGGGCAAAAAGGCATCCCTGTAGTCATCATGGAAGGACTGCTGGGGGGACGTCTGGCCAAGGCGCCGGGCAACGTACAGGCGCTTTACGACGCTTTCCCGGTAAAACGCTCCTCCGTCGAATGGGCTTTCCGCTGGCTGTGCAATCACCCCCAGGTGGCTGTTGTCCTGTCCGGCTGCAATGAGTTTGAACAGGTCGACGACAACCTGCGCATTTTTGACACGGTAGAACCGGGTATCATGGACGAAAAAGAACTGGAGCTGATGGAGAATGTTCGCGCAGCATATCTCAGCCGTACAAAGATCGGCTGCACCGGCTGCCGTTACTGCATGCCATGCCCCAACGGCGTAAACATTCCGGGCCTCTTCTCCGCCTGGAACAACGTATCCCTGTACGATACAGATCCCAAATGGGACTGGGGCCTCAGGCAGATCAGAGAAAACGGGCAGGGCGCGGATAAATGCGTGGGCTGCGGCGCATGCGAAGCCGCCTGTCCCCAGCATTTAAATATCATAAGCGAACTGCAGCGCGCCTGGAAAGAACTTGTATGAGGACGCACGTCCCCGGAGGATAAGACTATGAGGATGCTTTGGCGACTGAGCCGCGAGGCGATCCGCTACCGGTCACTGTATATTATCGCAATACTGTCCACGATGGGGCTTACGGCTGTGAACCTTGCTGCACCCAAAGCCCTGTCTGCCATGACAGGTATTGTGGAACGGGGCGTGGACGAGTCGGGTCTGCACCGCATTGCCGTGCTGACTGCGATACTGATCGGGCTATATCTTTTGCGCATCCTGTTTCGTTTTCTGAGCAATTACCTCGCGCATAAAGCCGCTTGGTATCTGGTGGGCGATCTGCGCACCAAGGTCTACGACAAGCTGGAGCGCATGCACCTTGGGTATTTCCATGATAAACAGACCGGCGATCTCATGAGCCGCGTTGTCAATGATACCCGGGACTTCGAGCTCCTTTATGCCCACATGATACCCGAGACCATTACGAATCTGGTCACTTTTTCGGGCGTGCTGATCGTACTTCTGACGATAAACTCAAAACTCGCACTCATTACCTGTGCTCCCATACCCCTGATCCTTATCTCAGGCGTGGTGTTTTCAAAAAAGGTTCGCCCGTTTTTCCGTATTTCTCAGAAAAAAATGGGCGAGCTCAACGGCAAACTACAGGACAACCTGTCGGGCATCCACGAGATACAGTCCTTTGGGCGCGAGGAGTATGAAACGGAGAAGGTGAACGCACGCAACTTTGAACATATACGCGCAATGCTGCAGGCGCTCAAGATCAGCGCCATCTTCCATCCGTCGGTGGAATTCATCTCCTCCCTCGGCACCATTATCGTGGTCGGTTTCGGCGGTTATCTTGCCTATCGTGATGGGCTGCGCGTAGAGGATATTGTGGCGTTTCTTTTGTATCTTGGCCTGTTTTACGGACCGATCACGGGCCTTGCCAACCTGCTTGAGAACATGCAGCAGTCTATGGCCGGTGCAGAACGCGTGCTGACGGTGCTGGATACGCCCTGCGAGATCAAAGACAGGCCGGCTGCCGTACCGCTCAAAGACGTGAAGGGCGATATCCGTTTTGAGGACGTCAGCTTTTCCTACGATGGAAACGTGCCGGTACTGCGCAGCGTATCGTTTCATTGCAAGCCCGGAAAGATGCTGGCACTGGTCGGACCTACAGGCGTGGGCAAGACCACGCTTACACAGCTGATCTCCCGGTTTTACGAGCCGACGGAAGGGAAAATACTCATCGATGGCTGTGATATTGGCGGCGTGACACTGGAAAGCCTCAGGAAAAACATTTCACCGGTGCTGCAAGATACCTTTCTTTTCAACGGAACGATCGCCGAAAACATCGGCTATGCCGTACCGGATGCCTCAATGGACGAGATCCGCTCGGCAGCGGTCGCAGCTAACATTCACGACGATATTATGGCGATGCCTGACGGATACGAAACCAGGGTCGGCGAGCGAGGTCTGCGCCTTTCAGGAGGACAAAAGCAGCGTGTTGCCATTGCCCGGGCCATATTGCGGCGCTCCCCGATCATTATACTGGACGAGGCGACGGCATCGGTGGATGTGGAGACGGAACGGCAGATTCAGAAAGCCATTGCCGGCATTGCCGGAAAACGTACCATTATTGCCATCGCTCATCGCTTATCCACCATACGCAATGCGGACAAGATCCTCGTGATCGAGGATGGCCGTGTGACCGAAGAAGGCACACACGATGAGCTGGTCGCGCTCGGCGGCAGCTATGCACGCATGGACCGCATACAAAGCGCCGCCTCAGGAGGTATCGTCTGAAAGCGCTGTGCCGGCGGCTAAAAGACACGGGCAACAAGGCATATACGCAAGCCGAGGCAGAGGGTGTAATTGAATACTTACCATCTCAAGAGAAAAAGGAGGAAGCTTCGTGAAAGAAAAGATCAATGTATTTGACTATTCGGAACACATCCTGAAAGCCCTGCAAAAGGGCGTTCTGCTCAATACCTGCGGGGAAAAGTTCAACAGCATGGTCATCAGCTGGGGACACTTGGGCGTGATCTGGGGACAGCCCACGTTCGCGGTCTATGTGCGCGAGCACCGCTATACCAAAGCACAGCTGGACAGGACGTGCGAATTCACGATCAGCATCCCCCTGGGTGATCCGGACAGGGAGATCAACCGCGTCTGTGGTCTGGAATCAGGTCATAAAATCGACAAGGCAGAAAAGGCCAGACTCACGCTCGTGCCCGCGCGGACCATCCGCACACCGGCGGTCGCGCAGTATCCCCTGACTCTCGAATGCCGCGTGGTGTATACGCAAATGCAGGATCTTTCTCTTTTGCCGGAGGAGATCAGGCACAGTGCGTATCCTGAAAACGTGGAGGGCGATGCCCCCCTCGCCAACAAAGATCCCCATACCCTCTATATAGGGCAGATCGTGGATGCTTACATCATCCATGAAGAATGACGCTGCGATATCAGCACTTACCAGTGTCGCGAGAAACATCCTTTTTCAAATTCAAAACATGTTTTTGCGTAAATACGATAGATCCCTATTCGGGAAGCCCAATGTAAACCGCAGCCCAAGCGCAGTTTTTGCCGATATGCTTCTGGCTGCCGTCAGCCTGTTCGTGAACGGCTTCGGCGTGTATCTCACGATACAGGCGAACATCGGCGCAGCGCCCTGGGACATATTGAATATCGGCCTGTCCAGATCCCTGCACATACTCTACGGCAGCGCTTCGATCGCTGTGTCCGTGACGATCCTCCTAATAGACATACTGCTGAAGGAACCCATCGGCATCGCCATGTTCATCGACGCCTTAGTTGTGGGTAAAGCGGTGGATTTTTTTAACTGGATCGGCGCCGTACCCGCGTGCGCTTCCATTTGGACTGGCATACCGGTGATGCTCGCGGGCCTCGTGATCCTGGCCTATACGCAGTTTACCTATATGAAGGCGGCGCTCGGTTGCGGTCCAAGGGACACACTGCTGGTAGGGCTTGCAAGGCGGGTCAGGAAGATACCCATCGGCATCGTGAGCATCGCCCTGCTCAGCTTCGCTACGCTCAGCGGCTGGCTGCTGGGAGGCCCTGTTGGCATCGGCACATTGATCTGCGCTTTCGCGACGGGACCGATCATGCAGCTGGCCTTCAGATCCGTGGGCTTTGACGCCACACAGGTAAAGCATCAGAAGCTGGTCGAATCTGTGAAAGTGATCTTCCGAAAGCAGTTTGAACGGAAATAAGCAAAGGCCTCAATATATTTGAGCATGTTCACCTGTATCAAACGAAGGAGGGCTTCATGAAATACAGACATCTGCCTGGTATCAATAAGCCGTTCTCGTATCTGACATACGGTACCCCGTGGACAGCCACGAAAGCGCAGACCCGGCAAGAAGCGTTTCTAAGTTACGATCTGGCCTGGGAGGCCGGTTTCCGCTGCTTTGATACCGCGCACAGCTACGGCGAGGGTGAGGAGACGCTCGGCCTGTGGCTGAACGACCGAAAGCACCGCGATACCGCCGTGCTGCTGGACAAGGGCTGCAATCCCGGACAGGCGGGCAGCCCGGACATCATGAGCGCCGCTCTCATACGGGAACAGATCACGGAATCGCTGCGCAGGCTCCGCACCGACCATGTGGAACTGTACGTATTGCACCGCGACGACCCTTCCGTTCCCGTAGGCGAAATCATGGACGAACTGAATAAGCTCCGGCAGGAAGGCAAACTGCTGCGTTTCGGTGCTTCCAACTGGACTTTTGAAAGGATAACAGCTGCCAACGCCTATGCCCGGGAACAGGGCTTTGAAGGCTTCGGCGCGGTGAGTCCCGCCTATTCGCTGGCGGAATACGTTCACGATCCCTGGGGCGGGAGCGTAGCGCTTTCGGGTGCGGCGGCGCAGCCTTACAGGGAATGGCTTGAAAAGAGCAGAACGCCGGTCTTCTGTTACTCCTCCCTGGGGAGAGGCTATCTTTCCGGCAAGTTCAGAACCGACAGAGATACGCCCATTGATGAGTGCATCGGTAAAGGCGCCATCATGGAATACGACGCGCCTGTCAACCGCGCCCGCCTCGCCCGCGCAGAAAAGCTGGCGGCGGAGAAGGGAGTGAGCGTTTCACAGGTCTGCCTTGCGTGGCTGTTAAAGCAGCCTATGGAGCTCTTCCCGATCGTCGCCCCTACGAGCGCGGAACATATCGCCGACAACGTATCTGCGCTCGATCTGGAACTCAGCGACAGCGAATGCGAATGGCTTCAGAAAGGAAACTGCAATGAACCGTAAACAGCTCGGACGCACCGGCATTGATGGGCATAATCTTATACTCCATCTGATACGTGATCGATTACCGCAAACGTCAGCCGCCCGCAGCTCAGTACAGGACCTCGGCGAACATCTACACGCACGTGAGGGACGAGATGCTCAGGAAGGCGACGGTGAATCTGGAAGAGGTGTTTGGGAGCAGGGGGAAATGAGATTATTGCGAAGATTCCGGGCAAAGCGCCCGGTTTTTCTTCGTTTTTGAGACGTTGCGGAGCGGGGTGGATGTGTGGTATAATAGGGGCGGGAAAGATTAATCAGGAATTAACGGAAAAAGTGTCACGCTTTGGGCTTGAAAACTGTCTTATATAGTGTAATAGCAAAACCAAATCATTTGCTCCATTTTCCTGCGCTGTGGTGAAGACAAAAGAGTGCTTTGTGATTATTTAGAGTAAAGGCACAAGTATGTTTGAGTTGACGAATGAGCAAAGAAAGTGCTTCGCGCTGCCCATTGTCGAAGATAATTGGCAGAAGATTCAGGTGCCGTCGGGCTCTTTAGACTTGTTCTATACTTACGCGTATCTGGATGGCAACCGTATCAGGAAGATCATTCAGGTTTACGATGAACAACCCGGGTATCATATGTATAAAGAATATGGCATAGATGAACTTGTTTCAGAGGATAGAACACTGATACTGCCAAAGACATCGAAAGGCAAACCACAAAAGCTTTCTTCTGCGAGTATTGGTAAGCGCACACCGCTTGGGATGTCTCTTGCCTTTGATCGGGGGCATATCTGTTTGCTCAACTGGAAAAGTGATATAGTATACTATGCAAATACCTATGAAAAGACAGATACCGATACTCTGTATGAGTTTTCTGAATGGGTAAACCGCTGGTGCGCCGAAACGACTGCGCAAGATCTCAACGAACTATCTGCATTTTCGGCGCAGGACAGAAAGCACTATAAATACAGAGAGGGCGATTTTTTCCGCTTTAAACTGAACCGCAGAATGTTCGGTTATGGAAGGATCATATTCGACTATTCAAAGCTTGAACGGTCAGGCATTCCATGCTGGAAAATCTTTATGGGCAAGCCGTTATGTGTAGCGGTTTATCATCTCATTACAGATAATCCGAATCTAATGCCTGAAGATTTGAAAGATAGGATGATGCTTCCTTCCCAGATGATCATGGACAATGCCTTTTATTACGGAGAGTATACGATTATTGGAAACATCCCTCTTACGGCGAATGAAGGGGATTTTACAATTCATTATGGGAACACGATCAGTTCGCAGGAACAAGGGGTTCGGTATCAATGTGGAAGAACTTACATAGCTTTGAATAATCAAGAAGAGCTGTTTCCCGGGTTCAGACACAGTGAAATCGGCTGGGGGCTGAATGTCAAGATGCCTATTTTAAAGGAATGTATTGCAAGACAATCCAATGATCCGTATTGGCAAAAGATGCCAGCATGGCAGGTTAATGGAGATTTACGGAATCCAAGATTTGTTGATAAGCTTCACGAGGTGCACAAGCAAGTCGGCATTGAACAATAGCAAAATATCCTCTCCGTTTTCCCGCGCAGGGCGAGGGGGATGGATCATAAGAAAGATGATACCATGGAAAACACCTCAGAAAGCGTCCGTTTTTAGAGCAGATATCGAATAAAGAGGTTTGGCATGGAAATGCAAAGTTCTGGTATTGATGCAGGAATCCTTCGGGTCATAGGACAAAACCCATATACAGTTCACGATTATACCGAAACTGGATACTCGTACTTGGGTCCTTCTGGCTTGTGCATCGAAATACTAAACGAACACGACGACCTTAATCTCTATATCGACATCGATCATGATGAGTATACGGTCAGCTTTGATGTTTTTCACACGCATCTGCCTACGGGCAACAGCCAAGCCTACGCTGAGCTGCTGGATTTGATCGATGGCATTTTACACAACCGAATATGCGCAGTTTCCATCTGGTGCCCAGACAGCAACGGTGAGATGGTTTGCAGAGTCAGCACATGCGCTTCAGCCGACCAGGCCGCCAATTTTTCATTGGCTGAATTGTTCGGGATATTTGATTCAGGCAAACGGCACTCCCCTTTTGAGATTGCCAAAACCGGCGGAGAGGAGCAAATTCGATTCTGGGATGCATCCTTGAGTAAAAACATCCCTATACCAAAGACCGGTAAAAGAGGTAAAAAAAGGATATGTGGATCAGACTGATGACAGCCCCCGCTGAGCGACGGTGCTGATCTACGTCTCGCACACCAAGAAGAATTCGAAGATCTGAAACAGTTCAAGTCCACGCTTACGCCGCACTTCCTGCGACACAATATGCGAGCAAATGCAACAGCTAAAATCATCGTAGAGGAAGCCATGCTATGAATACGAAAAAACAAGCCCCCAAAGTAAAAAAGAAGGTGTCAATGTGGTTTGATGATATAATGGCGTTGATTCGCGGTATTATTGAAATTCTAATAGAGTACTTATAATGCTATTCTATCATAAATTCCGGAATAAACGACGATTTCTCGTGTATGCATTCTGCTCAAAAGTATAAAGAAAACCTTCTGCAGAGCAGTGAACTGCTTAAACTGAATGAAATGAGTTATCAAGAGATATTCGATCGCTTCCCTATTACCATAACAGCTGCTTTTCA
>JAEEGL014616520.1_pt1 | contig 11131 bp, 8 predicted proteins | sample 9134231 | NCBI WGS metagenome assembly JAEEGL01 (sample SAMN16246548, study PRJNA631951) | gut metagenome | biome: gut microbiome; feature: rumen; material: fiber-attached | host: Bos | place: Iran: Karaj | collected 2018-10
GCCGCAGGCGAAGAATCTCCCATAGTAGGGGCGATTATCAATCGCCCGCCGCCTTAACCTCAATTTCAGACAGAACAACGCCCGCCGTTTTAATTGCAATTTCCTAAAAAAACTGTCATTCTGAGCCGCAGGCGAAGAATCTCCCATAGTAGGGGCGATTATTAATCGCCCGCTTTTTTATTGCAATCTATCCAAGAAACCCCTGTCATTCTGAACCCGCAGGGCGAAGAATCTCATAAACCTCACCCCCCCTCGCAACCCGTAGGGGCGATTATCAATCGCCCGCTTTTATTGCAGTTTATCCGAAAACCCCTGTCATTCTGAGCCGCAGGCGAAGAATCTCATATTGCAGGTGAATAATCCCCCATAGCCTCGCCTTATAGGGGCGCGGGTGTCCGGCGGACACCTCTGCGAAGCAGAAGCGCCGACCGAGCCGGCAGGCGAGACGGTGGCTTGACCGCTTGCGGTCAAGACGGAAGGGTCAAAAACTGCCTTTAACCTCAATCTCCCCCGCAACCCGTAGGGGCGATTATCAATCGCCCGCTTTTATTGCAATCTATCCAAGAAACCCCTGTCATCCTGAGCCGCAGGCGAAGAATCTCACAACCCGCAAAACCCTTAAAAAGGAAAAACAGCCGCCCGAAGCGACTGTTTCCCAAAAGAGAAATCCAAGAAAGGAAGATAAAATCAAAAAAGTGAGTTGTCTTTCTGTTTCATTGTCTGTATTTTACACCAACAACTTTACAAAGTTGTATATAAATTGTGAAAAGTTTTTGACTTTTTATGATTTATTTTATTAATAGAGTAATCAACGGTCATAATCCCGCTGTCAGAAATCAACCTGTTCCCCAAAAAACAGAGCGGGGTTCTTCCCCGCTCCGTCGGTTATTCACTTGTCTCACGCATAAACAATCAGCGCAATAATGTCAACGGTCTCCTCCGTGCGGTTCGCAATGGAGTGCGACGTCTCCGCCGGGCATACGAGCACGTCGCCGGGCTTCGCCTCAACCCATTTGTCCCCGTCTTTGTATGTCGGGCAGCCGCGTTCAACCACAAAAATCTCGCTGTCGCCCTCGTGAACGTGTTCACCGATTGAGCAGCCCGGCTCAAGCGTGATTCTCGCAAAAAGGCGGCCCTTGCCGAGGAGCTCGTCCTTGCCGACAAAATTTGTTATTTTTACCGTGCCGTCGCCCGCGCGCATGTGCTCACGCAGCTCAACTGCGCAGTCTTTCTCTTTAATAACCATATTTTTTCTCCTTATGCCGCCGTAAATTCAATTTCCTGCGATGTCGCAGTCCTGCGGTATGCGCTCTCCGCCCTGACGGTCAGCTTGTATGTCTTTCCGCTCTCAAGAGTGTCCGCGCCTAAGCGGAAATCCGCCGTGTCATCGTCGTCAAACACAAAGTAGTCGTCAACAAACTTGTCCGAGAACACCTTTTTGCCGCTCTCATCCCTGATTGTAACCGTGTAGTTGTGGACTATATATCCCTCTGCGGGCTGCGCCTCATCAAACGAGAGAATCCACTCACCGCCGTCGTTTTTATGAGCGGATGCTGTCATATCCTTTGCAAAAACAGGTGCTTCATCGTGCGCCTTTCTGTTTTTGTAGGTGTATGCAAAGGTGGAGGGGTCGTTCGCGTCTTCAATGTAGTAGTCGCAAAAACAGGTCCCGCTGAAAACGTCAAATCCGCGAATGCGAACACTGCCGTCGGAGTCCGCCTCAATTACGGTTATCTGCGCCGCAATGTCATATCCGTCGGGGTGATGCCCGGGCAGTAAGTTTTTGTCCGTCTCAAACGTCGCCATGGCGCCGCAGCCGATTGCCGTGTATTTGCCCTGGAATATGCTCCTCGGGTCGTTCATCGGGAAGTGTGAATGTCCTGAAAAATCAACGATTCCGGGGTGCCTGTTGAATATCGGGTTGAGCTGCGGATCGCCCCAGTAGGTGCTGCCGTAAACCGTGCCCCAGGCGTGCGGATGCTGGAACACAAAAACCGCCTTGTCGCCCGATTTCTTCTGTGCTTCTGTCAGAGCGTCGTCAAACCATTTGAGCGAGGAGGGCGTAAATGTCCACTCCGTCATGGAGCGCTCGCCCGAAAAAGCAACAAATGAAAAGCCGTTTATCTCAGTCACCGTGTCGGGGTCCTGATTGAAATGCTTTAAAAAGTATTCTTTATAATTGTCGTTCTTGAATTCGTGATTTCCGTGTATGTTGATAAGCACCGTGTCGTCGCGCACGTGCTCGCTCAGCGTCTTTGCAAAGTTCTCGTAATCGCCCTCTCCGCCTACGCTTGAGAAGTCGCCGAGGGTGAAAAATCCGTCAACGCCCGCATAAGTCTCATCGTTGTCAAACATCTCGTAGGCAGTGTCAACTGCGGCGGCAACATTGTCGTTGCGGTTGTGCGAGTCGGTAAAGGCAACAACCCTCACCTCGGGCACAAAATCCTCCGGCGTTACGGGGATGTCCGTCACCCTGCCGCCCGCAATCATGGCAAGCTGCGAGGGCAGAACAACCGTCAGCACCATAAAAACGCCGAAAACAACGCCAACAATCCAGTTCTTGATTTCAATCAGTGTTCCCATATCCATAAGACAGAACTTCCCTTCCTTTGATTATTTTATTTCTCCCAGAGCGTTTGCTATTCTCGCAAGGTCTTCCCTGTCGTAGAAGTCAATCTGAATAGTTCCGCTCTCCTTTTTGCCGGCAACAAGAACCTTTGTCTTCCTGCCGAGCGCGGCCTCAAGCGTCAGCTCAACCTCGTCAAAATAGGAGTCCCTCGCCGCAGTGCGCGCGGCAGTCTTCTTTTTCGGAGCCGCCGTAAGCGTTTTAACAAGCTTTTCCGTCTCGCGCACCGAGAGTTTTTTTGCAATTATCGTTCTCGCCGCTTCGATTATTGTCTTATCGTCGTCTATCGCAGCGAGAGCCCTTGCGTGCCCTGCCGAAAGTGCTCCGGATGACACGCTCTCAAGCACCTGCGTCGGGAGCTTCAGCAGCCGCAGGGAGTTTGCAACAGCGGGGCGTGATTTCCCCACCCTGTCGCTCACCTGCTCCTGTGTCAGACCGTAGTCATCCATAAGCTTGCGGAAGCCCTGCGCCTCTTCAACGGGGTCAAGGTCGGCTCTCTGCAGGTTTTCAACCAGCGCAAAAACCGATGCCTCTTCATCCGTCATCTCTTTTATCACAACGGGAACCTCGCTCAGACCCGCCGCCCTTGCCGCTCTCCAGCGGCGTTCACCTGCCACAAGGCGGTATGTTCCGTCGGGCATCGGGCGCACAAGCAGCGGCTGCAGAACACCGTGAGCCGCTATGCTCTGTGCGAGCTCCGTCAGTTTTTCGTCGTCAAATTTCTTTCTCGGCTGTTCCTTGTTCGGAATAATATCCATAAGCTTCAGGCGCACGGAGGCGCTTGAAGACAGATCTTCGGTTGCGTTGTCTATGAACAGGGCGTCAATTCCCTTGCCCAGTCCGCCTTTTTTTGCTGCCATTTTTATCTCCTGCCCTTCACTGTCTGTTTCTTTGCGCAAACTCTTCTGCAAGCGCCGTATATGCCGCAGCGCCGCGGGAGGCCTTGTCATAATAGATAACGGGCTGACCGTAGCTCGGCGCCTCGCTCAGACGCACGTTGCGCGGTATCACCGTCGAATACACCTTCTTCGGGAAGCATCTTTTAACCTCCGCCACAACCTGCTGTGTGAGGTTCAGCCTCCCGTCAAACATCGTGAGCACAACGCCCTCCATCTCAATATAGGGGTTGTAGAGGCGTTTCACCGTGCGGACGGTGTTTACAAGCTGTGAAAGCCCTTCGAGAGCGTAGTATTCGCACTGAATCGGCACAAGCAGCGAGTCCGCCGCCGTCAGAGCGTTTACGGTAATAAGCCCCAGTGATGGCGGGCAGTCGAGAAAGATAAAATCAAAATCATCCTTCACGGGCGCCAGCGCGATTTTAAGGCGCGCCTCCCTCTTGTCGATTGCCGCAAGCTCAAGCTCCGCGCCCGCCAGCTCCATGTTCGACGGCATAACAAACACATTCTTGTATGGCGTGCTGAGAATAACGTCCTTTGCGGGCGTGCCGTTTACAAGCGCGTCATAGGCGGAGGCGGTAAGCCCTCTTTTGTTTATTCCGAGACCGCTTGTCGAATTTCCCTGCGGGTCAACGTCGGCGAGCAGAACCCTCCTGCCCATAGCGCCGAGAGCGGCGGCAAGGTTTACGGCAGTTGTGGTTTTGCCCACTCCGCCCTTCTGGTTGACAAGCGCAATTGTTTTACCCAATGTCTATCATCCTTTTCATTTTGTTTCAGATTCTGTGCAGCAGGTTGAGCGCCTTGTTTGCAAGCGGCTTGAAAACAAGATAGAACTCTCCGCAGTAGCAAACAAATGTCGAGCCCAGACTCTGCTTGTATCGGTGCAGCCCGTAGTGCGGATTGTCCGGCTCGGGGAAGCCCTCAACGCCCCGCAGGTCAAAGTATTTTATGCCTTCGTCAACGGCGTGGCACTGCATTTTCCACTGCAGAAACTCGTTCGGGTGGTTCTTCAACCTGTCCTGGTCGGAGCAGCCATACATATACCACATCCTGTTGCCGAGCTCAACCGCAAAGGTTGCCGCAACGGGGTCTCCGTCCTCCTCCGCTATCCAGAACGACGCTCCCTCGAGGTCGTTTATAAATGAGGTGTAATATTTCGTGCTGTGCGGCTTAAAACCGTTCTTTTCGCCCGTCTGCCTCATCATCTCAACAAAGGCGGGTATGTCCTTTTCCGTCCCCATTCGCAGGGTCAGATTCTTTTCCGATTTCTTTATGTGCCCCTTCATCGTGCGGTGGTAAATCGCAAAAAGGTCCTCGTGCGTGTGTATTGCGCTCAGGTCGGTGACGTATGCAACTCTCGGGTTGGAGAGCGAAAAATCCGCCGCCGTGTTCACCGTAAAGCCCATCTCTTTTGTCAGCGCAAGAAAATCGCCGTTCTCGTTCAGAATCATCGGGTCGATTTTGAGCACCATGGCGTTCTTCTCTTTTGCCAGCGCCTTCGCCGCCTCAATGAGCTCTCTGAACGTGTCAAAGTCGTCCTCGTCAAACAGCGGCCCTCTCGGCGAGTAGAGGCGCGTCATATTCGTGTGATTGATTTTCGAAATCAGCACGCACATAACGCCCTTTATGTTTTTCTCTTCATCCCGGCAGATTATTCCCGCCCAGCCGTCGTAGTTCTTGACCCTTCCCCACGACGATGTCTGCTCAAAATGGCATTTTTCGTGCGCGCGCACAAAGGCGTCAATTTCGCCTGCGTGCTCTATGTCAACAATCTCTGTCATTTCCTGTCTCCTTAATCGGCAATCAGATTGTGTTTTGCGAGTATTCCCGCAATCTTTCTGCCGCCCGGCAGCGTGATTATGTCATCCTTGCGTATCGCCTTGAACAGCAGCACGGTAACAATGTAGATAACCGCCGCCGCCGCTATTGCCGCAAGGGTCGAAAATGTGTTGCCGTTTAATATGCTGTCGGAGCTTCCCGCCGGCAGAATGCGCGACGCCAGGGCGTAAACCCCGTATGCTCCCGCAAGACTCAGTCCCGTGCAGGCAAGCGGACGCACAACAATATTTATAAAGCTCACCTTCGCTCCCGTCAGCTTTAACAGACGGTTCAGGTTCACCGCAACAACCGTCACATAGAACAGCACCGTGCCAATGAGAGCGCCGTAGATGTTTATGCGGTAGTTGCCTACAAAGATGTAGTTGCAAACTATTTTAAGCACAGCCGCCACGCACACCGTCTTTGCCGGTATGTCGCTTCTGCCTATCGCCTGCAGCATGTTCGTAATCGGGGTTGAAACGCCGATTACCAGCATCGCAATGCCGTATATGGCCATAATCGGAGCTACTATCGCTATCGAGTCGGAGCTCGAGCCCCTGCCGTAGATTATCGTTAAAATCGGCTTCGCCATAACCGCCATACCGCCGCCAACGGGCATCGCTATAAGCATAGCCATACGCAGAACGGTCTCGATTATGTTCCTGATTTCGTCCTTTTTGACCTGCGTCCACGCCGTGGCAAGAGCGGGCAGAGAGCTTAAACCGAGCTGAACGGTTATCATCGGCACAAGCCCCTTGAAGTCAAGCGCCATACCGTAGGAGCCCCAGAGGTATTTTATAACCTCGTTCTTCTCTTTTATGTTTAATCTGCCTCTCGCTATAGCGGCGTCAAAAGACGCTTTGAACATGTTTTTGATGTATTCAAAGCCCTCCGGCGATTCAACCGCAGTCTTGAGCCGCGCCTGAATGGTCGCCGTGTCAATAAGGTTCGTTATGTTGAGCACAAGGGCGGAGATAATCATCGGCACCGCGATTTTTATCATCAGCCGTCCCAGCTCCCTGTCCGTCTTGTCGCAGGGCGTGCTCTCAAGCTCCTCTTTTGTAAAGCCCGTTCCTCTTATGCGGAAGTAGATTGCCAGGAATATCGTGCTCGCAACTGAACCGCATGTAACGCCGAAAACAGCGCCCGCCGCCGCCCAGGGGACTATTGCGCCGTTTGCCTCAATGTTGTTTGTAACAATCGTGCCGAATACCGTCGCCTGCGCGCCGCCCGAAGCGGCCATGCCCGCCGTGTATTGCGACATTCCGATTGTCTGAATAATCTTGATAAAAACAAGTCCGAAGCAGAGTTTTCCGAGCGCCTCAATAACCTGCGAAATGCCCGTGGGCATCATGTTCGCCCTGCCCTCGTAGTAGCCGCGGTATGCGGACATGTAGTAGCAGAAAAAGATTGACGGAGCTATGCACAGCAGGGCGGGTATGTTTCGCACGTTGGCTATGTATTTTGCGTAAGGGTAGGTGATTGCAAACATAAACAGCGTGCCCGCAAGACCGACAATGAAGAAGATTTTTTTGGAAACCTTCTGCACCCTGAGCGTCTCGCCGTATTGCCCCTTCGCCGCCGCATCGGCAACCATCTTCAGAACGGCCACCGAAAGTCCCGACATAGCTATTGAGAATATGGGCGTATAGACCTCGTAGGCGGAGTTGAAATAACCTCTGCCGACGGTGCCGAGCATATCCGTCATCGGAATTTTGAAAATAACGCCTATTATTTTAACAAGTATAGTTGACGCAACAAGAATCATCGCGCCGTTCATCATAGACTGTCTGCCCTGATTTTTCATTGAATTCTTCCTTTTTAAAAAGAGATTTCACAAAAAACAATATTCAAATTAATATACCATATAACACCAAAAAAGTCTATATTTTATTATAATTAAAAACCTCTTCGTCGAAAACAACGGAGAGGTTTTATCTTATTTGATTTTTCCTTCAGTTATATAAAAAGACTTTTTTATAAATTTTTCATAATCATTTAATATAACACTGCTGTCAAAATTGTCATTGATTTTATTTGAGTAGCTCATAAAGTCAGAATCGTTCACTATTGACAAATAGTAGTCAGCATATTCTTCTTCATCTTTGTATTGATAATTGATTCTTTTTTCTTTCAGTTTAAGCAGTATAAACAGCGTTTTGTCCGGTGTGTGAAAAAACGCATCCGGATTATCTTTTGATAACTCAAAGTATTTCCCCAAATTGTTTTCACTGATTACATCATATCTTTGAAATATTCCACCCTCTTTATAATACGGAACTTTCTCGAAAATAATAAAAATCTGAAAATACGGTATTGATTTTGCCCGGATGTTTGCTGTCTCGCCCAGCATGTTTTCAAAATAGTTGTTGCTGTTCTGCGCATAGTTTCTCATTACAAATTTTACAGCATAACCGGCTACGGTTTTGCCGTCTTTTGAAACCGTAATGTCAACATTTTTCGGATAATACCTGCCGATTATTTTCCCCTCTTTATCATTTCCGATACCTTGCGACTGAACTTTGTAATCGTTTCCGAAAATTTCTTGAACATCCTTTGCAATATGTCCGTGCAGTGTTTTCAGTTTTGCCGTGCTTCTCGATGTTCCGACATCAAGATATGTTTTGAAGGATTCTTTTATTACTTTTAAAAACTGTTCATTTGTAAGCATAAAGCCCTCCTTCAAGCGAAAAAACATAATCCAGATACGCTTTAATGTCTTTTGACGAAAATGTATAATATCCGCCGCTTTTGTATTTCCCCAAGTATTTTATATATCGTATAAACTCTTTTGTTTTTAACGATGAAACAATATCTTTGTAGTCAACATTTTCACTCAGAATATACAAGCCGCTGTAAACGCCAACGCCGGCAGGAGCAAAAACAAACTTTAAATCGTTTTCATCACGAATCAGTGTGTTTATCGACAATTTATCTTTAAAAGTATCATTTAAAGCCTGACTTCTGCCATAGGCATACCAAAAATCATTCCCGTTTCTTTCGTTGCTTCTTGCAGTCAGCTTTTCTTTATTTGAAATCAAGTATTGGTATAATTCCGGCTCATTTTTCAATTCTTTCTCTGAAACCAATTTTGCGTTTTTATCATAAGGGTAAATTATTTTTCGGGTAATTCCTTTTGATGATTTTATAACTGGAATAATATATTTCGATTCAAAGCTGAAATCATTTATAAAGACACCGTCACACAAAGTTGCATAGCCGTTTTTAACATAAATATCACTTTTTTTATTGTTAGTGATAATTTTACACAGCCGTTTCAGGTCTTCAGCCGGGGCAAAATAATAATTATCAGCTATGTAATAGTTTTGATTTTTTAAAGTGTCAACATAATAAGGTATTTTGTTCTTTTCATCAAAACAATAAAAATCCACATCCGGAGTCTTTTTGTTTTTTTGCAAAACAGTTATCGCAGTGTATGTTGTCGCCTCAAATGCCTGATAATGTTTCAAATCCAGAACATACTTAATCAAGTTTTCTTCGGCTAAAAACTTTCTCATATAAGCGCCTGCTAAACTGTTAAAATAAGAACTCGGCGTAATATAACCTAAGATGCCTTTTTCCGATAACATTTTTAATCCAATTTCAAAAAACACAATGAATAAATCGGTCATTCCGTTTTGTGAAAAAGTGAAAGTTTTTATTTTTTCAAAATTTGAACCTAAATTATGGACTCTTACATAAGGCGGGTTGCCTAAAACAAAGTCCATTTTGCCGTCATAATTATTGATATTAAGTGTATCGGCGCATAAAATATCCCAGTCAACTGATGAAACACCATATTTTTCAGCAGTTTTTGAAACATTTTGAACGCTTTTAAGTCTTTCAGCAGAATCAATTTCAATTCCATGAATATAAACAGACAAATCCTCTTTTAATTCTTTAATGCTGTAATTGTTGTTTAAAGCTTCACTGCAATATCTATCTACAATTTGAACTAAAAATGCACCGTCACCGCAACTGTTGTCAATAACATGTTTTTTTAATATCTGTTTTCCAAAATATCCGGATAAATTTAAAATGTTGTCAACAATATAAGCCGGAGTATAAATCCGACCCGCTTCTTTTTTTGTTAATGTGGCATTGTCCTTGTTGTTCATACAAACTCCGAAAAAAACAGCTTTGCACCTATATAGGTGCAAAGTCATTATACAGAGTTGGTATAGTTATGTCAACAAATATTTGCACCTGCTCAGGTGCAGAGAGGTTGGCTGGATGAACTCCGAAATTGAGAAGAAAATCGGCAGCAATATACGGTCTTTGCGTGAAAGAAAAGGAATTACTCAAGAAATTCTTTCCGCAAAGCTTCAGGTTGCCGGCTGTGATATTACAAGAAGTGCTCTTGCAAAGATTGAGGTCGGTCAAAGGCATCTTTACCCGGACGAAATCTTGCAAATCAAGACTATTCTTAATGTAAGCTTTGATGATATTTTTAAACAATAAAAGTAAAGCGGGGATTTACCCCGCTTTTTTATTGCAATTTATCCAAGAACCCCTGTCATTCTGAGCGAAGCGAAGAATCTCATCCCTGCCTCCCCTCTCAGGGGCGCGGGTGTCCGGTGGACACCTCTGCGAAGCAGAAGCGCCGACCGACCCGCAGGCGAGACGTAAGACTCAAAAACCGCATTCAACCTCAATCTCCGCCCCCCGCAAAAATCTTCTTCTTGATAATACCCCTGCGTATTGCTATAATTAAAAAAACTCACAATCTCTCCGGGAGGCGAAAACGTGAATTCATCCACAAACGCTGTCTTCATGGCAGGGGCGTCACGCGCGGATATCACACCGCCCGTCGGCACCTGCCTTTACGGCTACTGCCCCGGCTGGCAAAGCGACAAGGTCGGCGACCCTCTCGACGCCACCGCCTTTGCTGTCAGCCAGAACGGCGAAACAGCCCTCATCATCTCCCTTACCGTCGGCGACCTGCAAACAGAGCTCTCCGATGAGATAAGGGCAAAAACAGCGCAGGAAACGGGAGTTGACGCAAAAAATATCATCCTCGCCGCCACGCACACCCATTCCGCCCCCAACGTCTCGGGCGCAGAGGGCTGGGGCGACGTTGACCGCCCCTATGTCGATTCAATCTTCCTCCCTGCAATAATCAGAGCCGCCCGCGAGGCAGTCGGCTCATTAAAACCCGCCGAGGTTGCTTACTCGTCGGTCAGAAGCGAAGTCGGCATAAACCGCCGTCAGGAGATGCCCGACGGCTCAATCTGTCTCGGGCAGAATCCTTATGGCAGCTTCGACCCCGGAATGACCTTCATCGCCGTCAGAGAGGCGGGCGGCGGCAAGGGTATAATCAACATTATCCACTACGGCTGTCACGGCACGGCAGGCGGGCACAACCGCGAAATATCACGCGACTGGCCCGGCGTCATGTGCGACAGGGTGGAGAACGTCACCGGCACCCTCACCGCCTTCTTCAACGGCACCGTCGGCGACACAGGCCCCCGCCTGACAAACGGGCAGACCGTCGGCGACTATTCACATATAAAGGAGCTCGGCTCGGTTGCCGCCTTCGACGCCGTCAGAGCCATGCGCTCGCTCGGTCAGTTCAGCCCGGGACATCTTGAAATCTTTTCGGGCACCGCCCGTCTTCCCTACAAAAAAATGCCCTCTCCCGGGGATGTCGCAAACGCCCTGCGTGAATACGGCGACGGCAGCGGCCTTACCAACATCTCCGCCCTCAAATACAAGCACCTCTGTGATGTCCGCGACTTTCTCGCAAACGGCGGCAGCGCCCGCAGCGCTCTCGATCTCCCGTCAACCTTTA
>JAEEGL015166140.1_pt1 | contig 11131 bp, 4 predicted proteins | sample 9134231 | NCBI WGS metagenome assembly JAEEGL01 (sample SAMN16246548, study PRJNA631951) | gut metagenome | biome: gut microbiome; feature: rumen; material: fiber-attached | host: Bos | place: Iran: Karaj | collected 2018-10
AACTTCACGTCGGTTTACGGCAACACGAGAAAAGCTGTCAACCTCCTTGCGGACAAGCTGCTTGACTACGGCGCACCCAAGGTGGTTGTGAACGACCTTGCACGTTCCGATATGGCAGAGTGCGTTGAGGATGCATTCCGCTACGGCAAGATGGTACTTGCTACCACCACCTACAACGGCGAGATCTTCCCTTTCATGAGAGAATTCATCAACCACCTTACCGAACGTGGCTACAAGAACAAGACGATCGGAACGATCGAGAACGGATCATGGGCACCCGTTGCAACCAGAACCATAAAGAAGATGTTCGAAGGAAGCAAGAATATCACCTTCACCGAGAACAATGTCTCGATCCTCTCTGCTGTGAACGAAGCCAACGAGGAGCAGATCGATGCACTCGCAAGAGAGCTCTGCGCCGAATTTGAATAAAGGAGCTTTCGGTGATAGACATAAACTAGGGGAAAGCTTTGATAAAGACGCCGATGGACTCTTGGGGACGGGGGTTATGGGTCATGAATTCGATGACCCATAACCCCCGTCCCCAAGAGTCCACCTATTTCTCATCTGTATCACTCAATAGTGAGTATATCCACAAATCCGGTTAGCTCGAGAACCTCCATGATGTCCTTGTTCACGTTACGGATCACCATGGAACCCTTGATGGAATTAAAATATTTCTGAGCACCGAGAAGCACCCTCAGACCTGCCGATGATACGTATTCAAGAGAAGCGAGATCAAGGATGAGACTTTTGACAGCGCCCTCCAAACTCTTTATTTTAGCCTCCAAAGCGGGAGCGGTAGTGGTATCGAGCCTTCCTTCGACAACCAATATGCTTGATGATCCTTCATTCTTCTCAGTAATGTTCATGCTACTGACCTTTCCTTTCTGATATCTTACTGCACATGCGTACATTATACTACAGTTGTCATCGCTGTGTAAAGCGCATAAAAGCGGAAGATTCGCGATAAAACAAGATTTTCTTTTTTCTCAGACTTCCTTCTTTGCTTTCCTGCCGCAGGAATTCTTTTCGGGACAATACCCAAGAAGCTCACACTTCGGGGAGAATACATTAAGAGATACGTCCGTGACAAGAGTATTCCACTCATCGGAATAATTCATGAGAGCTTCCCTGATGTCGTTGAAAAGCTGCCTGAATTCCCACCAGGCGCGTGAACACATGCGCTGACGGCTCATGTCGCTCAAGTTTCGAAGATTTGTGCGAAGTACTACCTTGGTTGTCATGCAAAGCGGGAGCACCATGGATGAGTCCTCTCGGGGGATACCGAGATTGTCGAGCTTAAGCAGCGCTTCCTTAATAGTGTCGATGGTGTGATTGTAGATCTCGAGCGCTTCGGGGTTGCCCTTGACCTTGGCGGGGGTGACGTAGTCAAAACCGTGCTCGTAGTCGATGTAGCGGGTTGATGCCTGAAGACGCGTGGGCGCGCCGCCGATGTGAGTGTAAAGCTCACGGATGACCTTGGCGCTGTACCCGTCGATCACCAGATAGACCTGTGGATACTCAAGAACACGCCCGTGATTGGTCTTGATGTTTTCAATCCCGCGTTTGTAGTTCTTTTCGGGATCTGATGTGTTGCTGTTGTAGCAAATGCCCGATTCCATGCCCATCAACGTGATCGGGTCCTTGGTAGTTTCGTTTTGAACTGTGATAGTGCCCATGTCTACGCTCCTCTTCTGTAATTACTTCCCTATTGTACCACAAGTTTCAGTCGTGCGATATATGGTTTTGCATACTGAGTTGTACTATAATTCTCATGCAAAGATTGTGTCACTCGTTTTGATAAAGGATAGTTATGCAAAAGATTGATTGATCGGCGTATTTCTGCCGTGTAAATATGTCAAAAATAACGCACGTATATACTGCTGTTCCTATATTTTGGCAGTATATGCGATTCGATATGTAACTCTTCTACGTTTGATAATATAACACCATAAAAAGAGTAATAGATAAATGTTGTATCGCAAAACAAAAGATTGAATTATACGCACATAAAAGTTTAAGAGCGTGATACACGAAAACAACACAAAAAAAGAAATAATACGTTCTCCTTTCACGATAAAACGAAAAAATACGTTTACAAAACAAATAAAAAGGGTTAAAATGAGGATTGGGGTAGTGCGCAGTATGCCTAAAAACGAGTAAAATCAGCGTTTGCGCGGATTCTCCCGTGTGTGGTTTTTTACTAATGATTTTAGAGAGAACAAGGGGAACAGACATGAAGAACAAACTCGTGATGATAGTACTCGGCATCCTCGTTATTTGTGCGGCGGGTGCGATGGGTTACGCTATCTACAGTACTCAGTCGGGAAAGGAGGTCTTTGCCGAGGACGGCTATATCATTGTTTATGATGATAAGGATGCCGAAAAGCCGGCCAAGACGTATCATTTCACCGAGGGAACCGCGTTTAAACGTTCTTATGAGGGCAGTATTCAGTTCAGGGACACTGACGGCAATACTGTTACTGCCGATGCCAATTCCTTTGTTCACTACGACAGCGGTGCTTCGGCATCTCTTTCAAAGAGTGTTCTTGTCAACCTCGATGAGGTTGGTTCCTCTGCTGTTAATTACTACGGCATGGGTGCTTCGAACTCAGTTGACCGCAGCGGTTCTTCGTACAGCATCGCGGCTCAGGGCGGCAACATCGACCTCTCCAATTATCTCTGGAAAGTCGGCGAGAACCATTATATGATGGTTTCCGACGTTATCACTGTCTCATTTACCGACGGCACGGAATATACTTTCGATGACTATGTTGAGCTTCTCTACCAGGAAGGCGGTATGGTCGTCATCATCAACGGCGACACCGTTCTTCGTGACGCCTCCAAAAATGCATATGTCTCCACGGACACCGGAATTTCGATCAACCTTGCCACGCAGGTCATCCTCGAGGATGGTGCCGTTCGCATGTCTCTCGGTCAGATCACAACTGATTCCGAGCAGGTTGTTAACATCCTTCCGGCTGATGAGAATAAATTAAAGATAGTTATCCCTCAATTCAATTTTGAAGTTATAGACGGTAAGAACGGTGAAGCGGGACCCGACGGCTCGAACGGAGCAGACGGTATCGACGGAACCGACGGAACCGACGGAACGATGGGTGCCGACGGTGTCGGCGGTACAAACGGTCGTACCGGTCTCATGGGCTACGACGGCGATGACGGCGAAGCAGGTCAGGCAGGTACCTCGGGACGAAGCGGTACCAACGGAACCGAAGGTGCTGAAGGCGCGGACGGCGCAGCAGGCGGAGCAGGTGCTGCCGGACCCCAGGGTGGGGCAGGCGGAGCAGGCGGAGCGGGTGCTGCTGGCGCTGCGGGCGCAGCCGGACCGGAAGGAAACGACGGCGGAACCGGACATCCCGGTACAGACGGTGATGACGGTGATGATGAATTCGTTTTCAACCCCGTGAGCGTCCTCAAGGACGTCCCGGTTATTTACTGGGGAACCGAAGGCATTAAGACATCCTTCTCCGAAATATCGGGCTCTTTTGGATTCCAGATGGCCATCGGTGCTATGGCGACCACGATCGTCAATGATGTGACCGTTAAGCTGTATGACGTTGAATCGGGCAGTATCGTCGGAACTCCATATGAGAACAGAAACATCAACGCAGCCCGTGACGGTGATACTGTTACAGAATTTTATAATTTCAACTTCTCCGATCTCGATCCCGCGAAGACATATCGTCTTCTGATCGAGGGTGGATATACTTATGCCGATGTAAGATATGAGACTGTTTATGATGACCGCATCATCAGAACGTCGGATTATCCTTTGGAGGTGAGTGTTTATTCCATACAGAAGGACTCGATCACAGTGGAACTTGTTAACAAGGATCCCAAGATTTCCAACGGTACTTCGTCAGGAAGGTATGCCCTTAAATACAAGCTTGTGAGAAAGATTCCCAACCGTGACGATGAGGAGATAGTTGAAAGAACAATTCAGCTCTCTACGTCCGAATCAAAAATAAATGTTGACAATACAACCTCTGATTTCGTTGAACTGAAATATAATGACGGGACGAGCCTTACCCCGGATACAACCTACTACTTCTCGGTCCTTGATTTCGAGAATAACGAGGCTGTGCCTTCGAGGTTTAAGGACATCCCGATCAAGACTCTTAAGACCATGCCCACATTCCAGGAGATCGGCGTGACGAATAATGTCATGAACAGGTCGTTTGATGTTTCAATCACCGACCTCAAGGATCCCCAAAAGGCTGTGACAGGGATCAGGTACGAATTTTATGACGCCATAAATGATCCTTCTATGCTTTCTCCTCTGAAAGTGTACAGAGCGGTTTCGCCTGACGTTGTACATTGCTATGTTGACGATGTGGATGCTTCAAGCTTCAATGCGAACGGTGAGTACACGGTACGCGCCGTGCTTGAGGTTTTTGACAATCAGAAGAGCATTGAGCTTACGCAGGTTTTTCCCGGCAGATTGTCCTTGAACGGAATCGATAAATACTCCTGGGTTGATTACATCAATCCCGACAGCGTGTTCCCTAATTCGATCGGTATAGACGGAAAAGAAGCCGAGTTTTACATCCATATGCCCGAAGCAATGAAGATCGATCCGAACTGTCAGAACATCACCATCGTTTATTATGCCGATGCGTTTGAAGAAGTTAAGACCACAGCCACATACACCGACGTTACCAACACTCTGACAAACGGAGTCGGTACATCGGGAGAAAAAGTGTACAAAATTTCGGGTATATTTTCAAATCTCAGAAAAAAGACTCCTTATAAATTTACGTTCCTGGCTCCCGTCTTTCTGAATGACGGAAGCGATCCGAACAACAGCGCAATGTACAGGGAGAGACCGCTCGGAACGAAGATCATCACCACACCCGACTATAAAAAAGTACAAACGTATTTTTCTTTCTCAAGCAGCAACGGTACATCGGCGGTATCTTTTAATATGGAACTGAGACCTTTGCCGGGAACAGCCGGACAAGGGGATGCTTTTAACGCTGATAACGATTCTCTTTACGCCGTAAAACAGGCCGGTGCGAATGTCAATGTTGTAACGGCACTTGGACAGGACACATATCAAGGTAAAGCTCACGTTAAGCTTTACACCAACTCTGCAGACAACCCTTCCGGTAATGAGAACGGTAATTGGGACGCGGTGGAAGGAGCAGAAACAGACATTGCAATGTCTTATAATAACTCCTCAAATAATTCGATTGCCCCTTTGGTAACTCTTGCTAATTTTGGTAACGAGAATACATTGTTGTCAAAGCTTCGGCAGTACTATCGCATCAAGGTGGAATACGCAAAAGATGCTACTGAACACTCAAACATGATTCCCATAGATAACGAGTGGTCATCCAAAAAGGAAATCAATAAAACATATCCCGATCCTTCCTCATTTACAGTAAATTTAAGAGGAATAAACAAGAATAATGCGTCTAAAAACGAAAAAAATGAGCTTAATGATCTTAACGGAACCACAACATATTATGAACCCTACGATTCCACAACTTACATTGGCTTTGAGGCATATGCAAACAGCGGTACAGGTTCGGGACTGTTACAGGGCGTTCTTAATTGCTTTACATCGATAACTTATTATATTTATGACAGAATTACATATGAAACACAAAAGGTGCCGCGCTTGGCGGAACTGCCCATCAATGCAGGTACTCAGGACGCAACGTCTTGGGTATCGCCGCAACAAAACGCTTCAAACCCAGATAAAACAAAGTTTTTCTATCCGGATGATGTAACTGTAACCGGCGGTTATGCCGCAAAGATCACGCTGCCGTTGTCAGGATCTTCAAGTGAGAACAAAACCAGCAGGGGTGCGACTTTCATCTTCAAAGACCTGAATAGCGATAATGAAGCGGTCAGAGAAGAAAATTTGAAAAAAAGAAATGCAGCAACTCAGAGTCTGCCGGAAGATGTGATCGTGGTTGATGTTCCGGAACGCATCTATCGTGGACACGATTATTATGTCACATTCAGACTGACGGTTGATAATACTGCTATGGAAATCAGTGACGGTGAGACACATTGGTATCCGGAAGTATTAGATGATCCGGCAAAGGTCGGCATACTTGTTTCCGAAAGATATCTTGCCGCTCCTTTTGAAGCACCGACATATTGTTTCTATCCCGAAAGCAATGACGATAATTCAATTACATACGGCTACTTTATCAAATCGGTCGACGGGACCGCGATCTTCAGCGGAGTCAGGGAACAATTCCAGAAGCTCACACAAATGACGGGTAATATTACGCCCAAGTCGTGGACGAGGGGAGGAGATTCTTCAGGGGCTCAGAATATAATTCTTGTCAATCAGGATGCTTATGTTAAACTCGAAAATTTAACACATGAGCAGGCTATAGAACTATATGTGCTTGAAAACCTTTATTCGAGTGAATATCAAAACGCTCAGAACGATATAAAACAGACGGCCTTCAAGAGGTTCTTTTATCAACCGAATGCTACGCCTGTTTTGTCCGATGATTTTAAAGTTAGGACGGATAACTCAACTTCTACGGTAGAATTCGAATTGGATTTCACTACCGAAAAGCAAGCGAGAAGCGTGACTGCGGTTGCGGCTCACTTTACAAACACAACAAAAGGAAATACTAATACCAACTGGTATTTGGTAATGAGGACACCGAGAGGAAATACGGTGGAAGCGTATCTGCCTTATTCGGATCTTGCTTCGTTCGCATCTACCAATGATGATATTAGTGTCACTCTGACTGTTTATTATGACACCGGAAGAGAAGGCTTCAAAACGGGAGCAAGCTATTTTAATGCAACAACAACCAAGAAGCGGGTTGCAATCAGGGAAGCCGGTGTGGGTACCTACGGGAATTATATCCGCATGGATTTTGATTCCTCAAAATTTGTTTGGGAGAGCGAGGAATCACCTCAGGCAAGCAGATCTATGTTCTGGGTGAACACCAATAACACAGACAAAGGCGCGCAGGTCGGAAAGATTAAGGAAACGTTTGATGATGATAATGAAACAAATCCGGACAACGATACCAAGCATGGATTTTTGTCGCTTTCATTTGCAAGCGGATTTAAACCGGATAATTCTGCGCAGGTGTTTTACACTTCTCTTTCGGGAAGCGGTTCTGTTGCGCAGCTCGGGGGTGTGTTTGATCCGAAGGTAGCCATCGGAACATATAGGTATTACACTATATCAGAAATTGATTCAGTGAGATTTACTCAGGCAGCAACATTTAAAATGGGTACCATAAAGCCCACAATCGATATTCGAACGGGCAGTTCGTTGCTTAATATATCGCCGACCGCTGATTCTGCGACTGTGAGATTCAAGGTTTCCGGAATGAGTGGAGTCGGAAGTGCAATTTACGGGTATGATCAGCAAAATAATAAATACGGTAATCTGTATTTTGTAATGGAAAGACCTCTCGAAAATAATAACTACGAGGATTGGCAGAAGGAAGATCCCACTACGCACAGACAGATTTACTGGATGGAAGAGGTGCCACTGACTTATGCACCGAACGGTGATACTGATTCAACTGATCCTGCAAAGAATTACTACGAATACACAATTAGTAATCTTGAGCCCAATCAGAAATATTCCTTCAGGGTGGTATATTTCAGTGACAGCGTAAATTCTGTTCCTACTACAGAAGAGAAGCTTAAAGACCTTGAGTGGAACAGAAATAACAGGCAGTATCTTCCCGAAACGAGATATCCACAGGCGGAAGTGGAGAAAATTCACTACAGATTTGAAACAACAAAGGGTCTCAGTACCGACACCGAACTAAAGACAAGAGTGAATTATCACGCGGAAGGGTATTATGACAAATACCTTATGGTACTTCCCAGATTGATGAACGGTACAGATGAAGCACAATTGGAGCCGGAACAGACTTACGTGTGCGCCCTGTTTGATCAAGATGACAAACTTGTCCTCGATCACGTTGAAATGCAACGTTTTTATAGATATTTTAAAGATGCCGAAAATCCCGGAAACAAAGACACAGTAGAAATTAAGATTAATCCTAAGGGCAGCCCCGAAGAAAGACCGGGACTCATCGTCGGAAAGAATAACGGTGAAGATATCTACATCAATTTCGGCGGAGGTGACGGGGATATCCACAAATATAAGATCGCGTTGATTCCCGTTTCACGAAACAGCCTGGACGATCAATTTAATTTCTCGACCAATGTAGCAAAGTGGGATAATGATGATACTCATATGTCTCATAAAGTTGAATATCAGAATAAATACATAGAATGGATAAAATCATACTCCATTGCCGGAAACAAAAACAGCGAATGGAGGAATAAGGTCGTTTATATTGATCTCCGTACAAAAGTAAAAAGCAGGTTGAGTGACCCGGAAGTAGATATTCAGACATATCCGGACAGAAACAAGATTCATTATAAAGTCAGTGTGGTTGATGTGGATGGAGCCATATTTGGCGGCAGATATGTTATTAAGGCAAAGAAAGGTAGCGGTCAACTTATTACAACCTCTTATGAAGACGGTGTGTCAACAGAATTTCTGATCGACAGTCATATAGGCGGAGAAGGAGTTTTGGGAGATTCCGAGCAAGTCACCATTATGGTATATGCGGTGGTTGACAGAGGAAGTGTCGGTGGAAAAAATAATATTACATATTATTCAAGTCAGACCGGAACAGATGTAGATAATTCTCCGAACAAAGAATACACTATGTGGATCGCTTCTGAAACAACAACGGACAGTAACGGCTTTACACTCGGTCATGTAGAGATAAAGCGTACTTCGCAAAATGGTATATACATAGATTTTGTCAATCCTCAGAAACTCGGAAATGTAAAGGCGTTGACTATATATAGGGTTAAGCAAAGCGGACAGTCCGGAAGTTCGGGTAGTGGAACCGAAGTTTTATGGGAGTCCGTTCCTGAAGAGTATCCTTTGCCGGATGGAGGAAATAATAATTTTGCAGATATTTCGGATACAAATACTTCGGATCGTCGATACCGTTTCAGTGCACTACAGGGAAAGAGTTTTGACAACGGTTATTATCAGATCATTTTGAGTATGACTGTTCAGAAAGACGGTTCAAACGATGATTACCAGGTAGGTAAGATTCTCAATTACTATTCGGATTAATGTAGGGGAGGAGCTTCAGATGAGAAAACTTGACAAAAAGAGTATGTTTTCCTTCTACGCATTTGCTTTGGCGATCGTGGCGATAGCTGCGATAGTCGTGGTCATGATGACCATGGGCATGAGCAAAAAGGACGATCCCTACGTGATCAACTCTTCGAGCGTGGTTTACGATTCGGAGAACCGCGCGATCACGGTGACCGAGGATTCGGTAATCGAGAAGAAATGGGACGGAAAATACTATCTTAAAACTCCCGAAGGAGAAGGATACTGCCTCGGAGAGTCGGTAGTTGCTTACGAAAGCGACTCCGGCGCGGTCAGAGCCTACGGTGGAGGTTATGAGGTTACCAAGGATGAAGGTGTAAAAAGTCTCGAAGGTGTGACCGACATAACAGATTTTTCGACCCCCGGCTTCTACAAGCTTCGTGACAGACAATATCTTCTCGTCGGTCCCTCAATCTCGACTGAGGATAAGGTGATCGACACGACAAAATTTTTGTTTGTCAACCTTGATACTGCAGGAAATGCTCTTCTTTTTAACGATGATGTCAGCGTTAAAACGACGACTCCCTCGAAGATCCTCATCGGAGAGTACGAATTCGATATCGCGAAGGAAGTGCTTACATTAGGTGAGAAAAGGGTAAATACGGCAAGCATCATGGGTACCACGAGTACCTATAACGAATCCGAATATAGCGAAAGAGAAAAATCCGAGCTCTCCGATGAGGAAAGAGCACCGGTTTACAACATTTCCATCCACGGAGGAAACGGCGGTTCGGGTGGAGCCGGTGGTAACGGCGGTCGCGGCGGCATGGGCGGCATGGGCGGCATGGGCGGCTCAGGCGGAGCCGGAGGAACCGGAGGAACCGGCGGAGACGGCGGAGACGGCGGCATGGGCGGCATGGGCGGCCAAGGAGGAACCGGAGGAACCGGCGGTAACGGAGGAAACGGTGGCTCGGGCGGAGCCGGAGGAACCGGAGGAACCGGAGGAACCGGAGGTCAGGGCGGCCAGGGAGGAACCGGTGGAACCGGCGGAACCGGCGGAACCGGTGGCTCGGGAGGAACCGGAGGTGCCGGAGGTAACGGAGGTAACGGCGGTCAGGGCGGCCGAGGCGGAGACGGCGGTCAGCCCGGTAAAATACAGGGCAAAAAGGAGCTTTACAAATATATGAAGCTCAGAAGTGTTGTTCCTTATGCCAACAGAATCGAAATAGAATATAACGTTGATGACCCTGAGCTGTCATACGGTCAGATTTATCTGTGCATTTATCCCGTGGACAGTGTCGGACAGAAACCCGAAGGCGTCAACGAATATGTATTCCCCGTTGACAGATCGCTTACACATGCCATCTGTTACTACGGTGGTGTAAAGGATGACAACAAGCTCAGAATTATGCCGAACGAAATGTACAACGTTGCGCTCGGATACCTGCCGTTCGAAAGCTCCGACGGCAATAACGGAGTCGTAAATTTTGTGTGGGATCAGTCATCAATAGTGACAACCCCCGAAATTTATGCCGAGATAATCCTTAACAATGTTGCTCCCGTCGGGACGACGTCGGGTGGAGCGATCAACATCAGCTTTAGTGTATATACCGATGGTCTGATCAATTCTGCTAAGGTTGCCGTTTACAAGAAGGACGCTCTCGGTAATGACGTACCCGTTGTTCCGACAAGGAGCTTCCCCGCGATAGGAGAAGACGGAAAGTGGGTTGTCAGGGACAGTTCCAATACGCATTATGAAAAGAACATTAACTTTGATGTTGCGGCTGCGGAGGATTTTTATATCAGAGTCGAAGATGTAGTTTATGACGGTAGTCCGTACAACCTTAAATGTGAGCTGAAGGTAGATCAAATACAATAAAAATAGGAGAATGTACTTATGGAATCAATACTTTCATCAACAATGACAGCCATCGGAACTATGCTCGGTCTTGCTTTTCTCGGTGTCGGGATCGGACTGGGTATCCTCGGATCAAAGGTTGCCGAGGCAGTTGGTCGTAACCC
>JAEEGL015182248.1_pt1 | contig 11131 bp, 11 predicted proteins | sample 9134231 | NCBI WGS metagenome assembly JAEEGL01 (sample SAMN16246548, study PRJNA631951) | gut metagenome | biome: gut microbiome; feature: rumen; material: fiber-attached | host: Bos | place: Iran: Karaj | collected 2018-10
AAACCTTTGGGCTTAGAGCTCGTATCAAGGTCTGTGTATATTTTTGTGGTTAAATTAATTATACAACAGTTAACAAATTTAGAGTGTTTTCTCTTTTTTTTTGGTAATTTTTAAAATTCCCACATCTAGTTTACTACATCAATATACACATTCGATTTGTATTTTCGACATATATATGCTATCATAAGAACTAAAATTACAGGAGGAATAACATGTTAGTAGAACAATATGGAGCGTTAACAAAAGAATATGCCGATCCAAGACTAGAAAGATATTTAAAAACAAAAACCATGCAAAGACTAAAAGGAAAAGGTGTTTATTGTGGTATGGATTATGTCAATATAGAAAAGCTAAGACCCCTTGAATACTATTCTAGACTGGAACATTCTAAAAATGTAGCCTATTCTGCATCCTCACTATATTCTGAACCAGAAGATAGAGATCCCTTTCTTAAAATTGCATTAGCAGGCTTATTCCATGACATAGGTACTAAATGCTTTGCTCACGTTAATTCATATAGAACAGGCGATATATTAAAACAAGAACATGATGAATTAGACGTAGAAAGTATCTTAAAACAAGATGAAGAAGTAATGACTTATCTACATGAAGATGGCATTAAGCTGAAAGACGTCGTGGATTACTCAATGTATCCAATACTAGATAAACCAATCCCATGTCTATGTGAAGACAGATTAGATGGGATCTTAGGGACATGTCTATTTTGGGCTCATACTCATTCCTTCGAACATATTAAAGAACTATGGGCAATGGTTGGATATTTACCTAGCAGTAATGGTATAGATGTTGATACGTCGCTTGAAAGATGTAGAAACTTCACAGGAGAATTAACATTAAGTGAGGGAGCACATACCGCATGGTTTGAAGATTTTTTCCAAGCTATCAATATCTATAGTAGTTTACTATTATCCAAGGAAAGTAGATACATGATGGAAATATTAGGCTTAACTCTAAACTATTATGAAGACAAGGGAGTTATTAATGAGTATGCCATGTTTTATGAAAGTGAAGAAGAAATAATTGGTAGAATCATGAGTAGCCAATATAAAGACGTATGGAAAGATGTCACTAGTTTTGATACCATAAGATATACAAAAAATATGGATGATGGTTTAACTTTTATATCACAACCTAAGATAAGGCAATGCAATCCCTTAATATTAAATGCCCATTATCGTTTAGGTGAAATAGATAGTATATCAGGTCAAACTTATAGAGAATTAAATCCACTTGCAGAAGATATCTATCTCACTAACAAACCATTAACTGGTAATTTAAGTAAATCTACCATAAAAGTTCTATCAAAGTATAAAAAAAAGGGGTCCATCTAAACCTCCTTTATTTTGCTTCTTCAACTGCTCTTGTTTCACGAACAACAGTTATTTTAATAGTACCTGGATACTTCATATTAGCTTCAATTTTTTCTTTAACTTCACGAGCAATTCTATGAGCTTCTAAATCATCAACCTCTTCAGGCTTAACCACAACTCTTAACTCACGACCAGCTTGAACAGCATATGTCTTTTCAACACCCTTTATCTCATTACCTATTTCCTCTAGTTGAGATAAACGATTAATATAATTCTCTAATGAGTCATTTCTAGCTCCTGGTCTACTAGCAGATAAAGCATCCGCAATTGCTACAATTACAGAAATAACACTAGTTGACTGAGTATCACCATGATGAGAAGCAATTGCATTAATAACAACTTCACTTTCATGGTGTTTTTTCGCAATATCTACACCAATACTAACATGGCTACCTTCAACTTCATGATCAATAGCTTTACCAATATCATGTAAAAGTCCTGCTCTTTTTGCTAAAGTAACATTTTCTCCTAATTCACCAGCTAATATTCCAGATAATTCAGCTACTTCTTTAGAATGTTGTAAACAATTTTGCCCATAACTTGTACGGAAATATAATTTACCAATTATTTCAATCAATTCTGGATCAAATTTAGTAAGTCCTAATTCAAAAGTAGCATCTTGTCCATATTGAATTATTTTTTGTTTCATATCTTTACAAGTTTTATCATATAATTCTTCAATACGTGTAGGATGAATTCTACCATCTTTGATTAAACTCTCTAAAGTAACTCTCGCAATTTCTCTTCTTAATGGATCAAAACTGGATAAGACTACTGCTTCTGGAGTATCATCAATAATTAAATCTACTCCTGTAATGGCTTCAATCGTACGAATATTACGACCTTCACGTCCAATAATTCTACCTTTCATTTCATCATTTGGTAGATCAACAACAGTAACAGTTTGATCACTAGCTATATCAGCAGCATATTTTTGCATAGAAGTAACAATTAACTCCCTAGCTTTTTTATCAGCTTCTAGCTTAGCCTCATTTTCTGCTTCTCGAATATACTCTGAAATTTCTTTTGTCATATTCTCTTTTACTTTACTCATGACAAGTTCTTTTGCTTTCTCTTTACTAAATCCAGATATCTTCTCAAGCAACTCTATTTGTTCTTTTTTTATTTCCTCCACTTTACTTTTTTCGTTTTGAATTTCTTCTTGTTTTTCAGATAGTTTATTTTCACGTTCATCAAGAGCTGTTTCACGCTTTTGATACATCTCATCACGTTTATCAATACTTGCTTCACGCTGTAATAATCTATTTTCATTTTCCTTAAGCTCTGCTTTCTTCTCACGAATTTCCTTATCTAAATCCATTTTTGCTTTATGAGCTTCTTCTTTTTGTTCAATTGCAGCATCTCTTTTTAATTTTTCAATTTCTTTTTTAGCTTGATTAATCATATCATCAGCTTTTTTAGAAACGCCTTTATCTCTTAAATAACTAACAAGATAAGCAACTCCTAGTCCAATAATAAGACCAACAACAACAAGTAAAATGGAGATTCCTATATTTCCCATATAACTCCTCCATCTAGATTAAATTCCTTCAATCTATCTCTATTTTAGTGTCAAATGAGATGTATGTCAAGTGAAACAACTATTCAAAAAAAGATTAAAATGTTATATTAAAAAATAGGAGATAGTTAAAATGTATTGTAATAAATGTGGAATGAAATTAGAAAAAAATAAGAAGAAATGTACCAATTGTGGAGAAAAAAATAGCTTAGCAAAAAACAAGAAAAAACAGAAAAAAACAAATACGGAAGACAAGCAAAAATATAATGAAGGAGTAATCTTTGCAGTCATTGCCCTATTGTTAATCATTCCAATGAATTATCCAACAGATATATATCCTTCCCTGTTATGTGCTAGGTATATATTTTCAATTACCCTAATAGCAATAGCCAGAATCTATTACCCCAAAAACCCTATCGTAAAAATCATAACTCGTATCATAATAGGATTAATCATTTTTTACATTATTGCGTTTGTTCTTCTTTGGTATATGTGTAGCAATGTAATAGAAGGCTGTAATTAAAAAAAGAGGCATATTATGTATTGTGTAAAATGTGGAATGAAAATTAGTGATAAAAGTACCTTTTGTGTACACTGTGGTCATATGACAAACCAACCAATAACCGAAAAAAAGGAAATAGTAAATGAAGTCCAACCAAAACAAGATGATACAACTGGTACGATTCTAGCAATCTCCACACTAGTACTTTGCTCTATACCAACCATAACGTATAGTGACACTCATTATTTGGATTCAATTATATTCTTAGCAGGACTAGTACTGATAGTCATAGCAAAGGTCAAATATCCAAATAATACCGCCACAAAAGTAGTAATGGGAATTATGCGCTATCAAATAATTTCAAGTTGTCAGTTGTCCGGAGGAAAAATATGATAATATCTAAATTACCAATTAATCTATATGGAATTACCATTATTATTTCAATCATTATTGGAATTCTATATACCTATAAGCAACTAAAAAAAGAAAAACTAGACAATAAGTTCTTTTATTTATATGTATTAATGACTATTACATTTACTATTATATTTGGCTTATTATTCACAGCAACAGTTAGTGGAAAAAAAGACTTATTAAGTGCAGGGCTATCTTCTTATGGTGGATTTATTGGTGTAATAGCAGCTGCCATCACTTTTGAAAAAATAATCTCCTTCCATGGAAAACTAATAAAATACGCTATTCTTTCATTACCCCTAGTATATGGAATAGCCAAGATTGCCTGTTTTATCGCAGGATGTTGCTACGGAATCCCCTATAATGGACCATTTTCTGTTACTTATACTGAAGGATTAAATATACCACTATTTCCAATTCAAATAACAGAAACAATATGTTTTATCATATTATTTATAATCTTAAACAAATACAAACATAAAAAAAATATAATCCCAATCACTATCATAACAAGCGCAACAACAAAAATGTTATTGGACTTTTTAAGATATGAACATATCAAAAAAATAATATCTGTCAATCAAATATTTAGTATTTTTTTAATAATAGTGGGTATTATATTATGGTATATCAATAACAAAAAAATAATAAAACAAAAATAAATCGCATAAATCATGCGATTTTTTTAATATAAAATAGAATAAAAAAAGAAAATGATCATTCTCATTTATCTTTCTTTTCATCAACATTGATATCATAATAAGCACGAACTTTTGCTTCTAACTCATGACATAAGTCTGGATTATCTTTTAATAATAATTTAACATTTTCCTTACCTTGACCAAGCTTTTCTCCCTGATAAGAATACCAAGCTCCAGTCTTCTCCAAAATATTAGCGTCACTAGCTAAGTCAATGACTTCTCCCTCACGAGAAACTCCCTCACCATACATAATATCAACTACACAAGATTTAAATGGTGGAGCAACTTTATTTTTAACAACCTTAACAGAGGTTTTATTCCCAACAACCCCTTCACCCATTTTCAACTGTTCGCTTCGACGAATCTCTAAACGTACACTGGCATAAAATTTTAGAGCTCTTCCTCCAGTCGTTGTTTCAGGATTTCCAAACATCACACCAACTTTTTCACGTAATTGATTAATAAAAATTACAGTTGTGTTAGTTTTACTAATCGTTCCATTTAATTTACGTAATGCCTGTGACATCAAACGAGCTTGTAACCCTACATGAGAGTCTCCCATTTCCCCATCAATTTCTGCTTGAGGAACCAATGCAGCTACTGAATCGATAACGATAATACTAATAGCTTCGCTTCGAACCAACGCATCACAAATTTCTAAGGCTTGTTCTCCAGTATCTGGCTGAGACAATAAAAGCTCATCAATATTAACTCCCAATCTCTCTGCATAAACAGGGTCTAGTGCATGCTCTGCATCAATAAAAGCAGCTCTCCCACCTAGTTTTTGATGCTCTGCAATAGCTTGAAGAGCAAATGTAGTCTTACCACTAGATTCAGGTCCATATATTTCAATAATTCTTCCCTTTGGATATCCTCCAACTCCTAAAGCAATATCAAGCGACAACACACCACTAGAAACAACATCCACTTTCATATGTTTGTTTTCTCCTAGTTTCATAATAGAACCCTTACCAAATTGTTTCTCAATATCACTTAATACTTGTTCTAACATTTTATCTTTATCTTTAACTTCTTTACTAACAGCCATAATTTACCTCCTTGTAAATAACTTACAATAACATTGTATACTACATTTTTCTATTTTGCAACACTTTTTTCGAACAAATGTTTTGTTATTTTATAAGCAAATACTACTCAAAAAATAAAAATTCCCTTATCAAAAAAAGGAATTTTAAAATTAAAAATTAATGAATTTAAATAATTAAAATAAATCTTTATTTAAATGAAAATACTCCACAGCACTAACAACAGCTAAAATACATGCTAAGTAAAGTAAAAATAAATCCACACGAATATTAATAAATTCAAATGGCATATTATAGAAAAATACCAAAGTAGTTCCTATCATCATAGTAGCAGTTTTATATTTACCAGATTTAATAGCACCTACCACTTTACCTTTACTAGCAGCTTGCATTTTAATAGCATCTACCACTATATCTCTCGTAATATAAATAACTGGAATAATAACTGGTACAAAACCATTAGCAGCTAATAAAATTAAAATAGGACTAACTAAAACTTTATCAGCTATTGCATCTAACATCTTCCCAGTATCAGTTACCATATTATACTTACGAGCAAGATAACCATCTAAAAAATCAGTAACACTGGCAATGATAAAAATAACACCAGCAATTATATATTGTATTTCAACAACAATACCATTAATATCATATTTTGGAAAATGAATCCCAAAAGCTGAGAATGGAACACATAACAATAAAATAATAATAACAGTTAACCCTAATCTAGCAACAGTTATTTTGGTTGGTAAATTCATAATAATACTCTCCTCTAATAGATTTTAACTCATCTACTCTCTTAGGTGCTTTATTTATATTACTAACAACAATATATAAAGCAACTATTAAAAAAATAACCCCCACTACCACAGCTACAACAGGCCACATAGATTTTTTTTCTTTATATTCAATCGTATATGGAGATCGAATCTTCTTTTCCTCAGATTCTTTCCTTTTTTGAGCCACTACAATATCATCAAGAGAAATTCTAGAAGTATGTTGAAATAAAAAACCATTAAATTCATCTACTACTTTATCAGAATCTAATCCTAAATATTTAGCATATAATTTAATATAATCTTTCAATTCATAAACATCTTTAAATGCTCTAACATTTCCACTTTCAATATTTTCAAGTTGAGAGGTTGAAAGCTCTAGATCTTCACAAGCTTCCGTAATACTAACACCATTACCGATACGTGTTCGTTTTAAATACTCACCTAATTCTTTCATACCACACCTCAATCATTTAACAATAAATATAAATAAGCCATGTTCTGTACCCTTTCGGGCGACAAACATTTATCTACCAATATGGTCCTTAACTCCGTTCAAATTCCTTTGTTAAGACTCCCCTACCAATTTTGGGTTTCTCACTCGCGGGGTTTACCACGTTTCACCCTTTCCTTTCGAAAAGTATCGTCACTGTGGCACTTTATGGTCTTTTTCCATATCCGAAGACTTAGGAAAAATACCGCCGTTAGTAAAAACTACCCTAGGTTATTTTTTCCCTAGGCACGAACACTACAGACATCGCAGACTGTGTGAGCATGGACTTTCCTCAAGAGACTTGAAATCTCCAGCGTTTGCCTATATATTAATTGTTATTATCTTCTTCAGATTCTTGATTTATGATACCATAAACCATTTTTTCCAATTGAGAAAGTCTACGCATTATATCAATATTAGAAACGTCACCACTACTCTTAGTACTAGAAGCAACTTCCATATTTAATTTATAATTACGTAATTCTTGTTTAAGCTTCATTATTTCACCTAATAAATCAGCTTTTTCTTTCTCTAAATTATTAATTATATCAAAGAAATTTTCATAATCACTAATAACATCATCTAAATATTGGTCTACTTCCTTCATTCGATATCCTCGAGTATCAATCTTAAATCTCTTTTCAAGAATATCTTGAGGCGTATATTTTACTTTATTTTGATACATCTATATCACCAATCCCTTACATTAGTATTATGTCATTTCTTAAGATTTTTGTCAATTATTAACCCCATTTAGAAATAGAAAAGAAAAAGAAAAATTTATGGAAAAAGATTCAATTATATAGTATAATGAATCATAGGTGATGAGATGAACTATCCTAGAGGTATTAAAAAGAATTCTATTTCTCAAAAAAACAACCAAGAAATAAACTATAAAAATAGAGGAATGACTCTAGAAGGAGAAATAAATGATTCTAATAAATATTACCAAGAAATAGAAAAAGCTTTCATATATAAAAAACCAACCCCAATACAGATAACTAAAGTAGATTACCCATCACGTGATAAAGCAGTTATCAAAGAAGCCTTTTTCACAACACCATCAACAACAGATTATAACGGATTATATAAAGGAAAATATATTGATTTTGAAGCCAAAGAAACAAAAAGTAAAACATCATTTTCCCTAAGTAATATTCATCCCCACCAAATTAAACATTTAGAAAACATTGATAAAAATGGTGGAATAGCTTTCTTAATAATAAGATTTACAACCATAAATGAAACATATTTATTAAGAGCCAAAGATTTTTTAGAATATATTAAAGAAAATAATAAAAAATCTATTCCCTATAGTTATTTTAAAGACAGAGCCTACTTATTAAAAGATCAATATCAACCAAGAATTGATTACTTGAAAGTAGTAGACCAACTTATTGGAGGTATATAAATGCAAAAAAAAGAATTAAAAAGAAGGAAAAAAGAAAACAAAAAAACAAATGTAAATGTATTAACAAATAATAGTAAAATTAAGAAAAGAATTAGAACAAAAAGCTCTTTAAATATTAAATTAGCAATATTATTAGCCCTATTATCAGTAATATTAGTTTGTTATATGGCTGTAGGTAAGATGAAAACTATTATTATATCAATTGCTTTATTATTTGTATTAGGGTTTATATATATTTTGACAAGAAAAGGTAAAAAGAGAAGAAGACTTCTAAATATAGTATTTATTATTTTCTTAACAATAGGAATCTTTTGTTTAATAGGTTTTAGTGCTTTTATAGTATATATTAAATCTCAAGCAGATCCAAAATATGAAAAAACAAAATTAAATACTTTAGAAATATCTAGGATATATGCTAGTGATGGTACAGAAATAGCCAAACTAGGATCAGAAAAAAGAGAAAAAGTTACTTATGATGAATTACCAGAAGTATTAGTAGATGCAATTATAGCTACCGAAGATTCTAGATTCTTTCAACATAATGGATTAGATGCCCCACGTTTCTTTAAAGCAACTATCGGACAATTATTAGGAAACTCTGGTGCTGGTGGTGCCTCAACTCTATCAATGCAAGTTGTAAAAAATAGTTTTACGGATAAATATGGTCAATTAACATCTGGAAAAAAAGGAATTATTCGTAAATTTGAAGATATTTATTTAGCAGTATTCCGCTTAGAAAAAGATTTTTCTAAAGAGCAAATTATAGAATATTATGTTAACAATCACTTCTTAGGTGGAAACATCTATGGTGTAGAAGAAGCTGCTAATGCTTACTTTGGAAAAAGCGTAAGTGAATTAAATTTAAGTGAAGCTGCTATCTTAGCCGGAATGTTTAAATCACCAAATTATTACCGTCCAACAGTAAATCCAGAAAATGCTGCTAGCAGAAGAAGAACAGTTTTATACTTAATGAAACGTGCTGGCTATATCACTGCTGAAGAAGAAAAAATAGCTAACTCAATACCAGTAGAAGACTTAACCACAAATGGTGCATCAGCAACAGAAAATCCATATCAAGGATTTATTGATACAGTTGCTGAAGAATTATTAGAAAACTATGGGATTGACCCATATACAACTCCATTGCTAGTTTATACAACTCTTGATCAAGGAAAACAAAGAGCAGTTAACTCTGTTTTAGCAGGAGAAAACTATAATTGGATTAATGATAAAGTTCAAACAGGAGTAGCAGTAATTGAATCAGATACTGGAGCAGTACTTGCAATCGGAAATGGTAGAAACATCAATTCTAGATCTCAAGGACAAGCTAAACAATATAACTATGCTACACAAATTAAACGTCAACCAGGATCTACCGCCAAACCATTATTTGACTATGGACCAGGTTTTGAATATAACAACTGGTCAACCTATGAACAATTTGTAGATGGACCTTACCATTATTCAAATGGAAAGTCAATTAAAAACTGGGATGGTACTTACTTTGGTCAAATTACTTTAAGAAGAGCATTATCAGCCTCAAGAAATATACCTGCTCTAAAGGCTTTCCAAATGGTAGATAATAGTAAGATAAAAGAATTTGTAACAAACTTAGGAATTACTCCCGAATTATGTAATACAGGTTATAAATATGATAAAGAAAATGATATTTGTGTAAACAAAGAAGACAAAAACGACAAAAGAGATACTATTCCTCTACATGAAGCTCATTCAATTGGTGCCTTCACCGGAGTAAGTCCATTACAAATGGCAGGTGCCTATGCCGCATTTTCAAATGGAGGATATTTCAACGAACCATATTCAGTAGCAAAATTTGTGTATAGACAAACAGGTGAAACCGTAGAGCATCAATCAAATAAAAAACAAGTTATGTCAGATTCTACTGCTTTCTTAATATCAAGTGTTTTACAAGATGTTGCCTTAACAGGTGGTACTCCTTCTAATGTAGCTTGTAAAACAGGTACAACAAACTTCGATGATGATACTATGGAAGCTTACAACATGCCATGGGATGCCGTACGTGATTGTTGGTTAATTGGTTATTCAACTAAAACAACTATTGGCTTATGGTATGGATACGACACATTCACTAAGGAATCAATTGCCCAAGATTATGTACTACATAATATCCCCGCAACAATGCAAAAAGATAGATTATTTAATGCTTTAGTTGCCGCAGGCGCAATGGAAAGTAACCGTGAAGCATTTGTTCAACCAGCTAGTGTCGTAAAAGTCGCAATTTCACCAGGAAGTAATCCAGCTAAACTAGCAGTTCCAGGTGGTAGTGCTGTTTACGAATATTTCAAAAAAGGTGCAGAGCCAACAGAATACGATTTATCAAAATATAGAATTGGTGCTCCAGGAAACCTATCTGTAACAGAAGCAAACGGAAGAGTAAATCTATCATGGAGTCCAGTATCACCAGGAGAATTAGGAAATGAATCTCATGGTACATTTGGATATAATATTTATAAGGACGACGTACTGATAACTTGGACCGATAAAACATCATACTCTTTCAAACCAGACAACGTCTATGGAACTTACAAAGTAATTGCAACCTATAAATCATATAACGACCTCCAAAGTGAACCAGCTATTGTTAATTATGAGAAAAAGAAAGAAAAAGAAAAAGAAGAAGAACCTGAACAGATTGTAGAAGATGAAAATACAAATAATCAAAATCAAACTGAATAAAGAAAAAAGAAGAAAATCAATCGATTTTGAATAAGTCAACAAAAAGTAGACACTAAAAAAGAATTTTTAGAACCCTAGTTCAGTCTTATACTGAATTGGGGTTTTATAATCTAATGAACAAGCTAATCTTTCATTATTATAATAATAAATATATGCATTA
>JAEEGL015309837.1_pt1 | contig 11131 bp, 12 predicted proteins | sample 9134231 | NCBI WGS metagenome assembly JAEEGL01 (sample SAMN16246548, study PRJNA631951) | gut metagenome | biome: gut microbiome; feature: rumen; material: fiber-attached | host: Bos | place: Iran: Karaj | collected 2018-10
GCGGCTGTACAAGAAAAAAGAAATGAGGAAATGACATGAAAGGCAACGTTCTCGTCGGTCAGTCCGGCGGCCCCACGGCCGTCATCAACTCCAGCCTCGCGGGCGTGTTCAAGGCCGCGACGGAACTCGGCTACGGCAAAGTGTACGGCATGCGCCACGGCATCCAGGGCTTCCTGCAGGGGAAGTACGTGGATATGGCCGAACAGATCCGCAACGACCTGGATCTGGAGCTGCTCAAGCACACCCCCTCCGCTTTCCTGGGCAGCTGCCGCTATAAGCTGCCGGAAATCGACCAGGACAACGCGATCTTCGACCGCATCTTCGCCCTGCTGGACGAGCTGAACATCGAAGTGTGCATCTACATCGGCGGCAACGACTCCATGGACACCATCCGCAAGCTGTACGACTACGGCCAGAAGATCGGCTCCACGCGGAAGTTCGTGGGCTGCCCCAAGACCATTGACAACGACCTGGCCATCACCGACCATACCCCCGGCTTCGGCAGCGCCGCCAAGTACATCGCCACCTCCACCAAGGAAATCATCTGCGACGCGGTGGCCTTCGCCAACAAGAAGAACGTCAACATCGTGGAGATCATGGGCCGCAACGCGGGCTGGCTGACCGGCGCCGCCGCGCTCTCCAAGGGCGACGATTGCGTCGGCCCCGACCTGATCTACCTGCCCGAGCTGCCCTTCAGCATCGAAGGCTTCGTGGACGAAGTGAAGAAGCTGCTGGAAACCAAGGACGTGGTCACCGCCGTGGTGTCCGAAGGCATCAAGACCGCGGAAGGCAAGTACGTCTGCGAATACGCCTCCAGCTCCAAGACCACCGACGCCTTCGGCCATCTGCAGATGTCCGGCACCGCCGCGTACCTGGCCTCCGTGGTTCAGGGCCAGCTGGGCTGCAAGACCCGCGCCATCGAATTCTCCACCCTGCAGCGCGCCGCCTCCCACATGGCCAGCAAGGTGGACGTGGACGAAGCGTTCAACGCGGGCAGCGCCACCGTGCGGGCTGCCGACAAGGGCATTTCCGGCGTGATGGTGCTCATCAAGCGGGTGAACGACAATCCCTATCAGAGCGGCAACGACGTGTACGACGTGCACAATATCGCCAACGCCGAAAAGGTGGTTCCCCGGGAGTGGATCAATGAAAAGGGCAACGGCGTCACCGAGCAGTTCATCAATTACGTGCGTCCCCTGAGCCAGGGCTACGACGTGCCCGTGATGGTGAACGGCGTGCCCCGCCATCTGGTGCTCAAGGAAAAATAAGCGGTAAAACCGGTTAACGGATGATGAAAAGCCGGGAGGCGGGCCGAAGATGAGCATGCTCATCCCGCGGCCGCTTCCCGGTTTTTTCCTTTTCCCGCTGTTTTTCACCCGGAGCGGGGATAGGCGCAAAGCAAAAAATCCCCCTTGCCCGCGCCCGGAGCAGGGCGTATAATACAGCCAGAGGGGAAAAACGGGAATTGGAGCGTGACGCGCATGTTCATCAAAGGATTCACCTACGGATACGACGGCCGGCGGGGCATGTACCGCGCCCCGGAGGCCGCCCTCTCCATGGACCGTTTGGCCGCCCTGGGGGGCGACTGGGCGGCGCTGGCCTTCGCGGTGATGCAGGATTCCTTCCACTCCACCCTGATCCGCCCGGACTACCGCTTCACCGTCACCGACCGGGATATTGAAACAGCGGTGCGCCGGCTGCACGCCCGGGGGCTCAAGGTGTGCATGAAGCCCATGGTCAACAGCATGGACGGCGTATGGCGGGCGCACATCGCCTTTCCCCGGCCGGAATGGGGCGAAAAGGATTACTGGAAGGAATGGTTCTCCTGCTACACGGCGTTCCTGTGCCATTACGCGGAGATCGCGGAGGAAACCGGGTGCGAAATGTTCTGCGTGGGGTGCGAAATGCTGGGCACGGAGCCGGAGGAAGCCCACTGGCGAAACGCTATCGCCGCGGTCCGGAAGGTCTATCACGGCCCGCTGGTGTACAACACCAATCACGGCAAGGAAGCCAATCTTTCCTGGTGGGACGCGGTGGATTACATCGGCACCTCCGCCTATTACCGGGTGGCCGAAGCCCCGGGGGCGTCCGTGGAGGAAATGCGCGCGGCCTGGGAGAGGCACCTTGCGCCCCTGGCGGAGCTGTCGCGGCGGCTGAACAAGCAGGTGATCTTCATGGAGATCGGCTGCCGCAGCGCCCGGGGCTGCGCCATGATGCCCTATGATTTTTCCCACCGGGAATTCCCCTGCGACGAGGACGAGCAGGCCAACTTCTACGAATCCTGCTTCCGCGCCGCGTGGGACAAGCCCTGGTTCGCGGGCTGGTTCTGGTGGGACTGGTACACCTTTCTGCCCCGCCGCACCCCGGATACGGGCTTTTCCATTGCGGATAAAAAGGCGGAGCATGTGGTGAAAAACTGGTATGCAAAGCAGCGGTAAGGCCGCGGAAGGCCAAACCGCCAGGAATAAGGAGAAATCAGCCATGGGCGTATTATCCAAAGTGCATCGCTTCCACGAAGCGGGGCAGGAAGCCAACGTCAACAACGTGGAGCGGTTCGGCCAGCCGGTCCGTTCGCTCTTTACCACCACGAAGGTATTCACCCTGCACCATCACATCGACATCGTGGACGAAAGCGAAAACGCGGTGTATCAGGCCAACACCAAATTCCCCTCCCTCCACGACAAGACGGACGTGACGGACGCCGACGGCCGGCAGGTGGCCCACATCGAAAGGAAGCTCCTCACCCTCCACCAGCGGCATACCATCGCCATGGCGGACGGGACCCGGTTTGAGCTGTCCACGGAGCTGTTCCACCTGGTCAGGGACATCACCAACATCGAAGGCCTGGGCTGGCAGCTGCGGGGGAACATACTGGCGCTGAATTTTGAACTGTACGACGCCGCCGATAACGTGATCGCCGTGATCGGGCAGAAATGGGTGTCTCTCCACGACAAATACTGCGTGGACATTTACCAGCCCGAGCACGAGGAGGCCGTGGTGGCCATCCTGGTGGCGCTGCAGCACATGATCCGGGATCGGGAGGCGGCCAGGTCTTCGTCCTCGTCGTCCTTCTCCTCCTCGGGATCGTAACGCCATGGGAGAAGCGTGGGCGATCGGCGGGCAGACGTACCGGATCGAAAGGCTGCTGGGCCGCGGCAAGGGCGGGTATTCTTACCTGGCCCTGCGGGAAGGCATGCCCTTCGTGGTCAAACAGATCCATCACGAGCCCTGCGCCTACTACCGTTTCGGCAATAAAATGGAAGCGGAGCTCCGGGATTACGGGCGGCTGCGAGCCGCGGGCATCCGCATCCCTGCGCTGATCGCATGGGACGAAGAAGCCGAGCGGCTCGTGAAGGAATACATCGAAGGGGACACGGTCTTTTCCCTGGTGAAAAGCGGCCGCCCGGCGGACGCATATCTGCCCCAGGCGCGGGAAATGGCAGCCCGGGCCCGCGCCGCCGGGCTGAATATCGATTATTTTCCCACCAACTTCATCGTGCAGCGCGGCCTGCTGTGGTACATTGACTACGAATGCAACGAATACATGGACGAATGGAGCTTTGACGCCTGGGGCGTGCGCTACTGGTCCATGACGGAGGAATTCCAAAAATACCTGGCGGAAAACCCTGAGAACGCCTGATCCCCGGCAAACGGCCTCACGCGGGGCGGTACTCCATGGCATTTTCGCAGCTGCGGAGCACCTCGCGGGGGTCGTTTTTCCTGTCCAGCCACGCGCCGTGGGTCCTGTCCGAAAAAATCACGGGCATCCGGCCGTGGATGAAGGCGATCTCCGGCGACGGCGCTTTGGTCAGCACGGAAAGCACGGGCAGGCGCCGATCCTGTTCGTAGCGGTAGATCCCCGCCAGGTACATGATCCCCGGCGTCCGGGGGCGGATGGCGTACTTGGTTTTCCCGCCCGGCGTCCGCCGCGGCGGTTTTTCCGTTCCGCCGATCTGCAGGGAGGGCCCATCGTCCGCCTCTCCCCATTCAAAATACCAGGAGCAGGGGATCAGGCAGCGGCGCTCCAGCATGGAGGCGCGGAACAGGGGCTTTTCCAGCGCCGTTTCGCTGCGGGTGTTGATGATCAGCCCCTTGCCGTCCGGACGATGAAAGCCCCACAGCATGGGATACGCCCCCGCTTCGCCGCTTTTCGCCAGCGCCAGGGCCGCCACGGCGGCGCCGGGAAACACCTCCCCCGCGGCGATGCCGCTTTCCCCGGTGACGGCCTTCTGCCGCCGGGCCGCTTCCTCGATCATCCGGGAGAGCAATTCGTTTTCGCTTTCGCCCTCCACCCAGAACCGTCCGCACATGGTTTTTCCCTCCGCTTTTTCTCACAGGATGCCCGCGTCGGGCGGATCTTCATTCCCCGCCGCCGAACAGCGTTTCCGATTCCACGGAAAGCAGATCGTCCCAGGGGATCGCCGTATCCTCCACCAGCAGGATCCTTCTCACCGGGTCCACCCGCCGCACCGCGCCCGTCACGGTTTTATACTGCCCCAGCCGGCCGCAGGCGCCGTGATGCCCGTCCGCGCAGGGCACGTAATACGTCGCCGTCACCGTAGGGCGGCTGCGCCGGGCCAGGCGGGAATTGGCGGTCATCGCCCGGAGCAGGAGCAGCCGGCGGTTGGTTTCCTCTGTTTCCTCTTCGTCCGGGAAGCGCTTCCCGGCGTAGGGGATATTTTTTTGCCGGATATGCTCGCTGTAGCCGTCCAGGGCGTCGTAGGGGGCGAACAGCTTGGCCCGCTTGCCCCGCTCCATCCGGGGATGGCGCAGGGAAAACGCGTCTTCCCCGTGGCGGGGACGGCCCTGGAGCAGCACGCCCAGATACGGGAACTGCAAAGGGATCAGCCGCCCGTCCACCACGTACTGCATTTCGCCGTCCGACAAGGGAATCGCGGTGGCGGTCATACTTGATCCCTGCCTTTCTCAAGGGGCTCCACGGCGGGGCCGCCCGCCTTGTGCCCGCCGATCTGCATGTTCCGCTGGATGGTGGTGGCCCCCTCCAGCAGGTTCATGCCTTTCACGATGGCGTTCATGCCGAATTTTTTGCGCACGCCCAGCATGGCCCGCTGCAGCCGCCTTTCCCTTTCCAGGGCGTTAAAATCGGTGAACAGATCCGTCTGGCAGCTGCCGTCGTCGTATTCCACCTGGCAGGCGGCGATGTTCAGCCGCCGCAGCAGCAGATGCCGGTCCACCTTCTTTTCAAAGGACGGGATCAGCCGCTCCAGGATCTGCTGCCTGCTGTTGGTGCGGAAGGGCAGGCGCACGGTGGCGTTGGCGTGCCGGGGCTGCAGCCGCCCGTAGTAATCCAGCGTCAATTCCCCCTGATACTGGGGATAGGCGTTCAGCGATTCCGGGTCGAAGGCGATCCACCAGGCGACATACGCGCAGGTCAGGTTCTTGGAAAGCAGATCCGCGCACAGCAGATCCGCCATTTCCGTGAACACCAGCCGCCCCTCCCCGTACCGGTAGGGCCGGGGGAGCACCTGGCCCGTGCTCAGGCTGTGGTCCTCCGATTTGTAGGATTTGATGTCCGCCATGGTGGTGGGCTCGACGCCCCAGGCGTGGTCGATGAGCAATTCCGCGTTGACGCCGAACATGCGGTAGAGCATTTCCTCGTTGCCGGCGGACACGGCGGCGATATCCCCCATGGTGTACAGCCCGCGTTCCCGCAGCCGCCGGGCCGTGCCCGGGCCGATCTGCCAGAAATCCGTCAGGGGCCGGTGGGTCCACAGGGCGAGGATATAGCCGATCTCGTCCAATTCCGCGATCCTCACGCCGTCCCGGTCGGGCTTCTGCTTTTTCGCCACGATGTCCATGCCCACCTTGGCCAGGTACAGATTGGTGCCGATGCCCACCGTGGCGGTGATGCCCGTGGTTTTCAGCACGTCCCGGATCATGGTGACCGCCATGAGATGCGCCGGGGAAATATGCTGCCGCTCCGCCTCCCGGCGGTACAGATGCAGGTAGGGCGTGGCGTCGATGAAGCATTCGTCGATGGAATACACGTGGATGTCCTGCTCCGACACGTAGCGCAGGTAAATTTCATAGATTTTCGCGCTGACGCGCAGGTATTCCGCCATCCGGGGCGGGGCGATGATGTAATCCACCCGGGTGTGGGCGTACGCCTCGAACATGCGGATGCGCTCCTTCGCCTCAAACAGCCGGGGCCTGCCGGGCACGCCCATGGCCTTGAGCGCAGGGCTCACGGCCAGCACGATGGTTTTGTCCGTGCGGCTTTCGTCCGCCACCAGCAGATTGGCCGTCAGCGGGTCCAGCCCCCGGGCCACGCACTCCACCGAGGCGTAATAGCTTTTCAGGTCGATGCAGATGTACTGCCGCTTCCCGTCCGTCCCCGCCTGCCCCATCGCTCCGTCCGTCCCCTCCGGCCCATAATAAGAACATTTGTTCTCTTACAGGATCATTATAGCCCCGGAAGGCGGCGTTGTCAACAGGAAAAATAAGCAAAACCGGAGCCCGCCTCCCCCACGGAAGCAGGCTCCGGCTTCAAGCCGGCACATTACCGGTAAATGATCTCTTCCCGCTTGGGGCCGTTGGAGAGCATGGTCAGCGGACATTCGATTTCCTTTTCCAGGAATTCCACGTAGGCCCGGCAGTTGTCGGGCAGGTCTTCGTATCGGGTGATGCCCCGGATATCCTGCTTCCAGCCGGGCAGGGTGACGTAAACGGGCTTTGCTTTATCCAGCAGCGGCGTCACGGGGAAATCCCGCACCTGAACGCCGTCGATCTCATAGGCCACGCAGACCTTGATCTCGTCCAGGTAGCCCAGCACGTCCAGGTTGGTCATCACCGCGTCGGTGGCGCCCTGGATCATGCAGCCGTAGCGGGTGGCCACCGCGTCGAACCAGCCCACCCGGCGGGGACGGCCCGTTTTCGCGCCGTATTCCCCGGCGTCGCCGCCCCGGCGGCGCAGCTCCTCCGCTTCGTCGCCGAACAGCTCCGTGGTGAAGGGCCCCGCGCCCACGCAGGAGGAATAGGCCTTCGTGACGCAGATCACCTGCTCAAACGCCGTCACGGGCAGCCCCGCGCCCACCGCGCCGAAGCCCGCCAGGGGCGAGGACGACGTGGTATACGGGAAAATACCGTGGTCCGGGTCCCGCAGCGTGCCCAGCTGGCCCTCCAGCAGGATGCGCTTGCCTTCCTTCACGGCCTTGTGCAGATACTGCGCCACGTCGCACACCATGGGCCGAATCTTCTGCCCCAGGGCGTAATACTTTTCGGTCAGCGCGTCCACATCCAGCAGGGGCTTATGATACAGGTTTTCCAGCATGGCGTCCTTGAGCTTGGCCGCGTTTTCCAGCCTGGTGCGCAGGATGTCCTTGTCCATCAGCTGGCACACCTGCAATCCGATCTTCATGTACTTATCGCCGTAGAACGGCGCGATGCCGGACTTGGTGCTGCCGAACGACGCCTTGCCCAACCGCTCCTCCTCAAAGCAGTCGAAGGCCACGTGATATTCCATCAGCACCTGCGCGCGATCGGAAATCTTAAGCTTCGGCGCGGGCACGCCCCGCTCCGAAAGTATTTGCAGCTCCTTAAGCAGCGCCTCGATATCCAGCGCCACCCCGGGGCCGATCACGTTCGTCACGTGCCCGTGGCACACGCCGCTGGGCAGCAGATGCAGCGCGAACTTGCCGTAATTGTTGATGATGGTGTGGCCGGCATTGGCGCCGCCCTGAAAACGGATCACGATATCGCTGTTCTCCGCCAGCATATCCGTGATCTTCCCTTTCCCTTCGTCGCCCCAGTTGGCGCCCACGATGGCACGTATCATTGGAAAGACCTCCCTTGGGAATACTGCGGGGGAACCACTTTTGTGTCAAAAGTGGTTCCCCCGCACCCCCTCCGAAAACCGGCTGGGAATGTATTATCGCCACTTTTGATACTATCGCTCCGCGATGATTACAGAACCGAAACGATCCGTTCTACTGCCTTTTGCGTGTTTTCCAGCGTATTGAAGGCGGTCAAACGGAAATAGCCCTCCCCCGCGGGGCCGAAGCCCTCGCCCGGGGTGCCCACCACCTGCGCCTTTTTCAGCAGCAGATCGAAGAAATCCCAGGAGGGCATGCCGTCCGGCGTTTTCATCCACACGTAGGGGGAATGGACGCCGCCGAAGGCCAGGATGCCGGCCTTTTTGAGCCCCGCCAGGATCACCCGGGCGTTTTCCCGGTAATAGGCGATGGTTTCCAGGATCTGCCTTTGCCCCTCGGGGCTGTACACCGCCTGGGCGGCCCGCTGGGTGAGATAAGAAACGCCGTTGAATTTGGTGGCCTGCCGCCGGCCCCAGAGCCGGTTCAGCCGCACGCCGTCGTACGTCACCTCCCCGGGCACCACGGTGTAGGCGCAGCGGGTGCCGGTGAACCCGGCGGTCTTGGAGAAGGAGCAGCACTCGATGGCGCATTTCTTCGCCCCGGGCACCTCGTAAATGCTGCGGGGAATGGCGTCATCGGAGATAAAGGCCTTGTACGCCGCGTCGTACACGATGAGGGCGTCGTTTTCCAGCGCCCAGTCCACGAACACCTGCAGCTGCTCCTTGGTCAGCACCGTGCCGGTGGGGTTGTTGGGATAGCACAGGTACACCACGTCCACCCGTTTTTCCGGCAGCGGCGGCACGAAGCCGTTTTCCGCGTTGCAGGGCAGGTAGGTAAGGTTTGTCCACTTCCCGTTTACGTAATCCCCCAGGCGGCCCGCCATGGCGTTGGAATCCACGTACACGGGATACACCGGGTCGGTGACGGCGATCTGCGCGTCCGGGCCGAACAGCTCCTGCAGATTCCCCACGTCGGATTTGGCGCCGTCGGAAACGAACACCTCGTCCCGGGCGATCTCCACGCCCCGGGGGGCGTAATCCCCGGCGATGATGGCGTCGATCAGCCAGTCGTAGCCGAAATCCGGGCTGTAGCCGTGGAAGCCCTCGGGGGTGCCCATTTCATCGGCGGCCTTTTTCAGCGCCGCCACCACCGCGGGGGCCAGGGGCCGGGTCACGTCCCCGATGCCCAGGCGCAGGATCCGCGCGTCCGGGTTTTCGGCGGAAAACGCCTTCACCCGTTTGGCCACCTCCGCAAACAGATACCCCGCGGGGAGCGCAGCAAGGTTTTTGTTGATCTTCATAAAAAAGTACCTCCCGACAGCAGCAGAATTGTGGCGGTATTTTACCGGATGCGTCGAAGGCCGGTCAGGCCTTCGGCCGCCATCCGCGTCGGATCACATCCCGTCCGGAAAGGGAAAGCCGCCGTCGCGGTCTTCCCGCCATTTCGCCGGGTTTTCGGCAATATAGCGGCAGGCAGCGTTGAATTCCTCCTCCGTCCGGATCACCCGGTCATAGAATGATTTCTGCCAGACGGAGCGTCCCAGCTGCCGGGTCACGGCCCGTTTCATGGAGCCGATCACCGTGGACAGCGTAGGGGCGGATATCATCCGCCCGTTTTCGCCGGCTGCATACAGCACAAGGAGATGCACATGGTCTGGCATGATGCAGAAGCAATCCACATCCACGTTGGCGTAATGATCGGGAATCGCGCGGATCGCCTGATCGACGGCCTTTCCCACCCGGGTGAGCGGGAAGAGCGGGCGGATGATATCCGCCCCTACGGCATCCGGCGGTTTTTCCGTCCATTCTCCGTTTGCGCCGCCGCTCCAGAATACGTTCCTGCGGGGCGACGTGCAGATGGTGACGAAGTACGCGCCGCTGGCGGAATAGGAGAAATGGGGAAGCCGGTTCCGCTTTCTCTTCGGGAAATCCATGCCATCCACCTGCCGGGGTCAGTCCCCCAGCCACTCCCCGTCGTACACGAATTCGGCCGGGCCGGTCTGATACACGTGATTGTCCTCGGCGCTCCAGTGCAGTTGCAGATTGCCGCCGGACAGCTTCATCTGCACGGTGCGGTCCGAATTCCCGGCCAGCACCGCCGCCACCAGCGCCGCGCAGGCCCCGGTGCCGCAGGCCAGCGTTTCGCCGGCCCCGCGCTCCCACACCCGCATCTGCAATATGCCCCGGTCGATCACCCGGACGAACTCCACGTTGGTGCGCCGGGGGAACAGGGGATGATGCTCGATCATGGGGCCGATGGTGGGCAGATCCACCACCTCCGGGTCCCGCACGAAAAGGACGGCGTGGGGATTGCCCATGTTGACGCAGGTGATGAACCAGGTCTGCCCCATGATCTGCAGCCGGTGGCGCAGCACCATTTCCCCGGGCAGATCCACGGGAATCAGGCGCGGATTCAATTCCGGCGTGCCCATGTCCACCTTCACCCGGCTGACCTTCCCGTCCTCCAGCTGCAAACTGATCTGCTTGAGGCCGCCCTTGGTGTCGATGGTCAGCTCGGTCTTGTCGGTCAGCCCCCGCTCGTACACGTATTTGCCCACGCAGCGGATGCCGTTGCCGCACATGCCGGCCTCGCTGCCGTCGGAATTGAAAATCCGCATGCCGAAATCGGCGGTATCGCTGGGCTCGATGAGGATCAGGCCGTCGCTTCCGCAGCCGAAGTGGGGCTTGCTCATCACGATGGCCAGGCGTTCGGGATCGGATACCACCTCTTCAAAGCAATTCACATAGATGTAATCGTTGCCGATGCCGTGCATTTTCGTGAATTTCATGCCGCCGCCTCCTTCCGGATCTTATCATCTGTATATGTTGCGCGGAGCGATGAGGTTACATGCGCTCCGGCGCGGCCAGGCCGATCAGGTACAGCCCCGTCTTGATCACTTCCGCGCAGGCCCGCGTCAGCTGCACCCGGGCGGCGGCGGCCCCGGGGTCGTCGTCCAGGATGCGGTGCTCGTAATAGAATTTGTTGTAAGCCTTGGCGATTTCCGTGGTGGCCCGGGTGACCAGATACGGCTCGTTCCGCAAACAGGCCTCCGACACCGCCTCCGGGAAGCGGGAGAGCAGCCGCAGCAGCGCCTGGGCCTCGTCGTCCGTCAGGGCGGCGTAATCGGGATCGGGCAGGCTTTCCGGCGCCTTGCGCAGCACCGAGCGGCACCGGGCGTGGGTGTACTGCACGTAGGGGCCCGGTTCGTCGTCGAAGTTCAGCGCCCGGTCCCACCAGAAATCGATGTCCTTGATGCGGTTGTTCTGCAGCGTGGCGTACACCACCGCGCCCACGCCCAC
>JAEEGL016260735.1_pt1 | contig 11131 bp, 8 predicted proteins | sample 9134231 | NCBI WGS metagenome assembly JAEEGL01 (sample SAMN16246548, study PRJNA631951) | gut metagenome | biome: gut microbiome; feature: rumen; material: fiber-attached | host: Bos | place: Iran: Karaj | collected 2018-10
AAATGTCGCTTCCCTTCGTGACGCTGATTAGTATGGTTATACCTGACGCCACACTGCTTAACCTAACTGTTTCTTGTATTTGGTTATTAAGATTCAGCATCTTCGATGCTGTTGAAAAATCAGTCAAATATAGCATAAGAGCCTTTTCAATTTTCAACTTTCAATTTTCATTTTTAATTGTCTCGAAGCATTTCTTTGATGTGCGACTCTTGTTCGTCGTATCTTTTGATGGCATCCACGGAGAGCAGCCCTCGCACGAAGGTGTATCCAGCCTCGCAGAACATTCTGATGATGTTGGGCTTGGTGCTGTTGTAGTTGAAATGTTGGATGATTTCGGTCAGGGTCTGCACTGCCAGGTCGATGTCCACTTGTGGGCGCAGGTCGCCTTGCTCCTTGGCCGCTTGCAATGTTTGATACATGTGCGAGGTGTGCATGGGCGCATCTTTGGGGAAGAGACGAGTGTAGATGTCGGGGTAGTAGTCACGTATGTCGCTCAGCAGGGTGGCCAGTTGAGCATTGTACACCGACAAATACTTGTATATGTGCAGTGCCATCAGGATGGGTGAACTGCATTGCGTCTTGAATAGGCAGATGGTTTCGCCAACCTTCTCCTTCATTTGTTCGAAACAGGCCATCAGCAGGTCCTCTTTCTTTTCGAAATATTCGTAGAGTGTACGCTTCGAAATGTGCAGCTCGCCGGCAACATCGTCCATCGTAATGCGCCGACAACCGTGGGCGATAAATTGCTTTGTCGCCGAGTTGATGATTTTGCTGCGTACTTCTTCTGATGCCATAAGTGTGTATAATTATACTATTTACAACGCTTTTTCGAGCCTTTTTTGTGGTGCGAAAAGCGTTGCAAAGATACGATAAAACTTTGAAAACTTAAATCGTTTTCTCGGTTTTATTTCTAAATAATCTTAATGGATTAGCTGCGGCTGCCTTTTGTCCGCTCGGGGATAGGGGTGATGTTGGTCTTGGCAACCCTGATGCGGGTGCCAGGGGCAATCTCAAGTACGGCCTGTGTGGCATCGGTGCTGACAATGGTGGCGTGTATGCCGCCCGTGGTCATAATGCGGTCGCCAGTCTTCAGGTTGTCGCGATAGTCCGCTTCCTTTTTGGCCTGTTGGCTCTGAGGGCGAATCATGAAAAAGTAGAATACAGCAATCATCGCCACAAACATGATGGCGGTCTTCCATCCAGTAGAAATGTCTAGCAATAACATAAGAGTATGTGTCATTTTTTGTTTAAATACAATAATTACGGCTTCTTGCCGTTACTCAATGCATCAATAACGCAAATGATGGTAAAATATTGTGAACTTTTTTATTCTTTTCTCAAAATAGGCACATTCACCATTGGCGGCGGATATGCCATGATACCCATCATGGAGCAGGAGCTAGTGGACCGCAGGCATTGGATGAGCCGCGACGAGTTTCTCGACCAGCTGGCTCTCTCGCAATCCATGCCGGGGGTGTTGGCCGTCAATATGGCCACCGGGCTGGGCTATCGCCTACGAGGTTTGCGTGGTGCCGTTTCTGCCATTGCGGGCAACATCGTCATGCCCATTGTGTTCATCCTCATACTGGCGATACTGTTCCGCCATTTCCGCGACAACATATATGTCGAACGCTTCTTCATGGGTGTGCGTCCTGCCGTGGTAGCCCTCATTGCGGCACCCGTCTTCAGGCTGGCGCAATCTGCCAAAATCACTTGGTCCACCTGCTGGATTCCCATCCTCTCCGCGTTGCTCATCTGGCTGTTCGATGTCAGCCCTATACTCATCATTCTGGCTGCCGTCATTCTGGGTTTCGCCTATGGAAGGGTGAAATTAAAAATTAAGAATTAAGAATTAAAAATTAAAAGGGCTGACGCTTTCATTTGTCTATTCACTTTTCACTTTTCAAATTCCATGCTCTTTCTGCAACTCTTTTGGACATTCCTCAAAATCGGGCTCTTCACCTTCGGTGGCGGCTATGCCATGATAGCACTTATACAGAATGAAGTGACCGTCAACCACGCGTGGCTCACCTCTCAGGAGTTCACCGACATCCTGGCCGTGAGCCAGATGACCCCCGGACCCGTAGGCATCAACACCGCCACCTATACAGGCTACACCGCCGTGCTCAATGCAGGCTACGACACTTGGCTGGCTGTGCTGGGTGCGCTTATGGCATCTGCGGCTGTCATCCTCTTGCCTGTGGTGCTGATGGTTATTGCGGTGGTGTTCTTGCGTAAAATGCAGGGTAACAAAGATATTGAGAATGTCTTCCGTGTCCTGCGCATGACTATCGTGGGGCTGATAGCCGCAGCTGCGCTCCAGCTCCTCACTGTCGACAGTTTCGGCCATCCCGCCTTTTCGCTTCAGTTTATCCTCAGTATTGCCATCTTCGTGGCGGTGTTCGCACTCTCACTCAAGCGCGTCAGCCCCATCCTGCTCATTCTGGTCGCCGGTGTGCTCGGCATTATCATCTATTCGATGATTCCCATGTAGCCACTGCTCCGCAGCGCACTTATTGCATTTATCTGTTCGTTTGCCGTTCGATATCCGATCGTTTGCCGTTCTAGCGACGGCAAACGACCCCTTAATCGGTAAGAATCGGTAGAATGCGGTAGGAATCGGTAAAATGCGGTAAGATGCGGTAGAATGCGGTAAAATGCGGTAAGATGTGGTAAAGGGGTCGAAAAAAAAGTGATTGTCAGCGGAGGACGGGTTGTTTGGACTCGGCTGCTGCGGCACGGCGGATGAGGTCGAGCTGCTTCCAGAAGTCGGGGAAGGATTTGCTGACCTGACTGGGGTCTTCAATGACCATGTCGGGGAAGAGGAGCGTGAGCACGCCGAATGCCATGGCTATGCGGTGGTCGCTATGGGTGCAGATGGAGTCGCATGGGGTGAGGTGGGCAGGTGCCAGACGTACCTCGGTGGCGGTCTGGGTGATAGTGGCTCCCATCTTGTGCAGTTCCTCTTTGAGCGCTTGGATGCGGTCGGATTCTTTGATGCGCAGGTTTTTGATTCCACGCATACGGGCACGTATGCCTAGGGCGGCGCAGGTGACAAGGATGGCGGGCAGTAGGTCGGGGCAGTCGATAAAGTTGTATTCGAAGGAGTCGGGGTGTTTGCCGGTCCCTATAATGGCTATGGAGCGTGTGTTGGTGCGGTAGGGCGAACGCAGTTCCTGTGTTTCGACGCCTAGTTGTGCGAAGAGTTCTTTGGTCACGCGGTCGCCTTGGACAGATTGTGTGTAGGATAGTCCGGGCATGCGGATTCGCAGACCAGGTACCAGGCTGGCAGCGGCATAGATGTAGGACGCTGACGACCAGTCGGGTTCGATGTTGATGACTTGCTGTCGGAGGCGTGTGGAGGGCGGTATGGCTTCGACACGGTAGACGCGGCGGTTGGGGCTGACTGAGTTTTTGATGCTCGCCTGGCTCAGCAGGGCACAGGTCATCTCGATGTAGGGTCGCGAGGCGGCACGGTCGGTGAGTGTGAGTGTGAGGCCGTTAGGAAGCATACATCCGATGAGCATCATGGCGGAGACGTATTGGCTGCTTTCGTTTGGGTCGATTTCCACCATGCGGTGCTGCGGTATGTAGCCAGTGATGTCGAGGGGTAGGTAGCCTTCCTCTTCGGTGCATACGATGGTGCAGCCCATGTCGCGCAGGCATTGGATGAGGGGCATCATAGGGCGTTGCTTGAGACGGTCGTCGCCCGTGAGCCGCCATTGTCCGGGGGAGACGGCAAGAAGTGCCAGCATGAAGCGAGCCACCGAGCCGGCATTGTGACAATAGAAGAGATTTGACGACCCATGTCGCAGTTGTGACAGCAATGCCGCCATGAGCTGGGTGTCGTCGGCATCGGATAGGTGCTTCAGCATGAAGGGCGACCCCAATATATAATTGAGTACCAGCCATCGGTTGCTGAGGCTTTTGGAGGCAGGCAACTGGATATGGAGGTCGTTGGTCTTCATGGGTGTTTATGCTGTCGGTATGTTGGTATGTTGTGTGGCTTGCATCAACAGTATTGGCGTGATTTAAACATCAATCTTGTACTCTTTGATTTTGCGATAAAGGGTACGCTCTGAGATATGCAGCTCTTTGGCGGCGGCACCGCGCTTGCCACCATGCCGTTTCAGTGCCATGCAGATGGCGTGCTTCTCACGTTCTTCGAGTGCCAGAGGCTCTTCCTCCACAACTTCCGAGTCTTGGAAACTCTCCTCAGGCGGTTGGGGAGTGTCGGTGGGGAGCACATGCAGTTCGTTGTCGGTATTGTGCTGTGGGGTGTTGAGGTAGGGGTAGTTGGTTACGGGGGCGGGGGATGAAATCGGCATTCCCTGTGCTAGCTGGGTGACGGCCTGCCGCAAGTCGTTGATTTCGTTGCGCATTTCGCTAATCATCTGTCCCATAGAGAGGGCTTTGAGCAGCAACTCGCGGTCGGAAATGGCTGTGGAGGCATTGCCTGACGTGCCGGTGAAGATGGCGGGCATCTTCTCTTCGGGGACGTAGCTGAGGTAGTTCTGCAGTATGGCGCGGGTGATGGTACGCTCCTTTTCGACAACGGCAATCTGCTCGGTGACGTTCTTTAGCTCGCGGATGTTGCCGTACCATGGGTAGTTCATCAGGTATTCACGCGCGTCGTCGGTGAGGAAGATGGGCGGCATGTTGTATTTCTCAGCCACGTCGGACGAGAACTTCCGGAATAGCAGCGGGATGTCGTCGCGGCGTTCGCGCAGGGGAGGAATATAGATGGATATTTGCTGGAGACGGTAGTAGAGGTCTTCGCGGAAACGTCCGTTGCGCACTGCGGCAACGAGGTCGATGTTGGTGGCAGCGACTACGCGGACGTTCACCTTGATGGCGGTGGAGGAACCCACGGGGATAATCTCGCCATTCTCCAGCACGCGCAGCATCTTCACCTGCATGGCAAGGGGCAGCTCGCCAATCTCGTCGAGGAAGATGGTGCCGCCGTCAGCCTCTTCAAAATAGCCTTTGCGGTTCTTTTCGGCACCGGTGAAGGCACCTTTGACGTGTCCGAAGAGCTCGCTCTCGATGGTGCCTTCGGGTATGGCACCGCAGTTGACGGAGACGAGCCCTTTGCCTTGGCGCACATGCTTGCGAAGGCTGTTCTCGTGAATGATGCGGCTGAAAACGTCTTTGCCGACACCACTCTCGCCGGTGATGAGTATGCTGAGGTCGGTGGGTGCCACCTGAATGGCTTTGTTCAAGGCAAGGAGCAGTTTGGGGTCGTTGCCAATAATGCCGTATCGTAGTTTCAGTGTCTGAAGGTCCATGTGTTGAGAGTTGAAAATTCTGTGCCTAAAAGGGATTTATAGTTTGTTTTAGTTGATTACACTACTACACGCCGCAGGAGTTTACATACCGCCTTGCGGAGCTCAACCAGTTGTTGGTGTTTGGCCATGTGTATCATTTGTTCATCCTCGTTTTTGCATTCGCGCATGACGTAGCTCAAGGCTTCTATTTGTTGGTCAATCTTTTTCAGTTTGAATGAGAGAACAGACTCTTCTACGTCCTTATACAGTCTGCTTTCGATTGAAGGTACGGCTATGTGCTTCTCTTTCAGCCATAAGTCGCTGACGGAATAGGAGTCGACCATGAGTGAGAGTGCCTTGTTGCGAAGCATGAGGTCGCTGCTGTTGGCAAAAAAGTTAGCATCAGGTAAGGGCTGTTCAGTCTCGACGGCTTGGCGGTAGAGGTCGAACAATTGCTGATAGAGTTTGTTGTCGAATGTCAAATCGCTGGCGACAACTTCTTCCACTATGATGTTGGCAACAGGGATGTTGGCAGTGAATGTGTTGCCTTCGTCATCAGTCATTTCCTCGGGCAGTTCCTTGTTGCCGAAGTTCAGCAATAGGCGCACCAACTTTTCTTCCTGGGCTTCGGCAGGACGTTCGGCGGCTAGTATCTGCTCGGGTGCGCGGTAGGTGGAGCTTTGACGCATAAGCTCGTAATCGTCGGGCTCCGGCTCCAGCGGCGGTGGCACATTGGGAGGTGGTGCTACGGCTGGAGTGGGGGGTGTGGTTGACTGGCTTTGCTTCTGCGCCTCCTCCTTTCGCTGCTTGATGATGTTGAGGTTGATGGTTTTTGCAAGCTCTTGTAGCAATACCTGCTCGTTCATCCTCAGTTTTGAGGCAGCCAGTCGGATATAGTCCTGCTGCTCAATGCGGTCGGGCACCAGTGCGATGGTATTCACAATCTCTTTCAGCACTTCCGACTTGCGGATGGGGTCTTGCTCCACATCCTCGAGCAGCACGCGCGTCTTGAAGGCAACAAAGTTTTCCTCGTGGGTGCGCAGGTATTCCTGCAATTGGGTAGAGCCGTATTTCTGAGCATAGCTGTCTGGGTCTTCACCGTCGGGGAAGAGCACAACACGTACGTGCATACCCTCTTCGAACAGCAGGTTCACGGCTCGCAGTGCCGCCTTGATGCCTGCCTTGTCGCCATCGTAAAGGACGGTGACGTTGGGCGTGAAGCGTTTGATGAGGCGTATCTGCTCGGTGGTGAGGGATGTGCCACATGAGGCAACTGTGTTGCAGACACCCGACTGGTGCATCGACACCACGTCGACGTTGCCCTCCACCAGAAAGCATTTGTCCTCTTTCGAAATGGCATTGCGTGCCTGATAGATACCATAGAGGGTGTGGCTCTTGTCGTATATCTCTGAGTCGGGCGAATTGACATATTTGGCGGCCTGTTTCTCACTGCTCAGAACGCGTCCGCTGAAACCCAGCACACGCCCCGAGATGCTAAATATGGGGAACATGACGCGTCCACGGAAGCGGTCGTAGCATTTGCCGTCCTCCTTGAAGATGGTGAGGCCGCTCTTCTCCAGCACCTCGTCGGAATAGCCATTGCGCCGTGCGTGGTCGGTGAAGTTGCGCCACTCGTCGGGGCAGTAGCCTAGTCCGAAGGTGCGGATAATGTCGTCGCTCAGTCCGCGTTGGTGGAAGTAGGCCAATCCAATGGCGCGGCCCATCTCGTCGTTGTAGAGTAGGTCGGCGAAGTATTTTTGGGCAAACTCGCTAACGTGGAAGAGGCCGTCGCGCTCGGTCTGGCGTTCCTTCTGCTCTTCGGTCATGCGCTCCTCCTCAATCTCGATGTTGTATTTCTGAGCCAGATAGCGCAATGCTTCGGGATAAGTGTAGTGCTCGTGGTCCATGATAAAGCCCACGGCGTTGCCCGATTTGCCGCAGCCGAAGCACTTGTATATGCCTTTCGATGGAGACACATAGAACGAAGGGGTCTTCTCGTTGTGGAACGGGCAGCAGCCGATGTGGTTTGCACCCCGTTTTTTCAACGACACAAATTCCCCGATTACCTCCTCAATACGAGTGGCATCCATAATGCGTTGTATGGTCTCCTTGCTTATCATTTCGGTTTGCAAAAGTACAAAAAAAAACTGACAAATTGTCAGTTTTGTTCTTATTATATTTTCAGATTAGGATAAACGTTCAGTAATTAAGTGGATTAGTCGCATAGGACGTAGATGTCGTTGCGGGGGTTGATGAAGAGGACGGGTAGGCGATGGGGGTTGCGGACAGTGCGCCGCTCCTGGGTGCCGGCAAACCACTCGATGATGTCGAGGTCGCGGGTGTCGGTGGTGACGGAGATGAGGAGACCACAACCAATGTGGGCTGCAGCGTCGCAGACCAGCGTTTCGGGGAAGAGTGCCCGACCACTGACCGACTGCTGGTCGTAGGTGACACCGAGGCCGTTGAAGAACTTGTTCATGAAGAGCACGTTGTTGTGCCATTTGGCGCGGAGACCTTCGTCGCCGTAGTCGAAGTGGAGCATCGTAAGACGGCTGTGGTTGAAGCGGCTGAAGTAGCTTGCCCAGATGAGCTTTTCTTTGCTTTCCTTGCGGAAGTCGATGCCGTAGCCGACATGTCTGTATGTGGATGGGTCGGTGAGAGGGCTTTGGACGGTGAGGTAGGCTATCTTGCAGCCGCCAAAGAGGTGCAGCACTTGTCGAGGATGGGTGGGAGTGCCACGGTGTGCTGCGGGATTGACACCCGCCACGGCAATCACCCCGTTGAGCATTGTAGGCAGGGCATCGATGACCTCGCGGGTGTTGCCTTTCATTGCCACATGGGCGGGATGCACGTCGGGATATTCGGCTTCGATTTGTAGCAGGGTAGGGGTGGCTTGGTCGACAGCAGGATTGCGGTGGCGGTGGTCTTCAACGTAGAGGAGTATCAATCCCTTGTTGAGCATCCGTGCAAGGAAAACAGAGTGGCTCACCACTTCGTGGGTCATGGTGAGGTCGGCCAGGTATGCAATGACGAATTGGTCTTTCATCTATCGAATGAGTGTGATGTCGCCTTTAAGCAGGTTTTCCTGCCCTGCTTCGCACTTGATATGGCAGGTGTAGGTGTAGACCCCGGGTAGGCAGGGATTGCCGTTGTAGAGGCCGTCCCAGCATTCGTTGATGTCGCGGGTTTCAAATACCTTTTCTCCCCAACGGGTGTAGATGGCGATGTAGAAGTCGAGCACAAAGTTGCCACTGAAGCAGAGCTGGTCGTTATAGCCGTCGTGGTTAGGCGAAAATGCGTTTGGAATAAATATGTTGGGCTTGCCGCAGATTACTTCGGTGCATCGTAGTGTTAGGCTGCCTGTCCAAGTGCAGTTGAGGCTGTCTGTGACGGTGACGCTATAGACCGTGACGGTGTCGACGGGGGTGGCAATAGGGTTGGGGCGGTTGGGGTGGTCGAGGGTGTAGGGGTCGGACCATTGATAGGTGGCTCCGGGCACTTCTGTGACGTGCAGCTGGATGCTCTCAGTGAGGAAGAAGACGGAGTCGTCGGCCCATACACGCATGTGGAGGAGTGTGGTGTCGCGTATGATTTCCGCTGTGGCTTCGTATGGACAACCTGCCGTGTCGGCAAATTGGATGGTATAGAGTCCGGCACAAAGGTTCTCCAACAGGGTGTCGCCTACATGGAAGTTGGGGAGGTCGTAGCTGACGGAAATCCAACCGTCGCAGTCGTCGCTGCAGAGGATGGGTTTAGACTCGAGCGTGTATTGGAGAGTGGGAGGGTCGGGAACGGTGAAGGAGACTTGTACCGAGCAGCCATGGCTGGTGATGAGCAGTGTGTGGTTGATACCGTCGGCATTGAGGTCGGTGAGAATGGAGTCGCCAAGAATGCCGTCCCAGTAATATTGTGCAGAGTCGCTGGCAATGGGGTTGGTGACGGCGATGACACGTCCGTCGCTGCCGCCAGGGCAGGTGGGCGGAACGATGAGAAGGGTGTCGAGAATGTCGATGTAGCTGACGGTGAAGGTATCTAGCTCTATGCAGCCCAGGTTGCTAGTGATTTGTAGAACGTAGACTCCTGTCTGACTGACATACGGATTGGAAATGGTGCTGTCGGACACGTCTCCCTGTATCCAGTGATACGAGCATCCTAACATCGGTTGGGGTCCTATCTGTATCGGGTCGTTGGTGCAGGACGTCATGGCATGATAGTGGTTGCCTTCGTTGTTAAGCACCCATACTTGGATTTGGGTGGTGTCCGAGGGACGGCAGCCGTAGCGCATGTTGGCTATTAGTTGGACCGTGTAGTGTCCCGGCTGTGTATAGGTGTGCTGTGGGTCGCGAAGGGTAGAGGTCGTGCCGTCGCCAAAGTCCCAGAAGAAGTCGTCGCCACGGCTGGAGTTTTCAAAGTTGACAGTGTAGGGAGCTTCGCAGCCGATGGGGGGTGGCACACATTCTGCCACGGCATAATCGTTGTGGATGTTGAGGCGGAAGAGGGCGTTGTTGCAGTTGTTGCTGAGATTGTGGCGCGACCAGGCACTGTCGGTGGTGGGGAATCCGTCGTTCTCGTAGCAGCTGGCGCACACACTTTGGTATAGGGTTGCCATCTTGTCGAAACGGCTGGTGCCGCCGTCCACGTGGTCGTAGCCTCCGCTTGAGCTGGTCACACCGTGCAGTTCGCCGAAAAAGGTGGCATAGTCTAGGTTCGAGGCGTTCTCGTCGATGGACATGATGTAGAAGTCCTGTCCGTCGGTGACGCCCTGTATGGCATCCGAGGTGGTCTCCATGCCTGTCGTGCCGCGTTGGTTCCAGCTGAATGAGCCGCTCCCGACAAAGTCGCGCCCCCAGCCCGCGGCGTATACTCGGTTGCAGAGGTCTGCCGCAAAAGCTGTCGGCGAAAGGTTGGGATGGATGCTCGGTGTGCCAAAGACGGTTGACCATACACGCCCGCTCAGGTCGGGAAGCAGGCGGGCCAGTAGCATGCCGCTGCCTGGAACGTTGTATTCGGCATTATATATCATGGTGCTGCCTTCAGCACAGGTCTGCCCATATACAAATATCTCGTTCCTCCCGCCACAACGCACGAAATAGAGCTGGTCGTATGCCGAAGAGCCGTAGTAGGTACAAGCCATGAGGTTGTCGCCAGCGTAGGATATCTTTGCCACAAAGCCATCGGCGGTGCCCCCGCCATAGCTGGTCTGCATTGCCCCCGGGGTGGTGGGGAAGGTCTGTGAGGAAGTGCCGCCGCATACGGCCAAGTTGTAGCTGGTGTCGACGTCGATGGAATACACGGCAGTGTTGCCCGGACCACCCATGTAGGTGGACCATATCATGTTGCGGAGGTTATAGTCTATCTTGAACACCACTCCGTTCTGTTGGCTTATCGAATTTGGCTGCAGACAGCCGGGCGTGGTGGGAAAGTCAATTGAATTGGTTGTGCTGCCCACGTAGACATTGTTGTTGTCGTCGGTGATGAGCTCGCCTCGGGCACCGTCGCCATAGTTGTAGTATAGCGAGTCGTTGCCATTCATGATGACGTTGCCGCGGGTGTTGTACGACTTGTGGTAGTTGAGCCCGTCGTTGAGCGTGCCACCCACGTAGGTAGAGGCTTGCAGCTGTGTGCCGTCGCTACTGAAACGGCTGACGAAGATGTCGCTGCCATTTTGGAAGTTGATGGTCGACGTGCCCTCAAACGGGAGGGCGGTGCCGCCGTTAAAGCTAGTGTCGTAGGCATCGGGGGTGACGGGAAAGTCGCTCGAGCCTGTAGTGCCGAAGATGACCAGTTCGTTGAACGTGTTCACATACATGCTGTGGGGCATGTCGGCAAGGTTGCCGCCCAGATAGGTGGCGAATAGGCGTTGT
>JAEEGL016934731.1_pt1 | contig 11131 bp, 10 predicted proteins | sample 9134231 | NCBI WGS metagenome assembly JAEEGL01 (sample SAMN16246548, study PRJNA631951) | gut metagenome | biome: gut microbiome; feature: rumen; material: fiber-attached | host: Bos | place: Iran: Karaj | collected 2018-10
CCGACTTTGGGATCATTGTATCCCATTATCGGGCTTTTATAACCCTTTTCTTTCAGAGTTTTGCATACATTGCATAATTCCTCGTATGTAACGGGGACCGAAAGCCCTTCCTTTTTGAAAAGGTCCTCGTTCACAAGCATACCGTAAGTTGTCGAGAATATCGGTATCATCGGCACCGCATCGTTTTTATCCTTATACAGAAGTCCGCTCTTGATGCAGCTCAGATCTATCCCGAGGGATTTGTCCGAAAGGTTTTCCGCAGCGTCAAACAGATCGCTGTACTCGTCCTTGTCGATCATCCAGTGCCACAGCATATAGATGTTCGGAGCCTCGCTGCTTTTCAGCGCCGGACCTATGGAGGACTTGTAGTTGTCGAGATTCGTATAGCTCAACTCAACGTTCGGATAATACTCGTTGAAGGCGGCAAATTCGGATTCGAGCGGCTCGAAGTTCCCGTAATTCCCGTAAACGCTTATCGAGCAGGCTGTATCGGGATCAAGCAGCGGCCTGAAGCCGACGTCCTGTTTACTGCCGGCGCCGGCGCCTGTTTCAGAGCATCCGGTCAGCGCTGCCGCAGCGATTACAGTTGCAAGAACAGCTGCTGCCTTCTTCATGAATTTTCTCATTTTATTATCAGTCTCCTTCTGAAATAATATCGGGAATACGCTCACAGTCAAAGTCGAGTATTGCTTTCTTCAGTTCCCCGATACGTCTTTTTTCGGCTTCGGGAAGCCTGTAAGCGGAAAAACTGTCTATTATATAATCTATACTGTCATAATCGAGCTGCTCCGCGAATTCAATTATCGCCGTGTACGCCTCTTTCAGCTTCTCTTCGGTAATAACGGGAAGTTCGTCTTCATTCTGCTCCGTTTTTCCCGGACCGGCAAGTTTTTCTGCCAGATGCTTGTAGTCATCGAGAAGCACACCTATATTGCTTTCAAATACCACGGTATTATTCTCTTTTCCTGCTTTTTCAAGCGATTCGGCAAATTCTCCCAGTTTTTCTGCGCCGATCACACGAGCAGAGCTCTTGAGTGCGTGTACCTTTACGATCGCGCTGTGAAGGTCACCGCGGTCTAAGTAACCCTCAATATCGGCAATATTCGACAAAGCGGTCTCATAAAAGGCCTGTACCGCGTCCATATAGGCATCGGGGGAGCCGCAATGCCTCAGCCCCCGGGAAACATCGAGTTCTTCTGCCGCATATATGTATTCCGGGATCTTTGTGCCTTTTTCTTCGCGCGGGGTATCGTCTGCGGGTCTGAGCTTGTCCTTCGGAAGATGCCCGATTATCACATTCTCAAGACTCTCAGGGTCTATGGGCTTGGTAAGATAATCGTCGAATCCGGCGGCAAGATAGCTTTCCCTCATACCTGATACCGCGTTTGCGGTAAGGCATATTATCGGAGTATCGCGGTTTTTATTCTTTTCGGAGCTTTTAAGCTCTTTCAGCGTCTCAATACCGTCCTTTACAGGCATCATGTGATCCAGGAATATCAGATCATATTTTACAAGTGAGGTGCGGATAATACACTCGTCACCGCTCTCCGCTGTGTCTATCTGCATTTTCGTGCGCTTGAGCAGACTCCTGAATACCGTGATGTTTACGGGCGTATCGTCTACCACAAGCACCCGCGCATCCGGAGCCGTGAATTTCTCCTTATATATCTTTCGCTCAGCCACCGAGCGCCTGAAAGCGTCTTCGTAGTCTCCGACTGGTTCCCATTTTATGACTTTCTGCTTTACCGAGAAGGCAAAGGTCGAGCCTTTCCCGTATTCGCTCTTAATATCCAGTGTGCTTCCCATCAGCTCCAGAATGCTCCGGGTGATCGTCAGCCCGAGACCCGTTCCTTCAATGTGGCGGTTGTCGCGCTCATTGAGGCGGTCGAACGCAGAAAACAGACGGCTCATATCCTCTTCCCTGATGCCTGTTCCGGTATCCTCGACACTTACGTTCAGCATTATGTGATCCGGGTCGGTTTCCGTTTTTTCAAAGCCTATCGAGAATGTCACACTTCCCTGCTTCGTGTATTTTACGGCATTGGTAAGAAGATTCGTAACTACCTGCTTCAGGCGTATCTCGTCTCCCCTCAGCATCCGGGGTATATTCTCGTCTATATTGAGCTTAAGCGTAAGCCCCTTTGCATCTGCACGGGTCTGCACCATATTCACAAGATCGTTGAGCACGGACGATATCTCATAATCCACGGGGATTATGTCAAGTTTTCCGGCTTCTATCTTTGAAAAATCCAGAATATCGTTGATAAGTCCGAGCAGAGTGTTTCCCGAAGCACGGATATGCTCGGAATAGACGATTATGTCATCATCTTCACATTCCCGCAGGATCATCTCATTCATTCCGAGTATCGAATTCATAGGGGTACGGATGTCATGCGACATTGCCGACAGGAAATAAGTCTTTGCCTTGTTTGCGTTTTCCGCGTCTCTCGCCGCAGCCACGAGCTTCGAGTTGAAAACTATCATCGCGGCAAGATCCAGCACAAGCAGTGTAAGCAGTCCGGCGAAAACCACCAGTACAAGCAGCCAGTCTATTGACACAGGCGCAAATCCGCTCACGGGCATATACATTATAAGCACCCAGTTGTCAGTGGACATGACGGGCGTATATGCGATGATACATTCCTCACCCCGGGAATTAAAGAGTTTCATAGATCCGGAATTGTTTATGAGCGTGTTCTCAAAATCGCCGGTCTTCATATAGTTGTCCATGTTGTAGGACTTGTAAAATTCAAAGAAATTGGAGTTTTTGATCGACTTGCTCTTGATTATATAGCTTCCGTCCGAGGCAAATACCGATATTTCCGCTTGCTCGTAGTCGGTGTTCGGAAAAGCCCATTTCTGTTCGAGCGATGATACAGGCACCACGCGCAGCAGCAGCGCATCTCGGAGCTCTCCGTCCTCTGTGACCCTGACGCCGTTGCAGAAGGCCATTGACTGGATACCTTTGACAGGATCGGTGTAGGCTCTTGTGATCTTCACGGTTCCGGTGCTGTGGTCGGCAGGGTCGAAGCCCGCAAACAGATCGATGCCCTTGTACGACACGGTATGAACATTATCTGACGACAGGTCGGTGGAATAGCCGGAATAGTATGTGCCGTTATCGAAGACAAGCTGTGCGGAGATACCGCTCATAGTCTGTGATATCCGAAGGAAATCCATAGCCTCCGCCGAAGACAGCGGGACAGAGTTTATGTAACTCGCCCAGGTATCGCAGATATGCTGCTCTTCTTCAAGATAGTTGGCGGTCACGCGTTCGACTTCCGCCGCCGTACGCTCAAAATCGGTTATCTGTTCATCCTCACTTCTTGCTCGGGTATCATTCGCGTACCGCAGGACAAATATCAGTATCGCCGACATTATAAGCACATTCGCGAGCACGATCATTATTCTTTTCATATCATATCCCGCTTTCCTGTGTGCGTCCGCGCTATGCGGCGACATTACACAATTATACAGGATAAATTATATCATATTTATCGTGATTTGTAAAGCCCTTTTTGACTTATGCACTGATAGCTCTTATAAAAGATCCTGTAAATTCTGTATCTCAGCGTTATAATACAATGTCGGTTAGTCATTCCTAACCCCGTGCTGCACCTTTATTTCCGGCGGATAACTGTACAGCGCCTATATCCGGCCGCGGGAGGTCACAGTTACTATGACTATGAACGGCGCGGACCGGACAAAACTGTCAGCCGCAAGTATCACAGCAGCTTATTCTTCCACTCGTCTTCCCTGAAACCTGTCAGCACGAAATCATCACCTGCCGCCAGCGGGCGCTTCAGGAGCATACCGTCCGACGCAAGCAGTCTGAACTGCTCGTCATCGCTCATATCGGGCAGCTTCTTTGACAGCTCCAGCTCACGGTATTGAATACCGCTTGTATTGAAGAGTCGTTTCAGCGGAAGTCCGCTCATTGCATGAAATTCTCTTAAAGCCTGCTCGTCCGGATGATCGTTTTTTATGTCGAGCAGTTCGTATTTTATCTTGTTATCGTCCAGCCATTTCAGCGCCTTTTTGCAGGTCGTGCATCTGTTGTAGCCATATACTTTCAGCATGGTTTACCTCCGTTGTGTGTGCAGTATTTCTCCGCTTCTTCACTTGTCACTTCTGTCCCGACGTCCCATTTCAGCCGGTACGCGAGCACATCCGGCAGCTGCACTTTTCTTTCATTTCCATTGTCGTCTGACAGTATCAGCGTGACCATAGGCTCCTCACCGGGCATGAAACCCTCGCAGCCGTTGTCGGGCTCGATAAGGTCTTTTATATTGTACGGCATTTTGTTTTTCCTTTCCTTCAGACTGCTTGAACTGGCAGTTATCTGTTATCTCTGTAATGCCGGCGTTTCAGGCAGGAATACCCCTTCCCTGTTTTCTGCTACGCAGGTTCTGTGACAGTATCATTATATCACAAAAATGCCGCTTTTGCAATATCCTCTATCCGCGCTTCTGTCCTGGCTTTGCACTTTGTTATAAAAAACGGACGCAGAAAAGGCAGTCAATAAATACAGGGAACACCCCGACCTATATATGGTCACACCGCCTATGTATAAACTTAACACAGCGACATATCCATGCTTATTTCACCGGTTATTCGCCGTATTGTGTAAAACTCTGCTCCGGTAATATATCCGGAAGCTGTCTTACTTTGCATTCAGACCGAATATGTCCTTTTCGTCCAATGTTTCGCAATGAGCGAAAACAGCGGTTTCGTGACAAGATCATAAATCAGGAATAGCACAAAGCTGATAAGGTAGATAACAATCGTAATGCCGATAATATGAATGGTCAACAATGCGGGATCTTTCCGGACAAAAGTTTCTATCCCGCAGTATTCAAGCAGGTTTACGTGTATCAGATATGCCGGGAATGAAGCGGTGGCGAGTTTGTTTATTACCTTGCTGCTGCCAAGCTTCATATTGGCGAATATCAGGAAAACAAGCACGGCTTCTGTTATAACAAGCGGGTTGTCGTAATTCCATGCAGCAGTATTATTTATTACATCGCCGGTAATGAATTTCTCTGAATAAGTCCAGCCTAATATTGCTGCGACATTGAGTACAAGCAGGAGTACAAGTTTTCCGGTTCGTGTTTTCCGGCCTTTTTCTTCCCGGTCACGAAGATAGCAGCCGAGAAGATACATAAGCACGAAATTCACTATCGTATAGCCCGACCCTGATCCGCGAATCCCAATCGTACTTAGTCCGTTATTATTATCGGGGCGGAAATGCTGAATTAAATCAGTCAGAATGGAATATACCGAGAACAGACCTGTACATATTATCAGCAGTGTCTTTTTTCCGCTTTCGGAAAGATGTGACCATACAAGATTGATATACGGCGAGATAAGATACAGCGCTATATATACGAACACGAACCAATAGCTCGCCGTGAAGTATTCAAGTACGATCCTGAATGTCAATCCTTCACCTTTCGGGAGTTCCTTTATCAGGCAGAACAGCAGTTCAAAGACAACAAGCTGTGCAAGAAGTTCAACCGGTTTTAGCAGGTCTCTTTTTGTTGAGTCCCTCATAAAATAGCCGGAGATCAGCACATACAGATTTACCGCACAGATAAATACAGTCTCAAAAAAGGTCATTATCGCCTGATTTATACTGCCGTCATCTACTGCGCCGTACCCGCCGCCGATTTTAGAGTTGTTGTAGTGCAGGACTATCACTCCGCAAGCCGCGACTATTCGCAGCAATTCAATGTTTGACTGTCTTTTTGAACGTTCCGATGCCATATATGCTGTCCCTCAAGTCTCTTATCTTCTAAAGATAATGTATTGTTTCACAATTATATCATCCCGATCATTTATTGTCAAGCGTTTTATCTGCCTGCCGCTTACGTCAGAACGAGATTCATTCGTTGTCCTTCATTACCTATAATTCGTCCGCCGTCATCAACTCGCGCCTCAGGATACCGTCATTCTCCGAAGCCGGCCACCGATATGACCATGTATCTTCCTGTCGGTATATATCATTGAGCAATGACGCCCATGAACGGCTGTCTTATCCCGAACAGCTTCTTTAAGGGACATAATAAAACAACGGTATCCGCTCAGAACCTTGACAGAATGTCTATTTGATGATATAATGAAAAACAATAATAGAAAATACCGAATATAAGCGCGTATGAGCAGGAATAAGCCGGAAAACGAGCTTTATAGGAGCGTTTGTCACACGTCTGACCAAACTGTTGGCTGAAACCGTGTAAGAACTTGCTGCAACTCTGCGAAGACAATGCAATTATTATGTGGGAAACGATAGTTTTCACCCTATATAGCTGTTTTGGAATTTTATCAACTACAGAAAATGTATTCGCTTCCGGCAAGTTGAGGAAGGTATAAAAATGAACGTTGCCGAAAATAATCCGGATAAAACAAAAGCGATCCGAAAGGACAAGCCAATGCGCGAAATATCCGTTGAATGCTGTGAGCTTCTTGGTAAAGGCGGAAACGGCGCAGTATACCGTCTGGACGACGAAACAATAGTAATGGAGCGCTCCGAATGACAAAAAATCCCGATACCTTTTATCTGCTATGTTTTTCAAATCAAATGCAGATTATTTCAAGGAGGAGAAGAATACACCCCTTAGTGATATTTGGAGGATTATAATGCTGAAACAATCAATAGACCTTCCCGGCGTCGGGAACGCGCGGGAACTCGGTGGATACTCTGCAGGGTATGGCCGGATAAAGCCGGGGCTGCTGCTTCGTACAGGAGCTATGAATAACATGATGCCCGATTCGGTCAATAAACTTATGAATGAGTACCGCCTGCAATATGTCATAGATTTTCGTATGACCGGAGAACGGAGTGTCGTTCCGGATCCGGATATACCGGGTGCACGCAATATACATCTGTCGGTTATCGAAATTGAAGATTATCCGATTGACGATCCGGGGCTTATCGAAGTCTATCATAAATGCAGCGACAGAATGCAGCTGTTTGAGATGTCGTATCAGGCGGGAATGCTGGGTCCGGACCAGTATTTGTTTTTCCTGCTCGGTGAACGCGGCAGAAAAGCCTACTATGACTTTTTCCGTATCCTGTTGGAAAACGACCCGGATAAAGGGGCTGTCCTGTGGCACTGCACCGACGGAAAGGACAGAACGGGCTGTGCGGCAATGCTGCTTCTTTCCGCACTCGGAGCGAGCAGGGAAACGATAATTGCCGATTATATGCTCACCAACGAGTATAATGCAGATCGGATCGAACTGATCAGGCAGAAGACGGCTGCATATCCGATGCCGCCTGACAAGCTCGACGCACTGATGTTTATGTCGGGCGCGGTAGTTGAGCGCTATATGACAAACGCAATCGATGTACTGACCGAAAAATACGGAAGTGTTGAAGGATATCTCCGCGATGAACTGAATATCGGGTCTGCGGAGCTCAGGGAACTGAGAGATAAATATTTGTGCGGAACAGAATTATAGAAATAATAAAGTCCGGTATTCTATGATCGACGACCTGCCGCGCATACCGCCACGGATTTTGTCCTGATGCGGCTTATTCAGACTTATATAATTATAATATAAAGGTGATGCCAAATGGATAATTTGAAGAAGAAGAATAACATTCTGATATGGCTGAATATTTCAATGCTTGCCTTTTTCGGAGCGTTATTCATTATAGGAACATTTAACGATGAAGCAATAGCCGGAGCGCTGTTCTCACCGGACAGCACAGCCGCGGCGCTCATAACTTCTACCGGCGTCTATCCGTTTTTTACAGCACCCGTTCTTTTTGTTGGAGCGCTCTTTGAAAGGACTCTTCATTCCGGCAAAAGCAAATCGGTTAAAGTTATGCTTGGCGCGTTATGCGTTATTATCGCCGCTTCTGTCGGTTTTATCGGCGGCGGAGCTCTCTCGGACAGAAATTGCTTCGGTATGATATTTCCGGCGATCGTAAGGAATATACCCGTGATAGCGGTATTAAGCGTTATATTTGAATATCCGATGTTTCTTGTGGGATTTCATTTTGCAAAAAGATCCGACGACAAACAGCTTGTGAAAAGAATTATCGGACTTCTCGTTTTACTGCTTACAGCTTTTGTGACTATGCAAGTGCTGAAAAATGTTTTCAACCGTCCGAGATATCGCACAGCCATTCTCGGATATGAAGGAATCGGGTATGTTCCGTGGTATACACAGTTTACAGGTGCTGAAGGCTACTTGACCGAATACGGCATCAACGCCGACGAATTCCGCTCCTTCCCGAGCGGACACAGCATACTCAGCATCTCGGCAATTTATATCCTGCCGTCGCTTTCATGGCTTTTCCCGAAACTGAAAGATAAACAGATTCTGCTGCTTCTTGTCGGTTTTGTGTTCGGTGTCACCATAATGCTCACGAGAATCATACTCGGAGCGCATTATCTCAGTGATGTTTCCGCCGGTGCTCTTATAGGCATTCTGCTGTCGCTTGTATATACTTTCATGCAGCTGCGGTTATCAAAGCATAATATATATTGAAACACGACAAGCAATAATTGTCACCGGGTTTTCAACGAAAAAGGGGTTGACAAAATGCTTATTCTGTGCCACGATTCAAGCAAGCAATAGTATTTCGGATTATAAAAAAGGAGTGATGAACATGGCTGCCAAAAAAACTACATTAAAGCCAACGATCGTATTGATTCTTGGAATTCTTTTCCTACTTTACCAAGTTACAGCCAACATATACCATTTTCTGCATAATGCCCCCACACTCTATCTCAACAGCACATATTTCCAGTACGGCTGCATGGTGGCGGCTATGATTCTTATCACCTACAGAAAGAAAATTCCGGCACTGGTACTGACGATTCTCGCGGTGACGACGTGCCTTGTCAATCAATATATTCTCACATATGGCAGCGTGGATCCTTTTTACCGCACATTGTACTATATGCTTGAATACATCCTGCTTATCGTTTATATCCTGATCCGCGACGATCAGAAGAGGAACAGTCTGGTCTGGTGTGGTGTATTCATTTTTGCAACAGCCTATTCTGTCTACGAAGTCGCGAAAATTCTCACAATCAAGGATCTGGTATTCCTGACACTGTATCTGTCCTTTTATCTTGTCGGTTACAGCCCGGATAAATGGTACAAACGGAAAAAAGTTCAGGAAAGCACAGAGACCTGAAACGAGAGCCGGAGGCCTTCCTTTTTTCCTGAGATATAATCGTACAGCATGAACCGAGCCGTATGTCTGATGCGCTTGTGTCCTTGACATCAGAACGACAGTTTCCGCATGATCTCATTGTCCCGGCATATCAGCCTGTTTCAACGGACTTCAACGGACTTGCCGATGTGCCATTTTCTCGCGAAAAATTTGCTTTGATATCAGACATATGGAACAGGCCGGACATAAGACCGGGATGACCATGATCACGGATGCGATAAAGGACCGGCCGGTGACAAACCGCTCTGTATCAAGCCCGATGACTGCATTTTATGGTGCGTCCTTTACGCCCATATCATATATGACTGCTATATACTTTTTCAGATTATAACACAACAGGAGGAATATTTATGAAACAGCAGATCAAAACAACAGAAGCTATTTTCCCGATGCCGGTACTTATGATCTCGACATTCAACGAAGACGGTACCGTAGATGTGATGAACGCTGCATGGGGAACTATGCTTGACAGAGATGTGGTGGCACTTAATCTTACCGAAACTCACAGGACTGTTGAAAACATCAAGGCAAGAAAAGGATTTGTTGTATCTATTGCAGATGCCAAACATATGACCGAAGCGGATTACTTCGGAATAGTCAGCGGAAACAACGAAAAGGATAAGTTTGCCAAGAGCGGAATGACATATACGAAGTCCGACCTTGTTGACGCACCGATCATAAACGAATTTCCTATCGCATTGGAATGTGAGTTCATAGAGTATCAGAGTGATGCTACCGGACTCGGAGTTATCGGCAAAGTGCTGAGAACATCCGTTGAAGAAGCCAATATCAAGGACGGCAAAGTCGATGTTGATTCTCTTGAAGCCATTGCTTTTGATCCATACACTCACGGGTACTATAAGGTAGCCGGGCGAGTAGGGGATGCGTTCAAAGACGGACTGAAATTAAAATAAGCTATTTCATTTATACAAATAAAGAAACAAGCCCGTATTCGCACGGGCTTGTTTCTTTATTCGTATGAAGCGTTTGTTTTGTATTCTCCTCGGCAGCTTTCCGCAACAGATCAACAGCCTGTCGGGAGCACTCGTCACGATGATAAGGTCAAGGTCGGAAAAATCATCGGCAGGCACATTGGAACGTGTCGATGAGCCTATGGCTATCACCGCTTTCATATCCTTGTCCTGCTCGTCATTGACACGAGCAAGAGCCACGACCTGTTTCACCGGATAAGACTCATATCAGAGAAGCTCTCTGCATGATCCGCTCATCTATCCTGCGCACAACACTGTTGGTATAGGTATGAAAATGCTTTAGCCAGAACCCGCTGCCCGACGGATTGATGCTTTCAAAATCCACGCCAAATCCGGTATATCCCTCAGTTTTCAAGGTGCTTATAACAAAATTCAACAAGTTCTGATATACTCCCTTGCCCCTGTGCTCCGGAATACAATATGCCCCTGTGATATGACGATAAAGATTCCCGGATGCAATGAAGGTTTCGCCCTCATCTGAAACTTCCATATATGCGCATAATTCTCCGCCTTTCTTCGCAGCAAAGTAACGTACCTTTTCCCTCTCCGAAAAATCCAAAAACTCTTCCTGTGAATCCGCTTTCCGATTCACAAAAAATGGGCTGGAGCAGTAATGCTCATTAAGTGCCAGATGCAGCGGATAAACATATGCATAATCTTCCCTGGGCAATTCCAAAAACTCATATCCGCTGCATACAGCGCAATCGATTGTTTCCATCGGACGAATGGCATCTGCGCACCTCATGCCAAATCCATACCGAAAAAGCTGCTGTTTTGCTTCCTCATCATGTTCATATAAGCAAATGGCATGTGACACCGCTCCGGCTTTTACCCACTTTTTTGCAGCTGCCTGATACAATGCCGCATAGATCTTTCCGTGATCTTCCTTAACTGCACCATTCGCACCCATTGGCGAAAAAACTCCTCTCACTTCGGTGGAACG
>JAEEGL017087509.1_pt1 | contig 11131 bp, 6 predicted proteins | sample 9134231 | NCBI WGS metagenome assembly JAEEGL01 (sample SAMN16246548, study PRJNA631951) | gut metagenome | biome: gut microbiome; feature: rumen; material: fiber-attached | host: Bos | place: Iran: Karaj | collected 2018-10
TACAGTAGTACTTGCAGTTACCAAATTTTTATATGATAACTCTTTATACCATCCTTTAAATGTATATCCAGATTTAGTAGGAACACACAATTCACCTATTGGTTGACCCCTTTCAACTCTAAACGAATCATCTTCTAGGCCTGCACATGTACCACCCATAAAATTATATGTTACAACTTTATAAATAGTAGTATCATCAAATCTCGCATATAAAGTATGATTCCTTGCAGCAGATACAGTTGTTGAACTTGTTACTACAGATCCACTCATTTCATCAGTATACCAACCAATGAAATGCATATTAGGATTAGTATGAGTTGCTGTTGGTAATGTTCCATAAGTGCTACCATATGTTACAGTTTTTGATGTAGCACCTGTTATAGTACCATTAGTAGCAACAAAACTAACTGTATAAGTTTTAGGCTCCCACTTAGCATATAAATTATGATTTGCTGTTGTTTTTACAATTGTACTACCAGTAACTTGATTTGTAAGTGCTTCTTCCTTAAACCATCCTTTGAATGTATATCCTGCCCTAGTAGGTTCTTCCAAAATACCATATGTACTATCATATGTTACTTGTTTTGTAGATTGTGACACTGTGCCGCCATTAGGAACATATGTAACTGTATATTTATTAGCTGTCCACTTTGCAGTTAATATTACATAATTTGTACCAAATGTAAATGAATTATTATTTAGTGTGGCACCCATAATATCCCATCCAGCAAATGTATAACCAGTTTTAGTAGGATTTGTTAATACTATAGTTGTATTATAATCATATTGTTCATTAAATACTTGAGTAGTTTCTCCTCCATTCAAATTAACTGTTAAATTATATTTATTTATTTGCCATACAGCATCTAATATTATATCTTCTGTAACATGATATTGATTTGAAATTGGATAAGTATTTGTGCCATCAGTATATCCAGTTAAAGTATAACCAGTTTTTGTAGTTGTTTCAAAATATATATCTGAACCGAAAGCATAAACTTCTTCTTTAAATATATTTCCATCACTTCTATATTTTATAGTTACAGATTCAGATACATTAATTGTTATTTCATTGGAACAAACTGGGGTAGTTTCATCTGTGCAAGCAGTTATTGTAGCAGTTCCAGGTGCAATACCTTGAACTAATCCGCTATTAGAAACTGTTACTACTGAATTATTACTACTTGTATAATTTAATTCATCTATAAATATATAATTAGAATTATTATTTATTATTGGATATAATTGATTAGATTTACCTTTTAATAAATCAAAATCATTACCTATACTAATACTTGTAGGTCTTACTAAATTATATGTTTTAGCAGGTTGATTATTAACTTTTATTAAGACTTGATTTCCTGCATCATTAAGTTCAACAGTAGCTTTTTTACCTGTAGTAAATAAAGTATCTACTTTATAGTAATATTCAGTATCGAAAATATCATAATCCCCATTTAATGTAAGAATTTGTTCTTCATTTAAATTATATGGGGCATTTACAACACCTATATTTAACTTAGTTATTAATTCATCACCATATCTTACCATTAATTCATCTTCAGTACCACTTGCAGAATTATTTAACGATATAGTTGCCGTTCTAGGATTAATATTAAATAAACTAAGTGTTTGATTTAATACCAATACATAATCATTAGTTATTTCATAATTATCAGATGTTACTCTAACAATATCATATTGTTTTATTACATTATTATTATTTTTAATATTTAATATTTCACATTTAGCAGCACTAGTGCCACAGTTTTCTTTATAAGTTATTTCTGTTGTACCATTTGTTAAATTTAATTTAGATAAACTAAATTCATTATCGTATATATACTCTTTTGTTAAATATGAAGCATAATCTTCTGAATTTACATATATTACTTGAATTCTCTTAACTTCAATATCACCATTTTTAATAATTAATTCATTATTATCTTCAGACATTTCTAATGTAACTCCTGAAGTTGTTGCATCAAGTTTAACTTTGCTAGCATCAAATGTAGTGTTATATACTAATATTCCATCTTTTTCTATTACATATTTTGAAAGATCTGTACTATGCAATCCTATAACCGTAAATGTAGGTAAATTCATAGCAGCTCCTCCAACTTCTTTTACACTCATAGTAGTAACAGATTTAGAAGTAACTGGTTCAGATATATTAATGTATGAACTAGTACCATTAACTTTTAAGTTGGCAATTATTTTGTTATTAGCATCATCAGTAGAATTATAATTTCTTATATATAAATATTGTTTTCCACCACTAGTTATAGTTTCATATCTATCATTATTTCCTTCTATTGATACAACATGTATATCATTTGTTACTTTAAATGTATTGTTCTCCTCATTTATATCATGTTGATAATGAGCAACACTAGTATAATCACCAGGTTTATTTGAACTTACATTATTACCTTCTATTGTAAGATCAGTATCATCAGTTACTAAACCACCCTCTACTATTGTCATAGTTTTACCTGTTGGTTTACTTATAATAACTGGATTCCTAGTTGTAACATCAATACTTTCACCTACATACATAGTTATTTGATGTTTAAACATATTTCTTTCTTCTATATTTAAATCTGTTAAAGCAGCATTATTTATTGTTATTGTTTCGAATTCATTATTATGTAAGTCTAAACTTTTAAGTTTTGTCCAATAACCTATATTTGTTATTGTTTTAAGTTTATTATTACTAAGGTCAACATCTATGAACTTATTATCTGACCCTGCAACTGTAATTGCTGTCAAACCATTATTACTTAAATCTGCTGTTGCGCCATCAGCACCTACAGGAAGTGTTATAGCAGTAAGTTTAGGATTATTTGTTATAACTAGATTTTTAACTACTTTTTGCATATCCATTTGAATTAAATCTACTAAAGATGGAACATTTTGAATTGTTAATGTTACTACTTTTGAAGCATAAGTAGTAGTACTTTTTTTATAATAAGGTAATTTTATTCTTTTTAGATCTCCTCTATTATTTTTTAAAGTAAATGCAGTCATAGCAGTAAATCTATTAAAATCAAATATAGATTCTGTATTACCGGCTGGACATGTATCATCAACATATGCATTATTACCTTCTCCATCTACACAAGTAGTGCTTAAATCATTATTTGATAAATCCATAGTAACCATTTTTGTTTGAGCAAATAAATTTTGTATACCAGCTGTTGTTAATTTATTATTTTGTACATACAAAGTAGTAACAATAGCAGCACTTGGTAATGTTAAATTTGTTAACAAATTATTTCTAACATCTAATACCTTTAATGCTGCAGCTGTTTCCAAATTTAATGTTGCTATTTTATTATCTGTAGCATATAGATTTACCAATTTATTACTATTTACTGTTAATGTAGTTAAATTATTATTTGAAGCATTTAATTCAGTAAGTATAGTATTAGTACTTAAATCTAATGTAGTTAATTTATTATTTTTTGTTTCACCATTATCAACATATAATTCAGTTAATTTAGTAGCAGCACTAGTATTTAAACTTGTTAAACCATTTCTCCTTAAATCAACAACCAATCCTGCAACATTACCCCCAGTACCTGGCAATGTTAAATTTGTTAAACCATTACTATCATTTACTGTTAATGTTGCTACACCGCTATTATTCATTTGAGTTGGCAATGTTAAATTTGTTAAGTTATTGTTATTATTTATTTGAAATGAAACTGCACCAGTAGTACTTAATTGTGCTGGTAATATAATACTTGATAAATTGTTATTATTAGTAACTGTTAAATTACCAAGTTTACTTGATAATGTTGTTGGAGTACAAGTAATATTACCATTACCATCATCAGTGCAAGTATCATATGTTGGTATATCTAAATCTACTGTACCAAATCCATTATTAGTAATTTCTAATGCCATTGTACCAGCTGAATATGGAACTTTTAATATATTATTAGTTGAAGTAGTAGTATTATTCTTTATAACTAACGTAGTTGTACCAGTTTGTCCGATTGTATTAGCAGCACGATTTATAGAGTTAACATTGCTGTTATCTTCAATATTAATATTAACTGTTGAAGCAGTTGCTCCCTTAGCAACATTAGGAATATATATATTACTAACTTTATTATTTTTAATATTTAAAGTAAATGCTGCATTAGTTGTAATATTCATTGGTAAAGTTAATGTACTTAATAATCCATCACTACTATTATTTTCAATTGTATATGTAGTAATAGTTGGTGTAGTCATATTAGTTGCCATAGTTAAACTTTCCAATTTCTTATTATTAGTAACTGTAAATATTGGTACTGTTTCCATACTAGTTGTATTAATCGTTCTTAAATCATCATTATTATTTATTAATACTTCCGCTGTTGAAGTTTTAGTCGTAGTTACATTTGGCATTGTAATACTTGCTAATTTTTTATTGTTTTCTATAGTAATAGTTGGTTTTTCGCCACCAGAATTTATTTGTGTAGGCATTGTAATTGTCATATCCCCTGTTAATGCAGAACCATTATTAGATATATTAATTGTTGGTATAAAAGCAACTTTAGAAGCATTTGTAGTTGTAATCTGACTTGGTAATGTTAAATTAGCCAATCTATCATTATCTTTTACTTCAATGCTTATATTAACTTGTGGTCCATTCATAGAACTAGGGAAAGTAATTGTATCAATTCTGTCATTATTGTTTATCGTTACATTTCTAAGTAAAGTATCATAAGATAAGTTTAGATTAGATAAAGCACCTGACATAGCATTATTACTTAATGTTAAATTTAATAATTTACTATCAGAACTTCTTCCAATATAACCTGTTGCATTTAATTTATTATTACTTAAATTTAATGTTGTAATATTAGCGCCATTATTATTAGCATTATATGATGTTAACCCAACACCATCCAAATTTAATGTTTCAAGTACAGGCAAAGCACTTGTATTTATCGTAGAAATACTATTATCATTAGTTGAATCATCATCAGCATTACTTAAATTCAAGACTTTTAATCCTGATAATTTTGATAGTAATGAAGCTCCTGTTGCAGTATCAGTTATTTCTATACTATGTATTCCTCTATCTTTACAATAATCATCAGTACTAGTTATTGCAGTTAAATTAGCATCAGTAAGTTTGGCATTTGTATAATCAGTTTGAACTGCGCCCTTTACAGTATCATATAAGCACTTAAAAAAGTTCTCATCTGCAAAATTAGTTACAGTATAATCTTTATAATGCTTTGCATTCTTATATATTGTATTGTATACAACTGGTTCAAATTTAAACACAGCAAATATCCCTAACATAACTATAAATATTAATAAAATTTTCTTTTTCATAATATACTCACTCCTAGTCAATACGCAATACCCTATTCTAAGACATATTATAACATATTTTCCCATTTTTTTAAACATAAAAAAAGAGATTTTTTCAAATCTCTTTTAGTATCTATTATGGTCCACTTGGAGCTGGAGCACTTGAATCAGTACTAAATTGTAAATTAAATGTTATGTCTGAACCAGTAGCACCATTTTCGCAGTCGATATCTTGACCTTCAAGCCACATATAGATTCTCATCTTTGTAACACCAGCAGTTAAGTTAAATGCTTGATGATATGATGTATCACCAGCTGGAGTAACTATATCAGGTGTAACAGCAGCTGAAATTCCACTATATCTTGCAGTTGCAGTTGTATCTGTTGGATCAACAAATGTGCTTAATCTGCTTGGATTAACAACTGGTATTAAGAACAATGGGGTAGAAATTGTTGCATTTATTCCATAATATGTTGTTCTAGTAGTTTGGTCATTTAATGTTACGCCATATTCTGGAGCAACTGAAGATGTAACTAATGCAGTATGAGTTGTAGCATTAGGTTCCCAAATAATTGCTCTTGCAGGCATATTAGCCGCTGGATATTGTAAAGATGTTAAAGTACTTGCAGAAGCAGTAGATTCACCATGTCCTACCATTACAAATGCTACACGAGCAGCATTTTTAAGTCCTTTATCTGTTCCATTAGCTATTACATTAGATTGATCAGTCATATATATTGTTTTATTTTCATCAACACGAAGGAATACATCGAATGCTATGAAGTTACCAGTACTTCCAGCAGCTTCAGTATCTACTTGTGTAGTGATTGTATAATCACCGGTAGTAGCATCATTATCAATTATTGATTTGTACATAGTTAATCTACCTGTAGATGAACCTACAGCACCATCAGTTGATACAGCAGTTACATTTGCTGGAAGCATGTTAGTATGTCCAGTATATGCATTATCTGTTATATCAGCATTTGTTATAACTGATTTCCATGAACTTGCATCAGTAGAAATTTGTAGGCCGTTACTAGCTTCTACGTGTACATCTAATGAATTGATTGTTACGTTACGGTTTGCAGTGAACCATGCGTATGTTGATGTTCCAAACATTGTGATTGTTAAAAACAATACTAATATTAATGTTCTTAATTTCTTTTTATTTTGTTTTTTTCTTTTCTCCATTTTTTCACTCCTTACTTTGTTCAATATGTATTTCGGTAATTACCATATGCATTTTCAATTCTCCGCCAATTAATGGATCATTGCAATCAGGATCATCTCCTTCTAGCCAAACTACAACAGTAATTCGATCCATATCTTCTGGTTTCAAACCTTCGACCTTTTCAAATATTATGGTATCTGGTGATTCTTTAATATCAGCAAATGGTGTCGTAAGTTCTGATCTTGCATCGCCTACATGTTCAGGTTTTTGCCCTAGTGAACTAAGTTTAGCATAAGTGGTATATTCATCATTACGATATATCCTTATTCTAATTGCTTCATCCACATGTTTGATAACATCATCCACGACTACCTCATAGGTATAATCCAGAACCTCACTGCCTTGGTTTTCGACGAAGAATGTATATGCTATATAATTCTTACCATTGTGCGAACCTTCTGCCTGTTTATTGACATCAGCTGGTATTGACTTATGAGATATATTATCCATAAATTTTATTGGTTCGGCCTCAAGTTTTCTTTTACCATGAGAATTATTTGTACTATCAAATATTGCTAAACCACTTTCTAGAGTCTTATTAGAATCTAGTGTCACAGTAAATCTTCCTTCACTATATATTACATCCAGTATCACATATAATACTATAAGGAATACTAGCAATAATAGTAATGAACGTTTAATAATTTTTGCAGCCTTTTTTCTATTCTTTACTTTATCGGCTGTAACTATTACCTCCTTGGCCATAAATCACCACCATTGTGTATGCATACAATAACCGTATTCTATCATACATAATTATATTAACTTATTTTTTTGAAAAAATCAATATTTTTTTTCTAATATGTGTAAAATTATGCTTTTTAGAAGAAGGTGTCAATGCGAATTAAAAACTTGCGTAAAGAAATGTCAATTTACGCTATTTTTAATCAATTTACTATTGCTTTTACGCCAAATGGTTGTAAAATGATAGTATATAAAGAAAAGGAGGATTATATGTTAGGCTTTATTAAAAGTAGAAAGTTTAGAATTTTGCTTGCATGCGTATCGTTGCTTTTATTAGTTGATATGGTGCAAGACACATATGCTAAATACGTTTCTAGTGCCTCAGCTAATAGTGAGTTTACTATTGCTAAATGGTCCTTCTTAGTTAATCAACAAGATGTTCTTAGTAATAGTGACTTTTCAAACACAATAGTACCTGTATTTGCAGGAACAAATCATATAAAGAGTGGTGTTATTGCTCCAACAAGTACTGGATACTTCGAAGTTACAATAGATTCATCTGATGTAGATGTATCATTTGACGAAGTTATAACTTTAAGTCAAAATAGTGATAATACTGTAACAGATTTAGTATTTACAGGTTATACACTTAATAATGGTCAAATGCAAACATTAACTTCTAATTCAGTGACAACTTCACATACATTAGGAGATCTTAATACAACAAACACATATCGTTTCTATGTTGAATGGGCAGATGGCGCAGGTGAAACGATGAATAATGCAGCTGATACAGCTGCTACTGTAGATGGTGTAGCTAGCGTAGATATAAATATTCAATTTATTCAAAATCCTAGTGTACAAGCCCCTACTCCAGAACCCACTCCAGAACCTTGATTAAGGTTCTTTTTTTTTACAATAAAAAAAACCCTAACTTCCAGGGTCTGGATCTTGACTAGGGCTTTCATCTATATTTTGTGTAATTGTTATTTTTAACTTCAATACTATACTAGATTCAGTTGGGTGTGCTGATTTATATGAAGCAGCATTTATTCCCCATTGTGTATCTAATGCATCATTACCGCTTTCATATGGCCATACAACTGATAATGTATATGTTTCTTCACCATCTTCACTATCAATAGTAGAACTTGAAGTAGAAATAGTTATTGAAAACGGATAATTATTAGTTAATCTACTCATCAATTGTTGACTAGTTAAATCTGTTGCAAGTGGCGTTTCTCCTCTTACTGCTCTTCCTTCAACAGTAATATATGAATCATTTAAAATTCTAGCTTCTAACAATTGATAAGTCATAGTTGCTGATACTTCACTTCTATTATAAGCTTTAATTTCATATTCATAATCTTCCATTCCTGGATATACACTTTCAACACTTATATTAACTGTATTTTCAATTGCAGTATCACCCGCTTCAAATACTACATCCCATGCTTTAACATGCACTGATACCTGATTATCTATTTTAGTAGCATATATAAACCATGCAAATGTATTAGATACCAATAACAATATTATGAATATTAATCTAGAATATTTTAAAATACTACTTTTTCTTTTACTATCCATAATTATCATCCTCTTTGATGATATAAGTACTTATTATTTCATAAGCAAAACTTATACCTACACCTATAAATATTAGATAATATATAAGTGTATTTGTCATAAGTCTTCCTACAAAACTGAATAATATTGTATGATAAACTACTTTACCATATATATTATCAATTGTTATAGGAGGATCTTCAACTTTATTTGATATACCCTTAGTTATAAAATATTGTTTATCATCTATTACATCTTTTTTTACTATTCTATGAGTAACAACAATTCCATTTAAATCACCATAGTGTCCTAAATAAGTTATATCATCACCTATTTTTAAAGCATCTTCACTTGCTTTTTTAACTACAATGACATCTCCTACTTTATAATCAGGAAGCATACTTTCAGATATTACTTGAAATATATATATGTTTCCTATAGTTAACTTATTATGTGTAATTTTTTGAAATACTATCAATGAAAGGACTACAACTAAAAATATAGTTATTATCCATCTTATTATTTTAAGTAATATCCTCATAATGTCTCCTTTTATAATTTCATATTCTCTATCTTTTCTAAGTAATTTTTAATATGTAATGAGAATGTATTTTGTATTTCAGATAACGATGCCTCTTTTTTCCATTTTACCATTGCTATCTTATCTCCAATTCTTTCTTTTAAAGTAGATAGTGGTAAATCTACATTTAATTCTACAATTCTTTGTATTAAATTATCTGTAATTTCTTCTATTACCTCTATTTCTCTTTCTTTACTATCTACTTCATTAAGAGTATCAATAGCTAGATAATCCATTAAGAAAGTATTATTTATATATTCTTTTAATATACCATTATCTTCATACTTCTTATTACTCTTTACTGCTTTATTTTCATTTGCAACATGGTTTTGTAAATAATCCCATAATTTCATTGCATATTGGAAGTTTGTATTCTTAAGTATTACATTTGTCTTCTTTATAGGAGGTATTACCCTCGCTACGTGAAGTTTTTTTAATGTTTTATATACTTCACTATTAGTAAGCATAGATATATCATCTTCTAATCTACCTATTCTTTGTGCAACAGGATCACCTTTAGGTTCCTTCTTGTCAATTAAACTAGAAGTATAATTGAATTCAAGATATATATGTTCCTTACCTACATTACTCTTTGCAGTATATTTTGCTTTTTTAATATTCTTTAAACTAGATGCAGTTATCATACTTTTTTTCTTTATTTCAACAAAGTTTCTCATATTATCAATTAATGTATATATTAATCTATTTTCATATGTATCATAACTTTCATCTTTTAATGTATTTAATATTTTAGATGGTTTTACATCACCATTATCTTCTATTTTTTGTATAAAACTTGTATGTTTAGCAAGATGTCTTATACTCTCTACCGTTATTCTTTTTGCAAGTTCTATTTTAACTATTTCTTCTTCATTTACTATAAATCTATTAGGATTTCTTAATATATTATCTAGATACTTAATTGTATCTTCCATCAAATCTAACCACTCAAAATCTGTTTCTACTATATTTAAATCAGTATTTACATACAAATTAGATCTAATGTTATCATTAAATTGACTTTTCTTTTTTTCACTAGAATTTAATACTAAATCAATAACCTTAAGTCTATCCATAACTCACCTATGACATCTTCTTAAGTCTTAATAAGTATTCGATGCATTCAGCCATTTTTCCTTCCCCAAAGTTATCATTTAAGAACTTAATAAATCCATCTATTTCATCTCTAATATAAGCAACATTTAATTGTTCAAATTTACGAAGTATCTTTCTTGCTATAAAGTAATCAATACCTCTTATTTCATCACCACCGCACGCTACGAAAACAGGAACAAACTTTTTCATATGTGCAACAATTCTGTTACCAAATGCTATTCTAAAGTGTTGAATAACATAATTATCCATATCTTCTATCTTCTTTAGATTTTCTTCATGTATTGGATTACTACTAATTGCTTCTTGGAATTTCTTATCTAAATAAGAATAGTTTATATCTTGTGCCGGTGTATCTATTGGTTCAAAAACTTGACCTTTATCATTTATATCTATTGGCATAGCACGGTCATAAACCTTATCTGTAACCATAAATGTTGAGTCATCGTTATTGATTGTTCCAATGTACCACATATTTGGTGGTATTTTTAATTTACCTTCAATTAAATGAACTGGGTCAGATTTCCATGCACTAGGAACTATTTCTACTATCCATTCATCTTTATTAGGCATTTCTAGAATTGATAACATTTCCGCAAAATAGTACTCAACACGTGAGATGTTCATTTCA
>JAEEGL010323309.1_pt1 | contig 11130 bp, 5 predicted proteins | sample 9134231 | NCBI WGS metagenome assembly JAEEGL01 (sample SAMN16246548, study PRJNA631951) | gut metagenome | biome: gut microbiome; feature: rumen; material: fiber-attached | host: Bos | place: Iran: Karaj | collected 2018-10
ATGGGTTGTAGTCAACAATATGTCTCACGCATCCTTAAAGGGCACGAGAATCTCTCAATCGAAACTATGTGCAAGATTGAAGAAGCACTTGATCTTGTCATATTGCCACAAGTGCTAGAAACAGCATAGTTCATTGGGGGGAAGCACCGAGTAGAAATAAAAATAAGTGACTGATTTTCAGCCACTTATAAAATCGCTCGTGGAGCATAGCGGACTCGAACCGCTTACCTCAACACTGCCAGTGTTGCGCTCTACCAGATGAGCTAATGCCCCGAATTGCGGATGCAAAGGTAATACCATTTTTGAAACTGACAAATTTTTTTGTGAGTTTTTTAAATAAACAGATAAAAATACATAAAAAAGGCGGCTTATTGAGGTACAAAAAGGGCTTTTTCATAACTTTGCAGCATCATTAATCATGTTGATATCATGACAAAAAAGGAATTGAGACAACAAATCAAGCAGCTCAAGGCGATGACTCCCGTAGCAGTGCGTAAGGTGGAAGCCGCCATGGTGTTCAAGACCATCAAGGCGATGCCCGTGTGGCAACAGGCGCAGCACATCTTGTGCTATTGGTCACTGCCTGACGAGTTGCCGACCCACGAGAGCGTGAACGAGTGGCTGGCCGACGGCAAGAGCATCTACCTGCCTCGCGTCAAGGGCGACGACCTGGAAATCGTTCCCTATCACGGTGCTCAGAGCCTGGACGATAACAACAAGTTCCACATCGGTGAGCCCGTGGGCGAAGCGGTTGGCCCTGACTGCCTCGAACTCATCATCGTGCCCGCGGTAGCCTTGGACGGACACCGCAACCGGTTGGGGCGCGGCAAGGGATTCTATGACCGACTGCTGAGTGGCACAACGTGCCCCACCATCGGGGTGGCATGTGATTTCCAACTGGTGGACGAGGTGCCCGTGGAGCCACATGACCGCCCGCTGGACTGCATTGTCACCAGCGACGCCGTCATCGATGACGGTTCGAAGAGGTTCAGTTGATAGCCCTTGGCCTTATCGTTACTACCTAACCGATAGGATTATCAATGAGAGGCATATTGCTGACCATCATCGCTTGGCTGACCATCGCATTGACGATAGCAGCCGAGCAGGCTTTGCCTGTCGACCCTGAGTTGAGGGTCGGCCGATTGGATAATGGTATGACCTACTACATCCGCCACAACGAGCAGCCCAAGGGGCGGGCCGAGTTCTGGCTGGTGCAGAACACCGGGTCGCTGGTCGAGGAAGAGAACGAGCGTGGCCTTGCCCATTTCATCGAGCATATCGCCTTTCAGGGCACACGCAATTTCCCCAACATCGACATGGTGGACATCTTGCAGAACAACGGCGTGTCCTATGGCCGCGACATCAATGCATCGACAGGCTTTGATGACACACGGTTCCAGATATCGAATGTGCCCACCGAGCGCGTGGAGCTATTGGACACCGTGTTGCTGATGCTGAAGGACCTGTCGTGGGAACTCAACTTTGACGAACGTGCCATCAAGGAGGAACGCGGCGTGATTCAAGAGGAGTGGCTCATGCATGCCGACCAATCGATGCGCCTGTATGAGAACGTCCTGCCCATCCTGCTCTCAGGAAGCCGATATGCCTACCGCATCCCCATCGGCGACATGACCGTCATTCGCAACGTGACGCGGGATGAGTTGCTGTCGTTCTACCATCGCTGGTACTGCCCGAATCGGCAGGCGGTGGTCATCGTGGGTGACTTTGACGCTAAGCGCATGGAGGACATGGTGAAACAGACGCTGGGGGCTATTCCACGCCGCTACATCCCCGATGAGGATCCACAACTTGGCGCAATTCCAGACCATAATGGTGTAACCTATGCCTTGAACACTGACCCCGAGGCGTCCAACACGATGGTTTACCTGATGTTTGAGCACAAGCCCGTACCCGTAAAGTTGCGCAACACTGCGGCCTTCCTGCGCCACAATGTCATCTCGGCCCTCGTTCAGGAGATGCTCAACAGACGCATCGACGAGATGGTGCGCTCTCAAGCCACGCCCATTGACTATGGCATGGTGTATGACCGTCACTTCCTTATCACCCGCACCCGCAATGCGCTCACACTGGCGGCACTGGCTCGTGAAGGCAGTTCACTCGAAGCCCTCGACACCTTGACCGTCCAAGCCGCCCGCGCCATGCAGCACGGCTTTACCGCCCAAGAGCTGGAACTCGCACGGCGCAACGCCGTCGCCGTATATGCCGACCTGCAGGCCGAGGCGAGCACCCGCACCAGCCGCCAATATGCCGACGAGTATATCGACCACTACTGCAACGGCGGCTACATCCCCGGTGTGAAAACCGAATCACAAATGCTGATTGATGAGGTGCAGCGCACCAGCCTCGACGAGGTGAACGGCTACCTGAGAGAAATCGTCGGGAAGGATAACGTGAGCGTGCTGATTTCGGGTCCCCAGTCCATTGGCGGCAATCACCACTACCCCACCTCACGCGACGTGATTTCCCACTTCAACCGCATCATGAACACAGCGCAGTCACCCTACATCGACCAGATGGCTAACGACAAGTTGCTGGAGAAGGAGCCCACCCCAGGCGGAATCATCAATGAGACCTATGAGGAGGCCACGGGCATCACCACCATGACCTTGCGTAACGGGGCCACCGTGAGGCTCAAGCCCACGACCTTCAAGAACAACGAGGTGCTGTTCAACGCCTTCAGCTTGGGCGGCGAGTGGGCTTTTGGCGACACCGCCGACATCAACGTGCGCCTGATGGATCAGGTCATCGAGAATTGCGCCTTGGGAGGGCACACCATCAATCAACTCAACAAAATGATGGCGGGCAAGCAGTTAGGCATATCCTTTATCCTTAACGACCCCAACGAGCAGTTGGACGGCGGCTGCCAGAGTGCCGACTTGGAGACCTTGCTGCAACTATGCTATCTCTATTTCACCGACGTGAGCATCGACAAGGAAGCTTACGAGGGTCTCAAAACACGTATCCGTTCCCAACTCTCCCAATCGAGTTACAACCCCAAGATGATTTATAGCGACTCCATCGGGAGCGCCATCTACTGCGGTAACCCCATGTACCGCAATATCAAACCCGAAGAGGTTGACCAGCTGGACGGCGAGCGCATCCTGGCACTATACCGCCAGCGCGTCGCCAACGCAGGAGACTTCACCTTCTCGATAGTGGGTGCGTTTACCGTTGACGAGGTGAGGCCACTCATCAAGAAGTATCTGGCCTCCCTGCCCGATAACGGGATGCGCGAGACTCTTAACGGCTATCGCCCAAAGATGGCAACGGGTATGGTGGATAACTTCTTTGAGGTGCCCATGCGCAATCCCAAAACATCCGTTTATGTGACAATCATGGGAGATAAGCCTTACAGCTATGACGATGAATTCATGATGGACCTCGTGGGCGAGTCGGTGGGCACAGCCCTGCTGACCTACCTGCGCCACGAGAAGCACGGCACCTATGATGTGGTAGCCGACGGTTCCCACTCACTTTACCACAACCGCTGGATGCTCACCTACGAGTTCGAGACCAACCCTGCCGACCGTGACAGCATGCTCGTGTATGCCGAGCAGGCCACCAGCGCCATCTTCTACAGCGGCATCAGCGAGGACCTGTTCGGCAAAATCAAGGAACGGGTGAGCCGTGAACACGAGAGTGCCCTGCAAACCAACAGCTACTGGCTACGAATCCTGCAACAACGAGCCCTCGGCATCGATGCCTTAGGCGGCTTCGACCACCTGTTCCCCACCCTCACCCAAGACCGCCTGAACCAATACATCGAAGCACTGCGCCCCCACACCCGTTTACGCATCGTAATGAACTAAATCGTATCAACCAAGTCGTGAAGCGCCAACAACAACCGCCCGAAGGGAGTTTTCCCACGGGCGGTTGAAATCTTATTGTCAAATGATTGCAGTTACTTGACCAAACGCGTAGCACTACGTGTGCCGTCGGTGTATGTGGTCACTTGAATGGTCAAGCCTTCGGGTGTAGCCATCTCTTGGCCAGCCACGTTGTAATAGCGTACGCTTGCTACCTGCTTGCCAGTTGCGTTCAGGTCATTGATGCCCGAGGCGTTGTTCACCATGGCAGTGCAATCTTGAGCATACCAAGCTCGGCCTTGAACATCGGCGAGAACGACATCGGTCAGCACAACCTGGCTTTCGCTGGCAAGTGCGGCATCCGCGCGCACGGTCAGCGTAAGCACGTCATGGCCTTCACCGACAAACGTTTTCTGGCTCATGGAGTAAGTCACAGCACGTGACGTGGCCGTGCTCAGTTCGCCTGTCTCAACCATGCTGCCGCCAGTTGCGCTGACATTGACGAGTGTCAGTCCGTCGGGCAGTACAATGTCGCATTGCAGACCGCTGTAGTGTGCGGCATTGTCCACCGTCACATGCATCGTGCCCGTCTCTCCAGGGCGCAGGGTCAGGTTGCTGATGTGCAACAGGTCGGATGTGTTCACTTGAACCTGTGCACGTGTGCCTGAACCCAAGATAATCTGAATCACCTCATTGATGTCGGCGATGTTGATCGTGTTGTCACCGTTCACGTCGCCGCGCTCCAGCATCTCGCTGGTGATGTGGTCACGCAGGATGTAGTCAATCAAGAGATTGATGTCAGCGATGTTGACCGTGCCGTCAAGGTTCACATCACCCTTCATGCCGGTTTTCGCCACATGATAGGTAAACGTGGCAACCTCGCTGTCATACATACCGTCGGCTACCGCCATCGCCTTGATGGTCACATCGCTATTGATGATGATAGGTGAGCCGTCATAGGTCAAACGGGCTGCCGTATTGTCTAGCGGACTGCTGCCGTCCAGCGTGTAGTATATGGTGGCGCCGGGGGTGGAGCAGAACAGATAGAGCGCAGTGCCCTTCTCCACCTCGCTACCACTGGCAATCGACGCGGTGGGCGCAGCAACGGTAGTCTCGGCCTCCATTGTCACGTTGACGAGTGTGCTTGCCGTGAGATTATAACCCTCTATGCTAAAGAGCAGTAATGACGCACCTGGCAGGTCACCGTGCACAGTGATTACCGCCGCACCGTTGCTGTCAAGGGTATAGCTCTCGGCATCGGTCGTGGCAATCATCGGGGCCATAGAGCGAACGCTCAGAACCTTGCCCGCAGCGGCAGCAGCGGGCTGCACGGCAACGTTCAGCAGCCTCTCGCCCATGAAAGGCACAACCACAGCACTGTCGGCAACAATGGCCTGCATCTCCACCTCGAGCGGTAGCACGGCCTCAAAATCAGCATTCATCTGAACGTCGGCATAGCTCGTCACGTCCTTCTTGACGTGGAGCGTCACCTCACTGGCGTTGAAGGGCTGGTCGGCGTTGAAGCGCACGCGCGAGGCCAGGGTCAGTCCCGTACCCTTAGAGCGGCGCAACGAGGTGATGGCATCGGGGTCATCGACCTCGGCGTTAAGCAGCTCGATGGTGCCGACAACCGCCTTGCCGTTCACGCTCACGGTGATGTTGCCCGTCGTGAGCGTCTCGGGCAGCATGTACTTGTCAAACTCCAGTTCCACAGCCTGGGGATAGGCGTGAGCCTTGATGACCACGGGCTCGGTCTTCTGCACCATGCCGATGTTCACGTCGAGTTGGGGAGGAGGCACGGGGAGCCAGCTGCTGTAGGTGGTCTCATAGCCTTCCTTCTCATACTTCACCTGCCACTGGCCAATGGGCACATCCCAGCGGTAGTAGCCATTCTCGTCGGTGATCAGCGGGTTATGCTGCTCAAATTGCTCGGCATCCCACAGCACGGCCTCATCCGTCTCGGGATCCTTGTAGTAGCATGTCGCTGTCACTCCTTCCAGACGATTGGACGGCACACCCTCATACACAAATCCTGACGGGTCGGTAAGTTGAACATGAGGTACCATGTTGGGGGTCACGCCATTAGTGTTATCGTTGAAATTGTTCTCATAGTGGCACAGAACTCCCTCCCACACATAGTCATAACTCAATCCAACGGTTATCGGCAGTTTATTGATGTCAGCATAAGAGGCTTGGCAAACCCACTCATTGCGGGATGGCACATAATTTCCATTCCTGGTGACAATCTTCCCTTTAGTATCAAGAATCTTGAACTTCAGGTTATGCACCGTTGCCGTTGTCCCTTTAAGGTTAGCGACAAATGTGAAGTAAGTAGAGAATATACCAGTGGCGGGTACACGATAATCGACAGGTGTAGTGGTGCCTTTGATAAAATCAAGGACGTTTTCATTGTCTAGGTAGCACATCGTGACCTTGCTGAGTTGAGGCGCCGACAGGCGATAGTCAACCTCCACCGTCTCGGTATTAATTACCTCTCCGTCGAGGGTGCTTATTGTGGCGTGGATAGGATGAACCGACGGATTCACCGGCTGATGCAGGTTGCAGTCAACCCGCCAGGAGCCGTTGGCCAAACAAGTTGTTTGGGCAATCAACACCTCACCGTCATAGACCTTAACAGATTTACCACCGGCAGCAATGCCATAAACCGTTATCCTGGAATCGGTAGTGACCGGAGTCACTGATATGGAAGCATTTGAGACATAGAATGATGCATTACCGATAGACCTACGGAAAGTTTCACCGTTCATATTATAGATCACAAATGCCGCAGAATTGCAATAACCCTCATCATCATCGATAGTGGCACACAACCTGACAGGCTGAGAATGTTCAGTGACAGGAACGGTTATGATTGTAGTTGAACCATTAAATCCAGATGTTACTATCGAGGAATAATCGCTGACGGAACTACCTACCATCACCGAATTCTCGATGAATTCACTCTCGTAGGGCAAAATGAACTCCAACTTCACATCGCTCACTTGGGCAAGGTATTCTTCCTTAAAATCAACTCGCGCCCTGTAGGTTTGATAATCATTCTTTAGAAGTGTAGGCTTGTCAACTGTGAAGGTTACATTATCGATGGGACTTATCAAGCTATCCAATTGCTGCACATACAGATAAGAGTTAGAAAAGGCGGCTCCAGAGGCATAGCCGTATAATTCTTCTCCAACTAGACCGATTCTGTACCTGAATCCGGCAGGAACTGTGAACTTTTTAGTCCCCCTATGAGTCATTTGGGCAAAAGGATTCCCAATGACGGCCTCAAGCATATCGGTTTCAGCTCCATAATTCCAAGTTTCTATTCCATTGCTGTGATAAAAATAGAAAGGCACATCACCGGTTCCAAATTCATCACAATATAAATCCGCTATGCCACCAGAGAAGGATTTTGTTTCTCCATCCTTATTGGTAGCGTAAATATAAGTTGATATAGTTAATCCCGTTCTTGGCTGATCGTAAGTTGATGCCTTTAAAACAGGAACACCATTCTCATTTTGATAGTTGAAGATGTACGTGCCAGTGCCACCGCCCAAGTCACCTAATTTCAGGGTGAAGCAGTTATCGGACTCAATCAAGGAATTGCTTTTTAAACTCTCAAAATCATAACCATAGGAGTAGCCGAAGTCCAGGGCTTGCAGGTCATCACTGGGGCCATAACGTTTACCGTCAATCATCACATTGAATTTGACATTGAGACCATTCACTTGATAGTTACCAAATGTGGCAATATCAATCGGCACTAATATATACCCATCATATATACACGAATAATTTAAGTTACCACCACATTCATAATAATAATCCCAATAGACATTATCATTTAACGTGTAGAATACCTCCTCGCCATTCGTGTCATACAATACCAGCCAGGCACCTTGAGTATGGGGGTCATAAGGGCCAGGGCCACCGCCTTCAAGGGCAGGGATTTCGAGGTATTCCGTCGCAGTGGTACCGATGAGTGCATCGTCATCGCGTTGAGCGGTAGCCCAATATTCGATGTAAAAATCTTCCTCGCCACGTGCTACAGGAACAGATACTGAGTCCTCTCCAATGTTACTTTCCTCATAGCTGTCTCCTGTCCAGTTGTCATAGTAACGAATATATAAAGTGACATTGCCCTCACCGGTGGCGGTGATGACCATAGCCTCGTCGGTCAACTCGGTAGTGATCTCGGGAGCGGGAGTCTGATAGGGCGGCTTAGCAGCAATAGTGACTGTATAGTAAACCTCATCACTGTTGTACTTTTCATTGTTAGCAATGGTGTAGGCACTAAATTCAAGCAATTGCTCCTCATAGGTGGCATCAGGCAAGGTGTAAGGATTGGGAACCGCTGTGCCATCTATCATCAAGACGACAGTATGGTCAGGGCACTCAGCATACAACTTGCCACCTGTTTCTCGGAAAGTGGGTTTGGGAGCAAAGGGCGACTTAGCAGGAATCGTGACTGTATAGTAAACCAAATCACTGTTGTACGTCTCGTCGTTAGCAATGGTGTAGGCACTGAATTCAATATATTGCTCCTCATAGGTGGCATCAGGCAAGGTATAAGGATTGGGAACAGCTGTGCCATCCATCATCAAGACGACAGTATGGTTAGGGCACTCAGCATACAACTTGCCACCTGTTTCTCGGAAAGTGGGTTTGGGAGCAAAGGAAACAAGACCTGGCAACTCGCCACTGCTGTGGGCAAAGGACTTGCCATGGTCACCCTGTTCAACCACCGTGCCGCCACGAGCGTCGCTATCAGAAGTAACTGTCGTTAACGTCTTGATGACACCACCATGGTAGTTCTTATCGAACACGGCATACATCAGTATCATCTCCTCATACTCGCCGCCTTCCCACTTGGCGACACCATAGGAAACCCATGCATTAGGGTTTTCGCTATTGGGATCCTGCCAGTAACCATTTGTTTCCAGGATCGCTTGGAAGTGACGGTACGGTGCCTGGCAACCATTCAATACAGCAGTAACATTGTTGCTACGGCCACGGGCGTTCTTTACTGTCACATTCAAGTCACGACCTGATTCTGCGGAGATAAAGGTGACGCCCGCAGGCAGGTTGGTGATTTCAAAGTCCCAAGCTGAGACACGAGCGGCAAACAAAGCCCTTACGGGAATCGGGACTGCGGTGCCATTGGCTACGTCACTAGCAGTTACCACGACATCAGCAGCGTCGATGTATAGGTACGACTCTGCGAACGCCGTTGACCCCACCAACAATGCAACAAGAGTTAATAAAAAATTCTTCATACACAATGAGTTTAGGGCCGCTGCTGGTCCTCCTCAGGGCGGTTGGTTAATCTTGGGGTACTAGGTAATAGATATTCGGGTAAAAAGAAAGGGCGTGAGGACGATGTTCTGTCTATTCGCCTTGTGGCATCGCCAAACGCCATTCCATCAATAAACAGTCCCACCCCACGCCATGCTATCATAGCACCCCATGCAGTGGGGTGGTCAATCAGCATGCATGAGCGTTATTGACTGCTTATCCCGATGGATTGATTTGGCGATTTCCAAGGTGGGGATAAAGCAAAAACGCCTTTCCTTTTTATCCTATATGTCACACGACGGGTGTGGGCTGGCCTTCACCCTATCGGGCAACAAAGATAGGGCAATTATTTATAATAGGCAAGAAGTGGAAGGGATAATTTTGCATGACGGTATCGATTTCTTGAACAGGTCAGGCACAGGAAATCGGAAAAAATGATTAAATTTGCGGCACAGATATGAAGATTGGCATTTTTGGTGGGTCGTTTGACCCGATACATATTGGGCACGCGATTATCGCGCAGCACATCATTGGCAGCGGAATCGTGGACCAGTTGTGGTTCATGGTGTCGCCCGTGAATCCGTTGAAGGCCGGCAAGGTGCGTCAGGTTGCCGACACCGACCGCCTGCGCATGGTGGAGATGGTTTCTCGCCCGATGGAGGGCGTGGAGACATCTGCATTTGAGTTCACCATGCCCAAGCCGTCATATACCATCGACACGCTCAACACATTGCAAGAGAAATTCCCCAACGACGAGTTCTATCTGGTTATCGGCGCCGACAACTGGACGGTGTTCGGAAAATGGCGCAATAGTGAGGAGATTCTTGCCAAATATCATCTGCTCGTCTATCCTCGCCTGGGCTATGAAGTGGACATACCTGACGACATGAGAGAACGTGTCACTCTAATTGATGCACCAATTATCGAGTTGTCTTCGACCGTGATAAGGGAACGGCTGGCCAAAGGACTGGGTGTGCGTTACTATGTCCCCGACGAAGTGCTGGAATTCATCCTGCGTAATCACCTGTACCATCAACCTGAACAACAAGAATAAGGGAGAAATTGACACCTAACGAGCTGGCGTTTATCGCCCTTGCCAATGAATACTGCCACGCAATGGAACGCGCTCAAGAATGTGAGTCGCGAGACCAATTTGTGGCCCAAATGCTGAAACTGCTGCCAAGGTTATACATCACTATCAACGACATCGATGACGACACCTATAACGAGGAGTTTATCGACCCTGCACTGGAAGAGGATGTGTATGACTTGGTGCGGTCGCGTGTTGAACTCATCATGGCTGAGGAAGACATCTATCTGGAAGTCTTCATGGAAGACATGAAATACAGCGACACGCCTATCTCGACTTCCATCTCGGAAAACCTTGCCGACCTGTATCAGGAGTTCTTTAACCTGATTCACTCGATACAGGATGCACTGACCGAGACACAACACGAAATGCTGTGCCAGTGCAAAATCAACTTCATCAACTACTGGGGTCAGACGCTGTGCAACGTGTTGAGGGCGTTAAACGCGGTTTATTATGGGTTATAACGGCCGAGGCAATGCCTCGGCACAGGCAATTGTGACAACAAAAAACTAACTAACCATATACACAATGAAGAAGACAGATCAATATGTGAGCAATTTGCTCGAGTTTCTGGATAACAGTCCTTGCAATTTCCTGGCACTGGACAGCGTGAAGAAAATCCTTACCGCCAACGGCTTTAAGGAGAAAAAGATTGATGACAAGATGAGCGCCAAGGCTGGCGAGAAGTTCTTTTTCACCAAGAACGACAGTGCCGTGTTTGCCGTGCAGGTGGGCAAAAAGAAACCTGCCGACACGGGATTCAAGATCATTGCCGCGCACAGCGACTCGCCCTGCTTCAGAATCAAGCCTGCAGCCGAAATCCCTGGCGATGGCGGCATCCTGCGGCTTAACACCGAGGTGTATGGCGGTCCGATTCTCTACACATGGTTTGACCGTCCCCTGTCGCTGGCAGGTCGC
>JAEEGL011044045.1_pt1 | contig 11130 bp, 11 predicted proteins | sample 9134231 | NCBI WGS metagenome assembly JAEEGL01 (sample SAMN16246548, study PRJNA631951) | gut metagenome | biome: gut microbiome; feature: rumen; material: fiber-attached | host: Bos | place: Iran: Karaj | collected 2018-10
AATTCGATCACATCTTGCACCAGAAAATACGCTTTTACTTGACGATGTCATCAAATATCAAAACAAACTAGTTTGATTATACCAATTTATCGAAAAAATGCAAATAAATTACGAGATTTTTGATACTGAGCCATGAGATGGGGTAATGTTGATTGAATAATGGCTATAAGTTTTGGTATGTGCTTTCAATAATTTCTTTTAAGTAGTCAGAATTATCTACATTATCTACATAAATCATAGGTTTTGCTCATGGGTAAGGAATTTGCATTTCAATGTTTTTCATAATTTCTTTAACTTTTTCGGTTGGTTTTAGTAATAAACGATTATCATAAATTCAACCAATAATTTTTCTGTGGTAATATAAAACATATTCTCACATCATTTGACGATAAGAAATTTCTGATAAATCAGATAATTGATCTAAGATGTATTGTAAATAATCTTTAGAACTAGCCATTAATATGGATTTAAATTAAATTTCAGCACTTCTTTTAACTCTATTCATAATTCAATATCAAATTCATTCTTCAGGTAATCTTTCTACGAATAGTAAATTAATTCAGGATTTTTCTGCTTGATGATAATGGTCAAACAGTGAATGAGCACAACTTGCTAAATTGGATTTGGTTCATCGTGGGATAATAGTAATTGATTCTTTTGATAAATTTTTAATTATATCCTTATTATTATCTATTAATTCTTGAGTTAACAAAATTCAGATTTTTGTATCTTGTGTGTCAAATTCTTTGGATAATGTTGGTATATCTGTGAGTTTATCAAATATTCTAACATGTCATGAAATGCTATAATGTTTATATCTCATTCATGGAGATAATTCAGGATTTTTTGTTGTATATTCTACCTTAATTTCGTGATTGAAACAATCTTCTAAATCTTCTTTGGTAAGGAATCATGGACGAAGAATCTGAATTTTTAATTTTCATTTTTTGTCTTCATCTGGTACGACACGCATTACGCTTGATTCGATTCAAGCAAATGATTCTCAATCATCTATAATTAGTGGTACATTATCATGTAGGTTATCATAAACCATTTTAGCATTCGTTGGACTTGGTTTTCAACTTATATTTGCACTAGGAGCAGCGACAGGTAATTCAGCAATTTGTAAGAATTTTTGTGCAACAGTGTTTGATGGTAAGCGAATTCATACGTAATCGAGAGGGCATGAGCGATTTGAGATGGTCCATTCTTTTTTTCTCAAAAGGAGAGTAAGTGGTCCAGGCATTAATTTATCTATTATTGTTTGTTGAATTTCATTTTCTACTGTAGCATAATCTGATATTTGCTCTTTGTATCATAAATGTGTAATTAAAGGGTTGTCTTGAGGCCTTCATTTTAATTCAAAAATTGAGAGCACAGCTTTGTCATTACGAGCATCGGCTCATAGTCAATAAATCGTTTCTGTAGGGAAAACGACGAGCTCTCAGGCTTCTAAAAGCTTTTTTGCTTCTTGATAAACTTCAATAGATGGTAATTTAATATTTGAATATTCCATAATTTTAACCAAGAATTAATTTATATGATTTCTTTCACTTTCTCAGTAAACCAACTCAATTTATTAAATCATCAGATTTTATAACTTTTTGTATATCCTCAACTTTTTCTTCATTGAAATATATCGAACCAGCCTGGATTAATTTTTTAGTTTCTCAGTTTGATGGTGCTAAACCTGATTCAACTATTAAGTCCATAAGTCTCACTTCATTTCAATTCATTTTTATGCTTCCAGTTTCATGAGCAAGTGCAGCTTTTTCATCCTCTGACATTTTAGAAATAATGGCTAATTTATCTCACTCTCAGAATAGTACATCGATAATTTTCTTAACTTTCTGATATTCGGCTTCTCAATGAAGATCTCTAACAAATTCTTTTGCCAATGTCTTTTGTGCCAATCTTAATTCTGGTGTTTCATTATGTTTTTTCATCGTTTCAATAATTTCATCAGGGCTCAAGAATGTGAATACTTTTAGGTATTCTTCTACTTTTTGATCATCGGTATTTACTAAGTATTGGTAAATCTCATATGAACTTGTTTTGCTTTTATCTAATCGTAATGCATTTCCACTAGTTTTTCAGAATTTATTTCCTGCGCTATCTAGAATTAAAGGCATTGTAAATGCATAGGCATTTTTTCATAGTTTTTTATTGATAAGTTCAATTCAAGTAGTCATATTTCACCATTGATCAGATCAAGCCGCTTGCATAATACAATTTTTTGTTTCATATAGATGTAAAAAATCGTATCATTGTAATAGAGTATATGTAAATTCAGCGAATGTGATACCGGTTTCTAATCTTCTACTAATAATATCTTTATTTAACATATAGCTTACATTGATATATTTTCCAATCTCACGTAAAAATTCTAGAATCGTAATATCTTTAGTCCAATCATAATTATTTACAACTTCTACGTTTCCATCGAACAAATCTGTTACTTGTTTTTTTATTCATTCGAAGTTTTTCTGGACAGTTTCGTAAGCTATAATTTCTCTTTCTGCGGTAGGTCTTGGATCTCAGATTAATCCTGTTGCTCATCCAACTAATAAGATAGGATGATGGCCAGCTTTTGCTAAACGTTTTACAGTGATTAAACTACTATAATGTCCAATATGTAAGCTATCTGCTGTAGGATCAGTACCCCAATAAAAAGTGGCATTACACCCATTAATTATTTTTTCTAAATCATCTCATGCTGTATCTTTTATTAAACCACGCCGTTGTAATTCTTCAAATAAATTCATATTGTATGAAACCAAAATATAAAAGGCTGTTTTTACGGTCTGAATTATAGTATTTTAATATAAATATGCAAGATAAATGGTCGTTGGTAAGAATTTACAGTTAAGAAAAATCCCTCCGTGGCTCTAGATATGGCATTGGGGGGATCTCTCAGGATACTGAGTGGCTTAAAGGTAGCGTTGTACAGACTCCAGAAAGTCTGTGTTACCCTTCAGCCATACTCCGTCACCGGTTTTGATGACCAATGAGGTGAGTTGGAGCTTGCCATTGATTTCCTCGAATTGGTAGAACAGGTGCTCGTCCCGTCCATCCCCATTGAGGTCGTATATGGCATGCCCAACCGCAGGTTCTTTGGGTCCCCGTGTGGAGGGAGAGACTTTGATATACTCTTCCCACACAGGATCTTCATCTGTAACCTTGATGCCGTTCTTGATGCCCATGGCAACGGTTTCAGGCTCGGAGGAGATGTTTCCCAATTCCTGCCTTGGGGTCTTCTGCGTGATTGCGCACGCAGAAGTCATCGCAATGATTGCGATGAGAATAATGACCTTTTTCATATGGCGTTGTGATTTTGGTTTTCTGTATTATGTATAATATATTATTCTTATGAAAAGTCAAGTTTTTTTATAAAAACAGTGTTTGTGGATAATGTTTAATGATTTATATAATGTTTTATTTCAAATATTCTCTTTTTTTATTCATCCAAAATTCAGATTGTCTAGTTAATAATTCTTCATCTTTTTTGTTCTTTAAGAAATGTTTTACAGATTCTTCTAAGAAGATAGTATTTTGGCTTCATTTGAAGACTAGAATAACTGGATTTTCGTCTTTTCTTTCTTTTAATTTAGATTCAAGTGTTTTATTTAATTCTTTTAGAGATTTAGTGATTATAAGGTTTTGAGTAGCTCAAATTTTTTCTAATTCATCAGCTAAATAATCATGCATTGATTTACCTAATAAGAATAATTGATCTCCAGATTGAGATACATATCAAGCTAGTTGACGGTGTTCAGATTCAGTTAAATCTCATAACTCTCTCATATCTCATAATATTAACCATATTTCACTTTTGGGGAAACAGTTATTTCTAATTGTATAAACAGTATCTATAGTTTTTCTAACACTTAATGGTGAAGCATTATATGTAGAATCAATGATTAATGTATTGTGTTTTCAGTCAAATATTGATAGCCTTCATGGTTGCAGTTTATATGTTAATTCAATTTTCTTTTTGTTTGGTAAGTGTAAGTTTTGTTTCCATTGATATGCAAGAGTTTCTGCAATTCATAAAGCTACTCATATATAACCATAGTTCATTTTACCGAATAGGTTAGTTTCAATTTCATATTTATGATTTTTGATATTGAGCGTAAAGTTAGATTTTAAGTCAGCATTTTCTTTTCATTTTTTGAAAGAATGATCTGAGAAATATATATCAGCTTCTATATTATCATTATCAAATGTTTTATACATAAGCTTATCTACTTTTATTTTAGGTGCTAATTCTTGGGCATATTGATCGTTGGCATTTAAGAAGACTAATGATTTAGTATTTAATGCCATTTTAATTTCTTCACTAGCAATTTTCTGTGGATTTCCAAATTGTTCACTATGAACCGCATCTATTGCAGTGAAGATTCAAATATCAGGATGAGCAACTTTTAGGATGAAATCCATTTCTCATGGATTATCTATACCATATTCTAGTACAATTGCATCGTAACGTTTTTTTCAAAATAATGATATGAATGATGCTTTAAGGCAAACTTTAATCATATTTCCAATAGAAGGAGATCGTTCAGTAATTTCAAAAACACTTAGAGAAAGTCAAAATTCCCCATTAAAATTTTTGGGTGATGTTGATATTTTTTTATCTGGGAAAAACTTTTGTAATGTTTGAAAAATGATCATACGACAGGATGTTTTTCAGACACTTCCATTAATTCATATTACTGTTGGTTTGTGACGATTTAAGTAATGGTGGGCGCATTTTGCTAAAAAACTATAGCATAAGCGGAGTAATTTTTTTTTCATGTTGTATATATTCTTAAATAATTATTTCTTTTTTGAGGAAAGTTTTGTTTTCTTAAAATTTAATTTTGGCTTATCTTGCTTTATTTCTTGTATTTCTTCAGCTTGTGGCACATGGAAGGCTAGCGATACTATAACGGCCATTGGCACAGCTAATAGTACTCAGAAGAATCACATTATTGTACCACATAGTAATATACATATGAATACAATTAAAGGACTAACTCATAATGTCTTTCACATAAATACAGGCACAAAGAATTTCTCTTCTGATTGTTGTATTATTGTATATAGTATTATTACAGCTAAAACTCACCATCGACCAGTGAATATTAGGGCAGAAACAGCTGCTGGAATTGCTCATAGGAATGGTCAAAGGTATGGTATGATTTCAAATAGTCATGCTAATATCGCTAAAGTTGTCTTTTCTGGTATACTAATTCAGAACAATTCTAATATTCGTAATCACGCATAAGAAGCTACTCATATCAATAAACATAGCACAAGTTGATTTTTTAACCATCTTGTGATTCCTGAATATGCAGCATCTATTCTAGACCAAGATGAAGACATATGGCGGAATATGTATTTTAAAATGTATTTAATATCGTAGTGTGCTATAGAAAAAAATACACATAATGTTATTACAATAGCAAGATTTGCTATTCCTATGAAGATATTTCAGAATATGCTTAGAGCTTGTCATGCTATTACCTTGAGATATCCACTTGATGTGGACATTATACTTCAAATGTTATCACGAATTATAATTACTAAATTATCTGTGTTAGAATTTTGGAGCCATTCGATAAGTTGTTCCTTCATAAATCATGGTAGCCAACCTATTTGTTCAATGAATCCGTTTAATCATAATTGGTTAATTGATGATTCTATTCATAATAATCGAGTCATAAATGATTGGAGTAATTCGTTTCATCGATTAAAGAAAAAAGGAACCAAAATTATGAATCAGGATAGTATAAATATTATAGCTATAAGATATGTAATTAATATTCATATTCATCTACTTTTTGTAAGTCTTTGTCGGAATATGATACATCATTCTAATGCCAGAGATATGATAAATCCAGCAATTACCATGTAGATATATGAAAGAGATATATACATCATATATCAGAGTACAACAATAGCTAATCAAATAAGCCAAAATTTTAGTATCTGTTTTGTTGTTTTGACAGATTGAGAAACTACTGTTGCTTGATCTTTTTCGATAAGATGATCTGTGGGTTTGTCCATTTGAGGGACTGGAAAACGATTGTCATAGTTTTCTTTAAAATCTTTTTTTCGTGATTGAATGTTAAATCATCGAGTTTGTTTTTTTTGTTTCCATTCTTTTTTTATTTTTTTCAGCATAGAGATGTTTGAAGAGAAGTAAAAGCTGATTTAAATTGTTCTTGAAAGTAAGTGTCTCGTTGGGACTTATTGTGTTCCTGGATGTATTTTGTTAATTCTGGTAATTTATTTTTGTCTAAATTAATGAATATTTTGTAAAATTCTCAGTTTATAGGTGTTGTTGTAATATCGTTATCTCTTATATAATTAATTATGATTCTTCTTAGGTGATTTCTTGTGGTGGCGTTTTTACTTAATTTTACTCCTATATGGCAAGAGATTTGATTAAATTGTTTGTTTGGATATTGTTTTATTCGTCGAAATCCAAAAATTCATTTTATGCAATATTGTCTCTTTTTAGTTAAATAACGTACATCTTTAGTTCTTAGACGATATTTATGTTTAATCAAAATACACAAAAAACATATAAATTTACAATTTAAGATTAGTAAAATTTAGTTTCTTTGCAAGCTATTTGTATATTATTATATTTGTATTGATTCAGTGAAGAGGACCATTTTATTATCATTTAACTCATCAATTATTAGTCTTTCTATGCTTCAAGTATTGTTTGGTGCCTTAATCATTATTGTTGTGTCATTCTTTCAGAAATGCCAGGAATATGTTCAGTCATTGCCTCACATTCTTTGCATAGTTCAATCAGAGTTGAATTTGAAACGTTTGTTCTCAATTGGTTCATTGATATATAGATTTCTATAATCTCAACTTTTATTTTGAAAATTTTCAACAAAATATCGAATAGTGTCACAAAATTTACAATCAAAATTTCATACTTCATCTAATTTTACTCAAAAATATTCCTCTGCATCGGATAGAGCATTTAAGTCTGTGATTCAATTTTCTCTAGCTTTCCGATTTTTATATGCATTATCAGAGAAAACTTTTTTAACTTCAGTTTCATTCTTTAAAGAATTTTTTGGATTTTGATAATTAATTAGAGCATATCAAGTTTTAGTTTCCGCTAATTCGATAGCGATAGGTCTTGATAAAAATTTACAACTACTATTTAGGTTTCATCTCTCATCCACAAAGTATCATTGACCATTAGCATTTACATAGTATTCAAAATTACCGTCGTTGTTAATAGATACTCAAAGTAAATCGTATTTTATAAAGGTTTTTCATTCGAAGCAGTCTTCGTGGTCGTGAATGGCCTTGTTAATGAAAAAATCTATATTTTGTAGTCACTGCTTATCTGCTTTAATTCGCTGACTACATAGGAATATGCAACTTAATATTAACAGTACTCGAAGGAACTTTTTCATATTATTTTTTAGAAGAGTATTTTATAAATTATTTTATATCTGGAAAATATCTCATTACTTGTAGTACAAACTTATCCGCAAGTCTATATCTTTTTTGTCGTTCGTCTAGAGACATGAATACAATTGAAGCATTCTCGATAAAAAATTCTCTAAATAATTCAGAAATTCATGATTTTAGTTCATCTATTTGAGGCTTTTCCATATGTTGATAAATGATTATTATATCCATATCAAGGGGAATTCAGAAGATTTTTCATAAAAAGTATTTATCAATCATTACTGAATATGTTTCGAATAAGTTAGTTAGATTTGATCTGAGTGCAGTAAAAAATATCTGTTTAAATAAATCAAAGTATTCTTTTTTTATGGATATGGAAAATCAAGAATTTTCTTTTTGAATATCCAAAATTCAAGATTCTTCTAAAGAATCTACTTGTTTTTTTATTGCAGGGAAAGTCCATCAAATTTCGCTTTCAAGGGCTCTCATTGAAACTCATTGTCTACGAAAAACTAAGTATTTTAGTATGTCAACTTTAGTTTTGCTTCAAAAAAGTTTTTCTAGATTCATTATTTAAGTAGAAATAAATCTCTAGGTATTGTATAAAAATATTTAAGGGAATTACAAGACCAGCTGTTTATTGTTTATATTCAAATTTCGGATAATTTGCTAACTATATAATTGTAAATGATTGATAACATACAAATATTATGTTACATATTCTTATATAAAAAAGTAAAGGTATAAATATTTAAAAATTTTGATTTTTTTTGATTTTTTTGTTGGTTTTGGATAAAATTTAATAAGAGGTTTTACTTTGATTTTAATGTTATGGATACATACGTACCACAAGAAATTCTTGATGAGATATATCAGCTTACGGAAGAAGGAAAGTATGAAGAAGCTATAAAAATTATAAATAGTATTCTTGCTAAAAATCCAAAAAATGAGCAAGCTTTATTGATGATAACAGATGTTTTGTATCGTCAATGAAATATGGATTGAGCTGATAAGGCTGTTAGTTTCTTAAACTCAACGAAAAAAGATGATCCATTGTGATTATATGTAAAATGATTGTTAGAAATGGAAAAAAATAACTGGAAAGAAGCTCGTTCTTATTTAAGAAAAGCGATGCAGCTTACTAATTGAGAAAATCATGAAATTGTACGTTGTTATTGATTAAGTGAATATTGGTATGGGAATCGTGAAAAATGAAGAGATTACTTGAAAAAGGCATTTAAACAGGATTGTTTAGATGCAGAAGTGTTGTATAATGTTATTCAATTAGCAATTTTGGATGAAGATTATGACGAATCTAGTGAAATGATTCATTTTTTCCATGATCATCATTGAGAATTAAAAATTGTTGATAAACCTTTAGAGTGGTATGATAAAAAAATAGCACTATTTGAAAAGTTTATGTGATGAAAAAAACATTTTAATTTAGAAAAATAATATTTTATTCTTTGTTTTTATATGATGGATTTAAAGAAAATTAAGACATTTATTCAAATGAATAGGATTAAATCTACTAAACCTTTTAGAGATGATGTTAAGTCTATTTTTCGTACATATAAGGGACAAATGATTTGGATAAGTATTTTGTCATGATTCCTTCTATTCTTACTAAATATATTGGTATGAGTATCTATGTATGGAAACACTTTAAACGATTCTTTGAGAGATAAATTGTGAATGTATTTTTATTTGAAAGATGATTGACAGAGTCAAACACAGGTTTATAAACAAGTATTTATATTAAAAGATAAGCTGGAAGATGCTTGATTACAAGTAAAGTTTTTAACAAAGGAAGATGCTATGGATTTTATGATGAAAAGGCTGCCTGAGTTAACTTGAAGTTTGGAAAAATTTTGAATGACAAATCCTTTACCTGCAACATTATATGTAACATTTTCTGATAAATCACAATATAATACGTTACAGTCAGTTATGTTAGAGAATAAAGATATTATATTGAATATTCAGGATTTGGATCAAGTGGAAAATTTGGAAGAACAAGAAAATAGAATAGTAAATGTTATTAAGCTTTCTAATTTTGTTCAAGTATTGGCCATTTCTTTAGTCGTTGTAATTGCCGCAGTTATTTTATCATTCGCTATATTTTTCTTACGTACCATATTTAATGCGTTTTGGAATGATATCCAAGTTAAGAAATTATTGTGAGCATCTAAATCTCAGATAATAATGCCATTTTTGTGGCTTATTCTTTATTCAATTATTTGATGATTTTTGCTTTCATTGTTGTTAACATTGTCTTCTTTGTGAGTATTTGATTATTATATGTCACAATTATTTTGAACAACCTTAACGTCTCACTTATTCGCAAATTGGTGATCTATTTTATTATTGTTTGTACTTGAAATCATGTTGATAGTTGGACTCCTGATGACTATTTCTTATGCGTTTGTTTCTAAATTACATAAAAAACTTAAATAAAATTAATAGTTATTTATAATATTTTTAAAGCAGAATATTTTATCTTCTTCTCTTTGTCTTTTTTTGATTTTTCTCTCAATAAGCTTCAGCAAACATAGCATTTAATTTTCATTGGTTTGCGGATTTAATATTAGAATATTGATTTTTCTTCTTTGTCTTTTTAGTGTTGCGTTGTTGAGACTCGGGATTTTTTCATTTACCAAATTCAGTTTTATCTTCTTTAGAGTACTTCTGTTTTGTTGCTTTTACTTCATCATATTTGCTTACATGTTTTTCTCGTTTGCGAATTCATTTATTTGTATACGGGTTTCTTTCGTTTTGATTAGATTTTGTTACCGAAATTTCATCCTCCAAATCATCATCTGGTTGAATTGTTTCTAATCATGCTTTTGATACGTCTTCTTCATTGTATTTTACGAATATATCACGTTCTTTTCAACTTTCTCAACGATTACGATATTTTATAACAATAGGTACTCATACAAATCAGAAATTTTTTCTAATGCTGTTTTCTACTCGTTTTTTGAATGCAAAATTTGCACGAGCTTTATGATTTACAAATACTATAAATGTAGGTGCATCGACTGCTATTTGCGTAGCGTACAGTATTTTACAAATCTTATTCTTTGGGAAACGAGGAGGACGCTGGATCATTTCATGTTGTAATGCTTCATTTAGATCTCTGGTTGAAATTCTTTTAGTATTCTCTTTCTGTAGTATAGAAACAAATTTCATAACGTCATCAATTCATTCTCATTTAGTGGCTATCATTGGGACGATAGGTAAGTATTTGGCAAAATCTAAATAAGTTTGAGTGTTTGTTATCATAGTGTCTACAGCTTTTGGATTAACTTGATCAACCTTATTTAATACAAAGATCATAGGTAATGCTAATTGATGAACTTCTTGTAATAAAGTCATGTCACGATGAGTAATTCATTGGGTACAATCTACCATAAAGATTACTACAGGACGCACAAATTCTAGCATAGCTTTCGTTTTATCATATGCTATTTTTTCTATTCAGTGTATTTTTCAGCGTTTTTTAATTCAGGCTGTATCATAGGCTATATAATCTCTACCTTTCCAAGAAAAATTTCATGCTACATAATCTCTGGTAGTTCACGCAATATCTGCAACTTTAGCTAGTGGTTTTCAAACAAGGGTGTTTAATAGAGTAGATTTTCAAGCATTAGGTTTTCATAATATAGCAAGTCAAATTCTGAATGGTTCTTCTATAAG
>JAEEGL011209001.1_pt1 | contig 11130 bp, 7 predicted proteins | sample 9134231 | NCBI WGS metagenome assembly JAEEGL01 (sample SAMN16246548, study PRJNA631951) | gut metagenome | biome: gut microbiome; feature: rumen; material: fiber-attached | host: Bos | place: Iran: Karaj | collected 2018-10
GATGACAATCTCTTCTTCTGCCCTATTAATCAAGTGAAGGGTGATAAAGCCTACTACTCCCCTGCCCGTGACGAAATCGTCATACCGACACGTGAGCAGTTCGTCGATGGCGAGGCGTTCGCTACGAACACGCTTCATGAGTGTGCCCATGCGACAGGAGCTGAATCAAGACTCAACAGAACGATGGGACATGCATTCGGCTCAGAGGAGTACGCGAAGGAGGAGCTCACGGCCGAACTGTCGGCCGCCCTTATCGCCAGCCAGCATGGTCTCACGAAGCACGTGAAGAATGACAGCGCTGCCTACCTCAAATCATGGCTTGGCTCCCTTCAGCAAGGCCCTGACTTTCTGAAAACCGTCCTTTCTGAGGTTAAGCGCTGCACGGGGATGATCAACCAAAGGCTTGATGCTATCCAACAGGAACTCGATAAGGGAGAGAAAGCTGATTTCTCTTTGTTCAGACCAAGTGTTTTACCACAAACCGGAGTCGAACTGGCCGTAGCATCAAAACAGATCGAAGAGGAAGAGCCTCAGGTACACCACAGGTCAAGATAATCTGCTCCACATAACGTCTTTATTTGATTCAGCTCCTTTGTGGGAGCTGTTTTTTTTTGCTATATTTGCACGTGCATCAAGAGAGTCTAACTAGGACCGCCAACCGAGCAAGCCAGATGCCACGGTGGTAAAACGATGCGGATGTTCAATATCAAAAACAAATCTGCTATGAGTTACATTGTAACCCGTGAAACGACAGGCAAGGTCGGCCGGTACAAATACGACCATACAATCCTTTACTCCAAGGCTTTTGATGACTATGAAGCCGCCATACGAGCTCTTACTATGCGAAAGAAAGCGCTTCTGAAACCAAGTTCGGGCGGCTCGGTCTATGGAAATGACCGCGAATTTTTCTTTGTCAGAAAGGATGACAAGTACGACTGTGTGGACCGCTGGTATGTCGAAAACGAGTACGAAGATAACGGAGTAACCACATTCTCACTCAACAAAGTTGAAGACGAGCGACTTCACAGATTCGTGGAGGAACACCGTAAACATGGCAAAAGTGGTGCTGCCGGTGAATTTGTCCGAGTCTACTTTTGTCCCACACTATTGGGCACGCTTTCACACGCCCAATGTTTGGTGTGTGGGGCAGACGAGAATCTTACCGATTTTGATTCTTGGTAATCTGGGACTATTTCAAAACAATGGCGATTCCGGACCAGATGCAATCAGCGCCATCGAAACCGGGGTAATGAATATCTTCATCTCCATCGGGTCCCCTGTATGCAAACGGCTCGACCGCAACGACTTTCTTGCTAACGGTCTTGTCCTTTCCAATGAAATCTATGGTCTTTGTTTCGATAAGTTCGTCATTCTCGTCGAAATAGAGGCCATAGTTTATGCACATCAAGTCGTAAACGACTTCCAGGGCTCCGTTCTCGACGTCGGCTATGACCGCATTGCTGGCGGGCATGATCAAATGCGTCCCCTCCCTCTTTGGAATCGGGAGATCCACCTGATGTGCGGAGGGAAGACTGTTCTCATCGATATCAACATCAAAAAGATGACCGCGAACTCCTTTGATGTCAGGAATAGGCTCGTCAAAGAGCCAAGCATCCTTCACGCACCAATGGAAACTGTCTGGCTGTGCCCAGAAGGAGTCGGCATCTCTCACGATCTTATAACAATTTACATAGCCGATGATTGAACCATATGGCATATCGGCATATTCGGGAAGCCAACCCATTAAGCGAGCGTTCTTAATCGCCGACACATAATCGTCAGGTTGAGCTTCGAAATACCCCGGAACTTTCGTTTTCGTGGCGTGAATCAATATACGACCCGGAGCTTCGGCTGCTTGCCAAAGACGATTCTCAACATCCTTCATTCCTGCACATATAACGGACGCCCATGGTTGGGTAACAGATAACGCTTTCATACTTTCAGGTTTATTGGTGATACACTTCATGGTAGAAATACTCCCATATGAAAACCATAGCCATGGTGTCCAGCTCACAGTAGCGGAGCAGCGCTTTAGCCAGCGCTTCCGACTTGACATCATCCGAGAACTGTAGCTCACTGTAGGCCGTAAGGGCGGCACCACCATTGGCGATCTTTGAGTCTGCGGCAAAACCTACGGCTTCGGCTTCTTCTTCGCTCATTCCTAGATATTCGGCTATGGGCGGCAGTTTCTTGTATGGATTGACGATGGTCTTTCCATCCTCATCGAAGGAGATCCATGCGATGGGGTCGTTCTCAGGAATATTCAGGGACTTGATCTCAGAGCCGTAGATACGCTTAGAGTATTTGTCCTGTAGAAATTTGCTGGTGTTGAGGACGGCCGGAAGGACCACCTTAATGGAGTTGGAACCCTTCATAGAGGAGCGCCAGAATCCTTTTTTGACCACCTCAAGCAGGTCGATCATATCCCGTGGTCCACCAGTCTTGTAGCCGGTCAGATGGGTTATGCTCTTAATGAACTCCTGCAGCTCTTCTTTATCCGGCTCATCGGAAAAGCCCAGTTGGTCGGCGATATGGTTGAGAATGGTGTTCTCATGCGGCGAATAGCGGAAGATGGACCCGCTGTCCTTGTCCAGTTCGGCCTTCAGGGCGCGTATGAAATCGAAGTTCGGGAAGTGTCCCTTTTCTACATTGATGAACTGACCGGCATGCTCGATAGTGTATCCGTCGTTAGCTGTCTTGCGGATGATATGGTGCGAGAACTGGAAAGCCACGGACTCGTAGGGGCGCATTCCCTTGTAGAATGGAAGGGCCACGGCCGAGGTCTCGAAGTCAATCATGTGCAACGGATAAACCCAGCTATCCATAGTCTCACGGAGGTAGTTTAAGTTGAGGTAGGTGTCTCCGTGGAGGTTATTTGCGTATAGGTCCGTGATTTCCTTTCGGCCGGTGAGATGACCGGCGATAAGGTAGTTTCTGTCGGACGGAATAAGGCCCTCGCTGTCATTGATACGGCGGCCGGGATCGACCGGTACATCATCCAGATGATACTCGCCACGCTTGATGTTGCTGGCCTTGGGACCATTGAGCTCGAAGATTAACGGCCTTTCAAAGTCCTTTTCAGTCCAGTTTAGGGCGTTCATCCAGCACTCACGGAAGCCGTCATGCAGTTCGGGAGCATCATCAGGCATCTTTCTGAACGGGCACTGGGCACATTTGGACGTGATTTCCACCCAGACACGCTCGTTATTGCAGTACACGTCAGCCATCTCCTTGACGAACTCCGTGAAGGTCTTGTCTCCGAACAGGATTCTCTGCTCGTTTGTGGTGCCCGCAATAATAAGGTTACAAATCTTGTCCACATCGAAAGCGACCACTACCGGTTCTGTACCAGCCAGTTTGAAAGCACTAGGAGCACGTTGGGCAGACTTCCGACCATTCTTTTCCACAATCTTGAACATCTGGTTTATACCGTCAATCGGGGCCTTCTTGGTTTTATCCGCCATCATAAGGAAAGCCTTGACGGTGAACACCTCGTTGGGATATTGTTCCCTGAGGGCGTTCGTGACAACCCATTTCTGGAATGCGATGTCATAGACATAAGGCAGGATAGCACCGTTCACTGCATTGCTGTCCCGTTTTCCCCAGAAGGATTCTTCCTCCGGATTCCAGGATTTGGCCTTGACCTCAATGAGTTGAATCTTATTCCCTTCTTTCACCACGATATCCGCCCTGATGAAGCAGTTCTGGTAACTGAACGCGGCTTCGGCGATCTTTGCCCGGTGAGCCGCGAACATTTCCCTGGTTTTGGCAAGAGCTTCATCGTAGCCGAGTGCACCGATGGTATCGCTCTCCGGAATACCGTAGTAAACCTTGGCCGCCTCTCCCACCTGGAAGCCGCCCTCGGCGAGCGATTCAAGAAACTCATCGTCCAACTGTTGGTTGGCGTATAGTTGCGGATTACGGTAGTAATATAGCGATGCCGGGCATACGAGTGCTTGTTTGAAAGCTGATTTGGTGAATAGTTTTTGTGTCATATTGTGGATAGTGTATGAATACCTTATTCTTCAGCTGCTTGGCCAAAGAAATCGGAGGATGCATCATCGAAACGGAGGATGAAGGGACCGTTGTTTCTGCAATCCGTATGACGAGCTATTACATCTTTCAGTTCTAGTTCTCCGCCAAATCGCATAGGATGGATTCCCAAGTACAAATCATCCGTGGAGGCGTCGTATTTTTGTACTCCAGTCAGGGTGTAACAAGCGACAGGAGCTTCAAGATGAGCTTGATCATAAAGGAAGAGGTATGAGCTCGTGAAGATGCGCTGTCGAGAATCCTCAGGACAGCGAAGCAAGAGGTTGGACAACTTGATCGGGAATGCTCCCTTAGCTTCAGCCTCGTCCAGATCACGTTCATCGTGATAATCAGCAACAATGACGGATTCCTGCTTATGCCTGTCCATCGTTAGCTTAATTCCGTCTTTTACGATAAGGTTACGTGAAGTCTCCACTCCGTCTAGAAGGCCCATATAGTATACGTAAGGCTCCGTACCGAGGTGGTATTCTTTGATGATGAAATCCTTCTGTAAAGAGAGAATCAATTTCATGTTGGCATCGAACTCCTTGCGTTCAAGCCCCATCATAAGAAGCCCATAATGTTCATGACCGACAGGATACGGGCAGAATATCTTGCCGTTAAGATGACGGAAGTGGCGGTCAAGCGCATCGTCTATGGACCGGCCGTCCTTGACCTTCAACAGGTAAAAGTCGTAGTTCCCTTCCACGCTACGTATGAATTCTCGCTTGAACGCCTCTTTAGCCCTGGCCTTGAAATCTGTCCGGACACGCTGAGAGCGAGCCACATAAGCAGCAATGACGAAAAGCACATTGACATCGTACTGCATCAAGAAAAGCGTGTCGCGGTCAAAGATGCGATTCGGGAATTGGAAACTCTTCTGGAAAGCTTCCGGAAGCGGCTTACCTTCCTTGTCACGGGGCATGTCAAGATGGTCGTCCGTGAAATTGTAACCGGGCTCAACCTTTCCACTGATGAAGAAGTTGGGAGTCAGATTGTACCCTTCCGTCAGGGCATCGCGATATTTCAGATGCTCATGCTGGCCGGAATAGAACCAATCGATTTCTGTCTGGATGATATTTTTGGCGTAGGTGTACTGCTTGAAAAGGGCGGAATATTTCGGCCGATGCCCGCTGATGTAGTATTTGCTATCCCCAATGTAGTAGATGTCCAGCGTGTCGGAAGTAATGGAACGTCCCTTGAACAGGTGGTCAACCTCCTTGTTATCTTTCTGGTTGACCAAAACATTCGGTGCATCGGAGTCTGACAGAAGCGTGTCGATCATCGTCTCGAAGACGTTCTCGAAGTTCCTGACGAAAAGGTAGTCTCCTATGGCGCCTGGCTTCCGGAGGCCCGAGAGCTTGTACGCGAATGCGAACAGCAAGTCCCAGAGACGGACCATCTTTTCGTTGAAGTAGTTGTTCTTGATGGTCTTGAGTCTCTTGAGGATGATTCCGCGATCGAGTTTCCGTTCATACTCGCTGTCGGACATAAGGTTATATGGCTGGTCGACATTGATCCTGAACTGGAATTTATTGTTGAGATAGCGCAGCGTGTTGAAAAAGATGATCAGTAGCTCTTCATCGTAGTTGATGGCCTTCTTCTTGTTAACCACAAGCGGATAGATCACCTCGTCATCCTCAATAATTGGCATCGTTTTCCGAACCGTTTTTCCCCACTGGACTTTGTTGAAGCCTGAGTGCGACTGTTTATAAACCATTACAAACAGGTTCTGATTCTCGCGGTAAAAACGCTGCAACGAAAGTGTGACGTCCAGCAAAGTCAACTCGTTTTCCCCGGATTTTGACGACAGTATTTCTCTGGAATAATCTTCTTCAGCAGTGTTGCTGTCAAGGACCTGATTCCTGTACCTATCTATAGCTTGATAAAGATATATCGGTAGTGTTGAGAGCAACGAATCAGACCAGCCGTTTTGGGTTAATAACTCCCGAAATTCTTTTGAGTCAGTAATCGCAGAATCTTGAGAAATCTTTTGAACCCCAAATGCTTTTCCGTCTATTACGAAATTCTTCGGCAAGACGAAAACGTGCGCAGCCTGTTCGGTCTCAAGGAAATAGCCTACACCATTTATTTTTCGAGAAAATGGATCCGTGCCATTGTCAACAATGGCTAGAGAATGTAGGCTTGACAAATACTTGTCTGTCAAGTCACGACTGTAAGGATATTCCTCGAAAAGAAAAACCATGGCCCCAACTAATTCTCTTCTGTCTCAGTTGAGGAAGAATCATCGATTTCGGTGCTACTGGCATTAAGCAAGCCCTTTATAAAAGTCAATGCTATCTGAGGATCGTCCTTCTCGCAGAGGTCCTCAAAGAACAAATACCCAGGTTTATTAAGGTAGAACTGACTTGCAAATGTGTCGTCATCCTTGAAGACATCGTTGAAGAGATAGAACAGGACCTTGTCACGGAACATCTTATAGGAAATCACGTTCCCGACACGAGGTTGTATGAATCTATTGCCAATAAGCTTGTTAGCGGAATGCGTTGCCTCTTTGATATAATCATTGAGGGCAAACAGGACTGTTCCCCAATTGAGATTCTCGCCAGAAATGTTCAAAGTAAACCCGGAAGCATCCGAATAACTAATCGGCACATATTCTTGTTCCCACCTACGCTTGAAAGCACTATCCATCGGGAATAGAGACTGATCTGATGTATTCATTGTTGCCCAGATAAACAAGTTCCCCGGGAGTTTCAAATCACCGTACAAAATTCCCTCATTATTGGCGCCCAGTTGATCGGCTCTCAAAAGGAAGTTCTCCATATCGCTATCAGCCTTGATTGGATACTTTGAAATACCCTTCTCGTCCCTGTCAAGCAGCTGAAACAGATCACCAAAAATCTGGGCACAATTACCACGATTGATTTCCTCGATGATAAGGAAAACATTCTCTTCCTGATGTTTCCAAGCTTCAACGTATGCTTTCGTAAAAACCTGTGGAACAAACGAATATGTAATCTTGCCAGTCGGGGCTACATCAGAAGAACCACAAGGATATGAGGTGGGCTTATAGCAACCAACGAAAGAAGAATAATCGGTATCTGGATGGAAGGTTGTACGGAAGACTTTGGTGGACGGAACCTTCATCTGCTTGAGACGAAAATCGATCCGATGAGATTTACCGGTTCCGGGGGCACCGTAGAATATAATTTGATTTTGTTGCAGGATAGAAGCAGAATCAAAACTCACATCACCTTCCTTATGTACAGGTTCAAAGCACTTAAGGATGTCGTCTTGAGATATAATGGCCGGTTCATCTGTACGGTCAAAAAGAAGATTATATGCGATACGTTCAAAATCATCTCGGTTAATCTTGAAGATACTAATGACGTCTTCACGAAGCATGTTGGCTAAGGCATCATACACCGAATCAGCGGCATCGCCACTATCAATGTTTGCGCCCCTCAAAAGCCACAGAACAAGCGCGACCTTATGCTCATCATTAGGAATAAAAGAACTTACATTTTCGAGATATGACGGCTCGTAAATGAGTTTTCCAGACTGAACCTTCATCAAAGGTGTTCCGCCCCTCCTGGGGAAATCTAATACAGCTCCTCCATTGTCGAGAGAAAGCTTTACAACATTGACAGAAAAGAAATTACTCCCAACATTGTAATCTTTATTGAAGGCCAACTCGGTAAAGAAACTACTCGTATAGCAGTCATCCTTGATTGAAACCACAGTTCCAACATTCTCGATAAACTCTTTGCTGTCATTCTTATCCCGGGTATCACATGGCCGATCATGTTTCTTATAGAACATATCTAGGGCCAGGAAGTAGCGCAAAGCACTAACCTTCTGAATTGCGCCTTGTTTTGTCGGGTCCGGACTTAAAGTCGAGAGAAACTTATAGGCCGAAAGAATTGTCTGTTTGGAAAGATATGCCATGACTTACTATTGATTAAGCTGATTGATGATAGACTGAGCCACGACCCATCCGAGAATCGGAGGGACAGCATTGCCTATGACTTTATATCTTGCTTGGAGAGGAATAGAATCGAATGAGTAATTGTCCGGGAAAGACTGAATACGAGCTATTTCGCGGACGGAATAACGTCGATCATAAATTGGGTGTGTAATACCACAGTTTTCCGGTTGAGCAGAGGCCGTGATAGTTCCATTTATCTCTCCAAAAGCAAAGCGTCTGAAAAACTTCGGTGCATGATATTTCTTGGGATCGTCATAGATCTTCTTAAAACGGGGCGTTAGCTGCTTATACGGAATATCTTTCCATGAACGTCCTTCGAAAACTGAAGCCGGAAGGTCCGAAAGATTAAATCCTTCTGTAAAGAATTGAGCCGCGGACTCGCCATGGGCACAAGGACCAATCTTCTTTATCATGTCTTGAGTGGTCTTGCTATATTCCCAACAACCTCCATCGGGGAGAGCCTCGATGCCGTGAAAGATTGAGCCGATTAGCAGACGTTCGTAATTGCCATTCTTCTCGGAAGGTAGTCCCAGTTCTCTAACTAGAGCGTCCATCTTATCAAAGTCGAATGTGCCGAGATCATGTCTGAAACCAATAATAAGGACACGGTATCTCTTCTGAGGAACGCCATAGTCGCTAGCACATACCAGCCTCATACTTACATTGTATCCTAATGCCTCCATACGATTCCGAATCTCATCCGGAACCGTAATGCCTGAGGGCATTTTGGAAGACAAAATACCACGGACATTTTCAAACACAAAGGCTTTGGGAGGAACACCGGCATCTTCTTTAGCTCTAATGATTCTTTCGCACTCTTCGAATAGCGTTCCCCGCCCATTATCATCGTTTACTCCTTTTCTATTGCCGGCGTTTGAGAATGGTTGGCAAGGAAAACCCGCAAGTAGAATGTCATAATCAGGAATCTCGCTGGCGTCCACTTCCCGTATATCCTTAAGAAGGCATTTCGCGCCATCGGCAACTAGCAGTTCATTGCTATTATAACAAGTGGCAGCATCGGAATCGAAATCGTTTGCAAAGACAATTCTTGTCGGAAGCTTTGGAAAGGTCTCACCGTAGAAGGCAAATCCTCCTGTAAAACCTAGATCAAGCCCGCCACAACCCGAGAAAAGGGATGCCACGCGAAATAACTCTGAATTCTGTTTGGCTTTCTTTGTCTGCGCCATATTTCTCTATTCTTGTTTTACATAGAAAAGCCAAATTTAGCTATTTTTGATTGAAACAACGAATAATCCCACCTCCTTTTTATTACATTTGTAGTGTGGCAGATATCTTAACACCAGCACAAAGACATTCTGTTATGTCTCGTGTTCACTCCGCTTCTACAAAGCCGGAGTTAAAGTTGCGACATACTCTTTGGCACTTAGGATTCCGTTATAAGGTAAATGACAAGCGTCTTCCTGGCACTCCCGATATCGTCCTTCCAAAGTATCGAACTGTCATCTTCGTCCACGGTTGCTTTTGGCACGGGCATAAGGAATGTAAGTATTATTCGATTCCTAAAACCAACATTGATTTTTGGGTTTCTAAAGTTTCTCGAAATAAAGAACGTGATCAGGTGGTCTGGCGTCAATTAGAGGCTAAAGGATGGTTTGTCATTGTCGTATGGGAGTGCCAATTAAAAAGGGCAAAATATAAAGAAACAATCAACCGTGTTGTCTCAGAGATTGTGAAGAATGGAGAGTCCTATCGAATATCTCAAGAAGATAGACGATTGGCCCGAGAGTCTTATCGTAATGAGAGACGGGAATTGCATAAAAGAGAAGAGATTCTGATGCAAGAAATCAGGGATAGACTGTGAGATATCAGCATCTTTGTTTTCGAAGCATTATGTGTGGCAAGATTGTCAATCCAGAACTGTAAACTTGTCCTCTTTTGGTCTTCTTCTTTGGGTGCTGGGCTCATTTTTCATATCTTTGCTATCACGAATACACTTTTCCAGTAATGACCGTATGCTGTATGTCCTGATCATACTGCTTGTAGCCGCGAGCGTGCTGCTCGCAGTGTATTCTGTACGGACGGCTAAGCAGAAGAGACATCAGGAACGTCTGGAGATCATCGAACACAGGATCCCCGAGGTTGAACCTGCCTTCAAGGAGATCAGCTCATTCTATAACTATAGCCACTACATCACCGAATCCGAGAGGCTGAGCCTCGATGATAAGTTCTCCGGCCTGTTATCCGAAGTGGACAAGATACTAGGGACGGAAGAGTTGGATGGCCGTCCGGAAAAGGATCTCATCGAGCGATTCCACAAGGCTATGTCAGACAGTGCCGGGTTCAAGAAGGTCAACAACGAGGAGTTCGTCAAGAAGCAGCTCGCCGACTACTCCGGCTATTTCGATACCGTTCTCCCCTATCCTCTCGATGGACAACAGCGCGAAGCCATCGTTTCCCTTGAGGACAACGTGCTTGTCATCAGCAGCGCGGGAAGCGGCAAGACCATGACCACGGTCGGGAAGGTCCGTTACCTGATCGATGTCCAGAAGTTGGACCCTTCCAAGATCCTGCTGATCACCTTTACCCGTAAGGCCGCCGAATCCCTCTCCGAGCGTCTTGGCGAGAAGAATCTCAAGTGCCGGACCTTCCACAAGCTCGCTCTGGAGATCATCGGTGAGGCCACCGGAGAGAAGCCGACCATCGTCCCGCAGGACTTCTCGGTGCAGGTCTATCACAAGCTCTTCGACGAGGATCCATCGTTCCACCGGGCCATCGCCGACTACATTGTCCGTTCCCGGTACAAGATGAAGGACCAGTTCGAGTATTCCTCAATGGAGGCCTATATGCTTGACCGCAAGAAATATGGTGTCCAGGCATACTACAAGGATATGGACGGCCGCGCGGTCTTCTGCAAGTCCGATGAGGAGAGCCAGATCTGCGATTTCCTGGGAAGCCGTGGCGTCATGTTCCGCTACGAGGAGAAATACGAGTTCAACACCACCGACAGCGAATTCCGCCAGTATTGCCCTGATTTCTCCATCTATTACAAGGATTCCGAAGGTGCACTGCGCCGGGTCTATCTGGAGCATTTTGCCGTCAACGAGCATGGCCGCTGCCCACAGTGGTTCACTCTGGAGGAAGAGAACAAGTACAAGGAGGGCATCCGCTGGAAGCGGGACCTGCAC
>JAEEGL012089392.1_pt1 | contig 11130 bp, 13 predicted proteins | sample 9134231 | NCBI WGS metagenome assembly JAEEGL01 (sample SAMN16246548, study PRJNA631951) | gut metagenome | biome: gut microbiome; feature: rumen; material: fiber-attached | host: Bos | place: Iran: Karaj | collected 2018-10
ATCTCTTTGATGGCTTCGATACCATCACCGAGAAAGAGATAGAGGCGGGCAACCTTGCAGCTGCCAAAAACAACTACATGAAGCTCACGGAGGCTATCACCGCCGAGAACGCTGTAGATGTTGCCAAGGCGATCCTTTTCTCGCTCGACCCGCGTCTGCGTGCGCAAGATTGCTATATGTTCTGCTCGCAGGACTTTGCCGACAAGTACAACGAGGCATTCCAAATCACCCACGGTGGACTTGTGTACAACGGTCAGTACAATCAGGACACCATCGAAGGTTCCAACGGCAAACTGCACATCGTGCCGCTCTTTAACAAGATGGGCTCCAAGTTCATCCACATCTGCCCCAAGGTCAACATGCTCGTTGGCTACGACCAGATGTCCGACTCCGAGTCCGTTATGGTCAAAGAGTTTGAGCCGTTCATCCTCTCCTACATCGCCACGATGTTCTTCGGTGTTCAGTTCGAGTCCATCGACAAGCGCCGCTTCAAAGCTATCGAGCTGTCGGATGATGATCCGGCTGCTCAGGAGGAAGCGCAAGGCTAATCAACGGCTCTGCCTACGGGATGGTTACGAGTTGATAGCCGTAGCCATCCCAGCAGAGCTACTATTGTTCAACCTTAAAATAACGCAATATGCCTAACAACTGTTCAGCATTACAACGCTCTCTGGCATGGTGCCAGGGAACTCCGGAACTGCCCGGTATCAAGCGCCGTTTGTATTACATCGCCAAGTCGCAGATTGCCAAGTGGCCTAAGTTGCCGGTGGACGAGCAAGGTCGTCCTACCGCTGCCAAATACTTGGGTTCATTTGTGCTTGTAGCCGATGCTAAATGGAAGTTCATCGACATCCTCCCGGATAAGTCTCAGGTAACTTCCGAAGCACAAGGTGAAGTACCCTCGCAAACGCAGCTCAACAAACTTACTGCCGTTCATCCCGCCGTTGGTGAGGAGGCTTCAGCAGCTTCTGCTTACCTCAACAACAACGACAATGTCTTCCTCGTGGAAGATATGAAGAACAAGTATCGTGTCATCGGCGCGGATAAGTGGAACACCAAAACCACCGTAGCCCAGGATCTGGGTCAAGGTGCGACCGGAACAACTGCCACCACCATCAATGCCGAAGCTACCGACGTCGTGCCGGCACCCTTCTATGAAGGAACAATCGAAACCGAGGACGGCACGATTGACGCTGCTGGTGGCGACGAGTCTGACTGACGTCACAGGTCTTGATTGGGACTTCGCTCCTTTCACGGAGCAAGTCTCACTTCAAGCACCGGACGAAGTGCCCGTCATCGACTATAATGGTCTATCCATCATGGGTGCGCAAAGCACGGATGGAAAGGATTACATCTCAACCGATGGCGCGCGCTTTAACGGAGCTGGAACTCCCGGAGTACGCAGATGTATCATCTTTACGCCTGTTACAGACGCTCTCCTTACAGTTACTTTCCACTCCAATAACTCTAACTACCGCAGGCTGCATATAGCCGACAGTGAGTTGGATGAACTCACCAGAGCCGATGCAGCAGTCGAGGAAGATTCCGCTTCTGCGAACTTACATGCGGGTCAGAGTTATTTCATCTGGATAGATAATGGTGGAGGCGGCACTATAACACGATTGACTTACGCAGTATAATCATGGCTCTCTTTTCCCTCAATGAGTTAGACGGAGGGGCTGGTAATCCCGGTCCCTCTGCCGCCGTGCCTAAAGATATCTTTGCGGAAGAATCTCGCAAGGGATGGCACAAGCCGGATGTGATGGAGGCTCGCTGCGATCTGTCGGTCGAACGGCTAACTATGAATCCGCATGCTTCTATACCGGTTGTATCTATCTGGAAGAAATCCGTCAAAGGGCGCAAGCTTACTGACATCAAAGCAGACGACACTATGGTCGGCTACTTTGCTGATCATCTTACGCCTGTTATCTGCCGCGTATTGGGCAATTACCTTTCATCCGGGCATTGGGCTATTTGTGCCACGCCAAAACGTAGACACCTTACCCAAAACTTTGCCTGCCGTATAGCAGCTGAAATTGGCAGCCGACTGTCAATTCCTTACTACGAAGATGTGGCAATTGCCCATTCGCGTCAGCGTGTCGGAGTTGAGTTCGATTTGGGAGTGCTCCCGGACGAACCCAACCTCATTATCTTCGATGATTTCGTTACAACCGGATCAACTATCGCTGCCATGAAAAAGCTTCTCGACCCGCTTGGAAAGAACCTCTTTTTCATCGTCGGCATCAATAACAACATGTAAACCCTAAAATTATGGATCACGAATTAACTAAACAAATCGGACAATGGCTTAATACTCCGGAGTCGGAACGCGACCTTAATGAAGGCGCTCTCCTCGTCCTCCGTTTGTCCAACAACCGCATCATGTACCAGAACTTTGAGCGCAACCTCAAACGTTCGGCAAAGATGATTGCTTACCAACTTCAGAAGTACTACAACTTCCGTGTGCGCGATCTCTCCAAGCACGAAGTTGCCGAAATGCAGAAGCAAGTCGATGAGATAGTCATCAAAGACAATCTCAAAGCTATTCCTGCTAAAGAGGAGAAGCCCGCAGGCGAAGATACGGCATCTTCGCAAGTTGAGGAGATTCGCAAGGGGAAACGTCCCGACCACGATTCCCTTCCTGAAGAGATACAGGCTCTCTACAAAGTGAACCTTTCCATCCTTCAGAAGATGCGCAATCTCCACACGAAGTTGGAGCTGCTTTCTACCGAGCATTCCACATGCCCGGATTCAGAACGCTATCCGTTCCTGGTAGAAATCATCAAGTTGGACAAGCAGTACCACGAGAACTGGAATACCTACGATCATTACGTAGCCGGTACTCCGGTCGCTCCTGCTGCTCCTGCAGAGCCTGATAAGGAAACTCCCAAAGAGGAAGTTAAGGAGGAGGCGAAAGAGGACAAACCGAAGGAGGAGAAGCCCAAGAAAGCCCCTGCCAAAAAGACTACCAAGACCACCAAGAAAACCGCTAAGAAGTGAAACGTGGAGTTGGTATAGATGATATGCTCAAGCCATTGGCCAGCCATCCTACACAGTGCTATCTTACGAATGTGCTGCAGGTGGCTGACGTGCTTGAGTGGGTCCTCGCACAGGTCGGGAAGTCTACCGTTTGGCAGACTTCCTTCTCCATCTCCGAGGAATTTCTCCGCCGCCTGTATTTCATAGAGAAAAGTGGACGGGTAAACACCATCCACTTAATTCTCGATTTCAAGGCTACGCAGAAAACACTCAAGCTGTGGCCGTTCCTTACCAAGGTCATTGAGCATACCTACTTGGCGGATAACCATTCAAAGGTCATCCTCATTCAGTCGGATGCGGGTGAGAAGGTGTCAATCATTACCTCGCAAAACCTCACACGAGGTAATCGTATGGAGTCGGCTGTTGTCTCAACCGACTCGCATGTCTTTGACACTTTCAACCGCTCCCTCCAGGATATCATCACCAACCATTCAGTTCCACTCTCCGAACTATTCAAACAGAAAATTGCCGAATGAAACGCGCTACACTTCCTTACATCCATATCACAACCGCAAAGCACTTGCTTGCCGGTCCTGATCCGGTAAACCTCTCCGTCTGGAAGAAAGACGGCTCGATCGTCGAGTACGAGAATGTTATCTCTATCTCCTACGATTTCTACAAGGGCACAAGACATATCAAGTTCTTGCGCTCGGGCGAAATACGCCTTGTACGCGATGTGTGCATCTTCCGTTTGAATGGCATGGTGGTCATTATGTAGTCTTTTCGTACGTAAAGCAAATAGTGTATCTTTGCACAAAAATTAGAGTAATGGAACCGTATTTCTTACCATCAGTTGAAACATTGCCGGGTATCAATGCCAAGGTGGCTTTTGTTCCGGATACCACAACGCTTTTTAAGGAGTCTATCGACACTCCTAATCTTGTCATCGACGACAAGACCAGCATTGTGCCTTGGGGTATGGACAATAAGATGCCTTATACTATCCTCGACAAGATTGAACAGGACGAGACACTTACCACCTGCCAGACCTTCAATGCCGAAGTCTGCTATGGTGGTGGACTGACCTATGACTGTTCCGAAGCCGACGAGCGGATCCGGAACGAGGTCGAAGATTTCATTTTCGAGAATAGCCTTCCTGACTATTTCCTTGGCGCTTGTCTCGATTTCAAGCACTTCGGCTTCTGCGTATCACTTTTGATACTTTCCAAAGACGGAAAGCATATCACCAACATCTACCGCAAAGAGGCGGCAAACTGTCGCTTCACTCCGGCAGATGGTCATGGTGTTTCCAAAGAGATACTGTTTGCCAACTGGGAAGCCGTGGATCAAGGCGAGATAGAGCATATTCCTTTGCTCTCGCAAGTCAATCCGTGGCGCGACCTCCAAGCGCGTATCTCCAATGGCGACACCCACCGCAAGTTTGCCATCGTGAGCCGTATTCCTACCGCTCGCAATACCTATTATCCCATCCCTTATTATGCCGCCATCTTCAAGTCGCGTTGGTATGATATCAAGCAGCTCATTACCACCGCCAAGAAAGCCAAGCTCCAGAACTCGGCACCTATCAAGTACCAGATAGAGATATCCAATAAGTATTGGGAGAAATTATTCCTCTCCAAAGGCATCACTTCCTTGGAGGACAAACGCAAAGCCGTTACGCAGGCCAAGCAGGAGATGATTGATTTCTTGACTCGGGCAGAGAACTCCGGCAAGGTATTATTCTCGGAGTTCTACCAAACACCGGACGGAAAGGAGCAGAAAGAGGTTCGTATCTCTCCCATTGATACCGGCAAAGAGGGAGGCGACTGGGAAACGGACATTCAGGAAGCGATCAATGTCATCTGCTTCACGCTTCGTGTACACTCCAACCTTGTGGGCTCCGTTCCCGGCAAAGCGCAATCGAACAACTCCGGTTCGGACAAACGGGAGCTGTACACCATTGCGCAGGCTCTCCAAAAGCCGTATCATGATATCCTCTTCATACCGCACCGCATCATCATCCGCTTCAATGGATGGAAGGGAGTGAAGATTGATTGTCCGTTCATCCAACTAACGACGTTGGATGAGCATCGTGATGCGAAAACAGTAACCACCCATAAACCCACTGATTAACTATGTATCTTATTACCTCAGATGAACAACTCCGGCCATACCTTCCCAATGCCCTCAAAACGGTAGCGGGCGAGTTGTCATTCTTCGACAAACTATCGGCAGATCTCCATGCCTCGGAAGCATGGCTTACCACCCATTTCGTAGCCCCGCAGTTATTGGAGACTTTAGGAGAGGAGGAGAATGAATTGGGCTTGGCACTCACGCGACGCATCGTCGTTGCCGATGCGCTTCTTCGTGCCATTCCTCAATTGGACCTGGTGCTCACGCCTAACGGCTTCGGTATCGTCAGCAATCAGAACGTCGTTCCTGCCTCCAAAGAGCGCATCGACAGGCTGATGGCTACTTTGGAGTTGACGCGTGACCGCGCCCTGCAGCAACTCCTTCCTATGCTCACGTATATTCCTGATTGGCCGCAGGCATCGTACTTTGGCGCTACGCTGTTTCCGTTCATGGATATAGCGCCACTGCTTGGTCACCGCGATCATTTCTGGTCGAGGCACCAAGATTATCAGCCACGCCTCGTTCAGATGGAACAGGAGTTGGCGGATAAGTTCATATCGGTAGCGCTATACCAACGCTTGCGCCGGGCACAGTTGAGCGGCAGTTATTCCATCCTCGAAGCGGATTTGATCAACCGCCTTCGTGCCGTTGAACTTGCGCTGCTGCGAGGCGAGAAGCTACCCATCTTGGAGTTGCACTCGATGGTCACGCTCATTCGCTCCAATCCCGAAGATTTCCCGGAATGGGCGGCATCCTCCACGGCTGCGCTCTATACCGATCAGTCGTTTCACAATAAAAAACAGTCCGGCGGATACTGGTTCTAATCCGCATTGCTATGACCCTAAACCTCATCGTTCCTACCTGTTGGCAGGAGTTGACGCAGAAGCAACTGCGTTACGTCTATTATCTCATCGCACAGGGCTTCAGCCAAACGGCAGTCCAGACCTACTGTCTTTGCCGTTGGGCCGGACTCGAAATAATCTGTCCGGAAGGGGATGGATACCGTGTGCGTCATGCGTACAATATCCACCACATCAATGCCGAGCAGTTAACGGAAGTGCTCTCGCGTATCGACTGGCTTAATCGCCTTCCTATCGTACCGCTCCGCTTGCAGGAGATACAAGGCTGTCAAGCGGTCGCGGCAGACCTACAAGGCATTGCTTTCGAGTCGTACTTGGTGTTAGAGAACCTTTTTCAAGGTTATCTCACTACGATGGATGGTAAGCTTCTGGACGAAGCGACCCCCATCTTATACGGCAAGTCGCTCGAACTCCTTCCGGAAGAGCAGATGTCCATCTTCTATTGGCTCAGTACTGTCAAGCAGTATTTCTCCAGGCGATGGAATCATCTGTTTGTGGCTGCTTCGAACCCGTCGCAGCCGAAGGACATGCAGGCTCATCTGCAGAACATCATGGATACGCAGATCCGCGCGCTCACGAAAGGTGACATCACCAAGGAGCGCGAGGTACTGCAGATGGACGTGCATCGTGCGCTCACGGAGCTGGATGCCCAAGCGAAAGAGTATGAAGAACTGAAACGTGAAACCAAATCCACTGCTGTATGAAGAATGCCAATTGGAATGCCACTGCTTTCTTTGCCCGCCTCACTGCCGAAAATCTGTTGGCGCAGGAGCAGTCCTTCACTTTCTGCAAAGTGTCAGGACTGCAAGGATTTGAGGATGCGCTGGCACAGATGCAGAGCAGTACTGCTTTCGTTTGTGTGTCGGACAATAGCGATGGCTATACGGACATTAACAACTCGCCTCATACCCGCCGTATCAAGACCGTGTTCATGGCTATGCGCCATGCCATCGACGATCAGGACGCTCGGCTCACGTGTCTCGATACGATGCGGGAGTTATTCCGGCAATATATGTCCGTGCTCATCCTGGAGAAGACAAAGCTCGCGGAGCACTGTATCTACCTTGATCCGCGTATTCGGTTCACGGAGATTCCCGAATACTTTGCTTCCGGGTGCGCTTGCGCATATTTTCAAGTGGCAGTAGATATTTACACCGACCTCCGCTTGAATCCCGCGGAATGGTCCAAACCTCAAACCGTATGATATACACCGATGAACAATTAGAGATGATTGAGCAGTTTGCCTCCATCTATCTGCCGATAACCGATATAGCGGTTATCCTGGAAGTCACTCCGGAACAGCTCCGGGAGGACATACACGATAGCGCCAATCCTGCGTTTCAGCGTTACCGCAAGGGCAAGGCATTGAGTAAGGTACAACTTCATCAGCAAGAGATGACTCTTGCCAAAGTCGGTTCACCCCTTGCCCTTCAAAACACACGGGATAATTTACTCGCCATGGAGGACGATGAATAAATTTTGAGCCTATGCCATTACCCGCCATCATAGATGTAGCCACACGTGATCTATTCACGTCTGAGCAGGAGTTACGCGCACGCTACACGGACGCACAGGTGGTCCATGTCATTCGTTTGCGCGATATGTATAACTGGATGCTTTCCAATCCGGATGCACACGACAGGCAGTTTATCGAGCAATGCCGGTCGCGTTATCAGTTGAGTCGGTCGCAGTCGTATGAAGATCTTGCGCTCATCAAGAAACTGCTGCCCACGCTCTCGCAGGCGAGCCGTGATTTCCACCGATGGAAAGCCAATGAGATGTTGCTTGAGACCTACCGCATGGCCAAGGCACGTAAGGACACCAAGACGATGGAGCGAGCCGCTTCCTCATACGCCAAGTACAATCGTGTCGATTTAGAGGACGAACAGGCTATGCCTTACGACAAGATTGTTATTCAGCCTTTCACCGCCACGAGCAATCCTGCCGTGCTCGGTATCCGTGCTATTCCGCATCTGGATGAGAAGATAGCTGCCTTGCTGCGAAAGTATGGCAGCGAGGACATTGAAGATGTGGAATGCGAGGAGGCTGATTTGGAGGAAGCGGAGTTGTTTGCAGAACCTGATAAGGAGGAACCCGAGGTATGAAACACGATGTATATTTCAACAAACCACAGCGCTTGACGCAGCTCATCGGAGCGAACACTACCGTTATTGTGGCCGGGCGTCGTACCGGCAAAACGGATAGTATTGCTTCGCCCTTTGTGTATCGGAACATGCAGCGCATGCCCGGATCAACTGGCGGCATCGTAGTCCCTACATTCAAGCATGGTCTTACCAACACCATTCCGGGACTACTTGCCGCTTGGCGCCGATGGGGTTTGTTGCCCGGTGTGCACTATGTGGTCGGACGACGCCCGCCTAAGTCGTTCGGGTCCGCCATCATTGAGCCCACCGATTATGAGCACGTCATATCGTTCTACAACGGCTCACGAGCCGTCATTATCTCGCAGGACAGACCTGGCTCGTCCAACTCGCTTACGCTGTCTTGGTTACTCGTGGACGAGGCCAAGTTCATCGATTATGAAAAGCTCAAGGACGAGACCCTTCCTGCCAATGGTGGCATCAAGTCATACTTCGGGCGCCACTCATTCAATCACTCGATAATGATCTTGTCCGATATGCCGCAGACGAAGAAAGGCTCGTGGTTCCTCCACTACAAGGAGAAAATGGACCCCGAGCTGATAGCCGCTATCGAGGCGCTTATTCTGCGTATCTACGAACTCAAGGAGCGGGTGCGTGACTGTCGCGCTAAAGGCATGGAGCCACCTACTTATTGCCAATCTCGCATTCGTAAGCTCGACCGGCAACTCAACCAACTGCGCTCCGTGGCCGTGTACTACAAGGAGTACTCATCCATCGAGAACCTGCAGCTGTTGGGTGAGAACTATATCAAGCAGATGAAGCGCGACTTGACACCGCTCACTTTTCAGACATCCATCCTCTGCAAGCAGATTGGCATAGCCAAAGATGGTTTCTATTCGTCGATGCGCGAAACGCATAAGTACGATGCGTCCAACTTCGAGTACCTCGATAAGGTATGGCAGAACATTGAGTCCGGCAAGAACATCGTAGTCAACTCCTCGGGAGCTGACAAGGATGTCAATCCGGACGCTCCTATCTGTATCGGCATGGACTACAATGCCAATATCAACTGGATAGTCGCGGGCCAGATTGCAGGTCGCCGTCTCAATGTCATCAAATCGTTCTATGTGAAGTTCGAGCGCAAGCTGCCCGAACTGATAGCCGATTTCTGCCATTACTACGCGGAGCATCGGAACAAGACAGTGGTCTTTTACTACGACGCTACGGCACTCGGTTCTAACTACGCCGTCAACACCCAGGATTTCCATTGGGTGATCAAAACGCAGTTTGAGGAGCGCGGTTGGCGCGTGATAGACGTCTATCTGGGTCAACCCATGCGCCACGATGAGAAATACCTTCTCATCAACAATGCGTTTAAGGGCTTGCAGAACCTCATGCCGTTCTTCAACCGCCAGAATAATGATGATCTCCTCCTTGCCATCCAAACTGCCGGAGTCAGCCGAGGGCGACTCGGCTTCCGCAAAAACAAGTCCGGCGAGAAACTGGCAGAAACGGAGGAGGACTTGCTGGAACACCGCACCGATGGCACAGACGCGTTTGACACGCTGTTTATCGGTTGCGAGAAGTTCCCGCAAGAGGTGCTGACCGAAGGCAGCGTCTTCTCATCCGGCATTAGTTAGACTGTTATCCTTTGGGCGTTCCGGCACAGCCGTCGGGCTTTGCAGGGGTTACCGCACTACGTACCAAGTTTGCCCGTTTCAATCCCTAACGCGAGTCAAAAAATGAAGAAAATGCACGATTTCCAAGAAAAAGTGCATTTTTTTTGCATTTTTTTCGAGCATCGGACTCCTTGTGACATATAGTTGGTAGTAATTTTGCACCGTCATTTAAAAATCACGCGTTATGGATGCAGATAAAAAAGTTAATGTCGAAGCTATAAAGCAATATCTTAAGGATAAATCAATGGTAGAAGTCTATAAGGCAGACAAAGAAAAAGGTTGTGCATCAACGACAGAGGCATATATTCTCTTTTTACGTGCTCAAGACATTATAGAGAAGTTGTCTGATGAAATAAATGAAATATTATTTTTACCTAATAACAAGATTTTCCCAGAGATTGAACGCGTGATACCAAATCCGGCTATTTGTACATGTACAAACTTTCCACGAGAGTTTTTTTCTGTAGGAGACAAGATGTTTTTACTTCATGAGGGTATCGCCATTTATGGAGATCTGAGAGACGAGGATAGTTTGGAATTACAGTTGAAGGATATTGTTCATCGAGCTATTGATAACCTTAGTGAAACTGAAAAAGAGATATTACAACTCAGCCTTGATTATGAAGGTTATTATGAAGACGAGAAATGGTTTGAATATTATTTACTTCATTGCTTGCCAATATATGAAGAAAGGTTTTACTATAAAGAAACATTGGAGAAGTTTAAGAAATATGACCAACAGGGGCTATGGTTAAATGGTAAGAAATTGACACCTGAAGAAATGAACGTTATTGGAAAAGGTGGGTTCTCTGACGTTGCAGGTATGAATAATCTCAAGGCGCAGCTACAGACGAATGTTATTGACGTTATTAGAGAACCTAATCGTGCAAAAGCATTAGGCATAAGTCTGCCTAACGGACTTCTTTTATACGGTCCTCCTGGTTGTGGCAAAACCTTCATCGCACAAAAATTAGCCGAAGAAACCGGATGTCATTTGGTTACTGTCAACTGCTCTGATATTGCCTCTACTTTTCTCCATGGCACACAACTAGAAATTGCAAAGAAATTTGTCGAGGCAGAGAAAAATAAGCCGTCTATAGTCTTCTTTGACGAGATAGATGCTATGATTCCCAAGAGAAATGCGTTAGGAGCTGAATATTACAAAACCGAGGTCAATGAGTTTTTGACACAACTTAACAATTGTGGGAAAAGAGGTATTATAGCTATAGGCGCAACTAACCGCCCTCAAGATGTGGACGAAGCCGCTCTCCGATCTGGCCGTTTGGAAATTAAAGTCTTCCTACCAGCTCCCGATAGTGAAACTCGGACTTCACTTTTCATCCAAAAACTAAAGTCATGCACGATTAAAGGCATCAT
>JAEEGL012938464.1_pt1 | contig 11130 bp, 5 predicted proteins | sample 9134231 | NCBI WGS metagenome assembly JAEEGL01 (sample SAMN16246548, study PRJNA631951) | gut metagenome | biome: gut microbiome; feature: rumen; material: fiber-attached | host: Bos | place: Iran: Karaj | collected 2018-10
ACCGAGTAAAACATATATCACTGTCAAAAGAATCGTCATAATACTACCCTCATCTGAAATGATCTGCTGATAACAGCCTTATAATGATAGCACACTTCCCGCAATGCGTCAAGCATTTATCAGGAACGAAGCTGGATATCCAGTGCTTCCAGTCCGTTCAGAACCTTGCCCATCGCGGAATTGATCTCTTCTTCTGTCAAGGTATGGTCTTCTGCGCGGAAGGTCAGCGTATATGCCATGGACTTGAATCCGGCCATCACCTGCAGTCCTTCATAGAGGTCAAACAGGCGGAAGCTTTCCAGCAGTTTGCCGCCTCTCTGCAGGAGCACTTTTTCTATTTCACCTGCCGTCACCTGCTTGGGGACCAGCATGGAAATATCGCGGTTGACCGCCGGGAAACGCACAACGCCTTTATAGCGGCGCTCAAAGCTTGCATATTCCGTCACCACAGGCATATCCAGAACAGCAACGGTGACGCGCACGCCATCCTTAAAGCCGTAGCGGCCGGAAGTTTCAGGATGGATTTCTCCCATATAGCCGATCATCCTGCCGTCATAGAAAATATCCGCCTTGCGGCCGGGATGGAGATAGGGCCGTTCGCACTGCGGCCGGTACTCGGGACGCAGGTTCATGCCGAGGCGTGCGAAAATGTCTTCGATGACGCCCTTCAGGGTAAAGAAATCCAGTTCCTCGCCGTATCCGCCAAGAGTCAGCTGTTCTCTTTCATCCGGAAGCTCTGTCAACGGGAGTGCCTTGGGCAGATAAATGTTGGCAAGATCATACAGCCACACATTCTCATTACGATGGTTGTAGTTGAAGCTCAGGGCTGTCAGCATCGCATTGAGGGGCTGGGTGCGCATAATGGAAAAATCCTCGCCTAAAGGATTGCTGATGACGATGGCGCTGCGCAGCGGATCATCCTTTGCCAGTCCCAGCAGCTCGAAAGCCCTGGGGCTTTCAAAAGCATACGTCATGGCATGGCTGAAGCCGGCGCTTTCGGCTACCTCCCGCGCGATGGCATCCACTCTCAGCTTATAGGAAAGCTTGCCTGTAGTCGCTTCTCCGACCGGCAGTGTATCCTGGATCTTGTCATAACCATGGAAACGCAGAACTTCCTCTGCCAGGTCACAGGTGGCATGCAGGTCTCTCCGGAAGCTGGGCACCAGCACTTCATTGGAAGCGGCGTCGTATCCCAGTTCTATTTTGTCAAAGATCTCCAGCATTTCCTCTGCGCTGATGTCAGTGCCAAGCAGGCTGTTAATACGCTCCGGCATAAATTTGATACGTTCCTGCTGCTCAGGGACCGGATAGATGTCGATCATGCCGCCGACCACTTCGCCGCAGCCGAGCTCTTCCACCAGTTCGCAGGCCCGGTTGACCGCTGCTGCTGTATTGGCAGGATCCAGGCCCTTTTCGAAGATGGAGGAGGCATCCGTACGCATACCGATCTTCTTGGCGCTCAGACGGATATTGACACCGTTAAAGTTGGCGGATTCAAAGACAACATTATGTACTTCTTCAGTAATCTTGGAGTTTTCACCGCCCATAATGCCGGCAATGCCTACGCCCTTCACTCCGTCATTAATCATGAGCACCGTATGGTCCAGTTTGCGAATCTGGCCGTCCAGTGTCTGGAAGCTGTCTCCGTCATTTGCGGTCCTGACAACAATCTCATGACCTTCCAGCGTATCATAGTCAAAGGCATGCATGGGCTGGCCGTATTCCAGCATTACAAAGTTGGTGATATCCACCAGATTGTTGATCGGGCGGATTCCGCTGTTCCGAAGGCGCTTCTGCATCCATTCCGGTGAGGGCGCAAAACGGATATTCTTTACCATCCTGGCAGTATAGCGCGGGCACAGTTCTGTATTGTCCACACGTACAGAGAGGTAATCGTGTATATCTTCGTTGTTTCCGCTGGCTTTGACCGGAGGAAGGACAAAGGGCTTTTCGAAAACAGCGGCTGCCTCCCTTGCAATGCCGATGACGGAATAGCAGTCCACACGGTTGGATGTGATTTCGTATTCCACAACGGTATCGTCCATGCCGAAAGCACGAATGGCGCTGTCGCCGGGCTTCAGGTCCAGTTCCTCGATCAGGGCGCGGTCAAAAATATAAATCCCGCTTTCCGGTGCCAGCGGATAAGCATTGTGATCAGAACCAAGCTCCTCAACGGAACACATCATGCCGTAGGACTTTACACCGCGCAGTTCTCCCGTATGGATCTCGATTCCGTTTTCAGGCTTTGCCCCGCCGTCATGACCGCCTGCCACCCTGCCGCCGTCCAGTACCACCGGCACCAGTACGCCGACCTTCTCGGGCGTAATATTGGGAGCGCCTGTTACAATCTGCACATTCCCCTCAGCGTCCACGCCGTCAGCCCTGACTGAACCCACATTGACACGGCAGACCGTCAGCTTGCCGGCATTGGGATGGGGCTCTACGGAAAGCAGGCGTCCGACCACGATATTATGAAGATTTTTATCCAGGACTTCAAAGCTCTCAACTTTGGTCCCGGCCAGTGTCATCCGGTCCGAATACTCCTTTGCCGTGCAATCCAGCTCCGGAACATAATCCTTAATCCAAGAAAGTGGTGTATTCATTCTCTGTATCTCCCTGCCTGCACATCAGAACTGCTTTAAGAACCGCTCATCATTCTCATAGAGCAGACGCATATCATCAATCTCATACTTCAGGATCGCGATTCTCTCCAGGCCGACGCCAAAGGCAAAACCTGTATACTCTTCAGGATCGATCCCGCACATTTCCAGAACGTGGGGATGCACCATGCCGCATCCGAGGATTTCAATCCAGCCTTCATTCTTACAGAAGCGGCATCCCTTGCCTCCGCATTTGAAGCAGCTGACATCCACCTCCGCAGACGGTTCTGTAAACGGGAAATGATGCGGCCGGAAACGGGTCTGGGTCTCAGGGCCGAACATTTCCCTTGCAAACTGGGTCAGCGTTCCCTTAAGATCTGTCATGGTAATGTGCCGGTCCACCACCAGTCCTTCGATCTGGTGGAAGGACGGGCTGTGGGTAGCGTCAATACTGTCGGAACGGAATACCCTTCCGGGAGCAATCATGCGGATAGGAAGCTTTCCTTTTTCCATCACCCTGGCCTGCACCGGGGAAGTCTGGCTGCGCAGAAGGATTTCATCATTGATGTAAAAGGTATCCTGCTCATCTCTGGCCGGATGTCCCTCCGGAATGTTGAGCTTGGTGAAATTGTAGTCCTGGTACTCTACTTCAGGTCCTTCCACAACCTCATATCCCATTCCCACAAAGACTCTTTCCACCTCATCCAGAGCGATCTGGCAGGGATGTCCGTGACCTCTGCGGCTCTTTTTTGCAGGCAATGTCACATCAATGGCCTCCTGGGCAAGACGCGCTTTGAGGGCAGCTTCCTGCAGCCTGGCCTTGGCATTTTCCAGAGCCTCTTCCGCACGCGTCTTGGCATCATTAACCATCTGGCCAAAGGCGGGGCGGTCTTCCGGCGCTACATCCTTCATGTTCTTCATGATGGAAGTGATGCGGCCTTTTTTACCGAGAAATTCCACCCGAATCGTATTGATATCATCCAGTGTTGAGCTCTGGCGGATACGTTCCAGGGCTTCGTCTGTAATCTTCTTCAGCTGCTCATTCATAAAAATGCCTCTTAAATATGTCTTCAGAACTTAAAAACTGACTGTTTTGACCTGATCTTTCGCTGTCCGTGATCAGCCCGGTCCCGGGCCTGCGCTGTCCGGCACAAAGCTGCCGGGGCCGCCTTCCACGATCACGCTGCCGGCACCGTTTCCGCCGGGCCCGTCCGTGATCGTATGGTTATCGGGAATGCCTGCATCACCGGGTGCATTTCCGCCGGGAACGATTTCACCGGGTGTATTCCCTGAGGAAACCGGAGCGCCGGGACTGTCATTGCCGGCACCGTCGGGTGTATTGCTTCCGACGCTGCTGCCGGAGGGGCCGTCATTGTCTCCCGGTGCCGCTGCTGCTGTTGTCGGTGATTCCGTCGCATGCGTCTCATCCGCCGCAGTAGTCACTACAGAGCCTGGGCCGGGACCTGCGCCGGGGCCTTCCGCATTGCCGGGGCCTCCAGGTACACCGGGGCCGCCGGGACCGCCGGGGCCTTCCGCATTGCCCGGATCCAGAGGCTCATCGCTGATGCTTTCAATTTCTGACGGAACCTCGGAACTGGACTCTGCCGTAGTCTGATCCGTATAATACTCGATATGTCCTGTATAAATAGTTGTATGATCTCTGGAGTTGCTTACCACCTGGTCACCGTTTTTGATGATCAGCTTGGTTTCCCAGATAGAGCCCTTGGAACCGCTGGTAGGCGTCTTGTCGCTGCCCGGTTCTATCAGTTTGCGGACAATCTCCATTTCCTGGGTCTTTTCGGAGCTCAGGGAATAGGTAATGCCCTCCTGCAGCACCGGTCTTCCGTAAATCTGCACTGTCACCTGCTGGTTGTAGTAGCTTGCCTTGATACCGATTGCGTAAGTATTCGGTCTGGAATATTCCGGCTTGGCAGGAAGATTCGCAAAACGGAAATCCGGTCCTCCCCAGCTGATGGTAGCGTCCTGTCCGGGTGTAACATAAGTAGGCTGGAAGGTATGGCCCTGGCGGTATGTAATCTTAAGGCCGGCCTTAACCGCCGCATTGTAAAGGGTCGTGGACACCTGGCAAACGCCGCCGCCAATTTCCTGTACGACTTCACCGTTATTATAGGCTGCCGCGGCGCCGAAGCCCTTTTCCTCCGTACGTTCTCCCACTGCATTGTTAAAGGAGAATTCCTCACCGGGACGGACGATAGTACCATTCAGTTTCTCTGCCGCCAGAGCAATGTTCTTATTTCTTACGCTGTTGGAAGTGGTGTTGGTTGTATAGGACGCAATAATCCTGTATTCAGACGCGTTGGTCTGTGCCTCGCCGGAAAGAACCTCGCCGGTGACGGGAATTTCTTTATCCAGGTGCCTGTCGTACCAGGCAGCAAGAAGCTCCTCCCGCAGGTGTTCTTCATCCACCTTGAAGCCGTTTTTGGCGCCTTCCATGACAAAGGTATCCGAAGCCCGGTCATAGGAGCCGATACTGCCGCCCAAAGGCTCCACATACCACATCTGTTCCGCATAGGATGCGGTTTTAGCCAGTTCTTCTTCCACACCGTCAAGCGTAAAGACATACTCTTCCGGAGCTTCGGTTTCCTCCTCTGTCTCGGTCGTCTCTGCTGTGGTTTCTTTTGCGAAAAGCTTCTTTTTCGTGGTTTCCGGCACGGTTGTGGTTTCCGCCGCCAGACTCTCCTTGTATTCCTCATCCCGGGCGACTATTTCCTCGATCAGCGCGGGAATGCGCTCCGCAATAAAATCCTTTACCTCAATCCGGTCAATGACAGTGATATCCTGCAGGACATTCGCCTCAGATCCTTCCGCAAAAGAGTCCGGATTTTCCGCGTCGCCCATAGTGGCCGCTTCCGTAGTCTGGTTCGCATCCGCCGTAGGTTTGACTATGGCGCCCACGTTGGCATCTTTATTAGTAATGGCCAGCTTCCAGTCATAACTGTCAGTGATCGCCCGGCTGATCTCCGCAGGCTTCATTCCCTGCACGGAAAGCTTTTTCGGCGTACCTGTGATCTGGGAAAGATCGATTACCGCATTGTGCTGGATTTCTTCCTTGCTGATATTTTCAACAATTTCGGCCGTGGTTTCGGTCTCTCCTTCATGATTGCCCGCCGGCCGCTCTCCTTTTGAACGGAGTATCAAAAACAGGATCGCTGCCAGAATAACAATCAGAATCAGCCCGGCGATCATCGGTGCCGGGTTGTTCTTTTTGCGCCTTCTGGAGCGCCCGTTATAAGTGCGGCGTGTGCTGGAGCTCACGCTGGCATAATTCCGTGAACTGTTCCGTGTATTTCCTGCCATATATAGTATGCCTCCGGGCTTTACGTAGCCGTGTCGGATCTTAATAATTGCGCTGTCGCTAAAGAAATAGTTTAAATCAATCAGTTTTCACTGTCAACGGATAATGCTTCATTCACCGGCAATGTACGATGGAAAAACCTATAAACCGCTTCCGCTGCAGCCAGGTTCATTCCCTCTGTTTCCGCCAGTTCTTCTATTTCTGCTTCCTTCAGGCGGTCGATGCCCTGAAACCGCTTCATCAGGGCGCGCCGGCGTTTGGGGCCGATTCCTTCAATGTCGTCCAGCACCGAATGTACCTGGGCCTTAGAACGGAGACTCTTATGGTATTCAATGGCAAACCGGTGGGTTTCATCCTGGATCCTTGTAATCAGTTTAAACGCTTCCGAATGAGTATCTATGGGAAGCTCCTGATTCTTATAGTACAGTCCCCTGGTCCGATGCGCATCATCCTTCACCATACCGCTGACCGGAATATCCAGGCCCAGTTCCTCAAGAACCCGCTCCGCAATATTCACCTGGCCACGTCCGCCGTCCATCATAATCAAATCCGGAAGCTTGCCGAAAGAGGAAAGCTTTGTCATATTCTTTTCACGGTCCTCTTCCGTCCCCTGGGCAGCCTGTTGTCCCGCGGCCTGCAGTTCTTCCATCCCGTGCCGGAACCGCCTCGTCAGTATCTCCTGCATGGATGCATAATCATTCGGGCCGCTGACGGAGCGGATACGGAATTTGCGGTAATCGCTGTTTTTAGGTCTGCCGTCAACGAACACCACCATGGAACCTACTGATTCAAACCCATTTGTATTGGAAATGTCGTAAGACTCGATCCTGTGGAGTTCATCCAATCCCAGAAGATCCAGGATTTCCGCCTGTGCTCCTTTGGTGCGGCGTTCCTCCTGCCGGACCCTCTCATGGTCCTTCAGAAGCTGGTTTTCCGCGTTGCTCACCGCCATCTCCACCAGTTTTTCTTTCTTCCCCCTTTTAGGGGTAATGATATGCACCGACTGGCCCCTGGCCCTGCTCAGCCAGGCTTCTGTAAGATCCTGTTCCGAGGGAACGGTCTGTACCCAGATTTCACCGGGAATATATGGTGTGCCGGTATAAAACTGGTTCAGGAAGGCCTGCAGAATCTCCTCGGTCGTATCCTTTGTATCCACATCCAGATGGTAGTTTTCTCTCCCGATCATACGGCCGCCCCGGATAAAAAATACCTGTGCCGCCGCATCTCTCCCCAGCTGGCTGATGCCGATGATATCCCTGTCATCCATATCCGTAGAGGTCACCTTCTGGCTTTCTGCCAGAGCCTCGATTTCCTGCAGCAGGCCGCGATATTCGATTGCCTTTTCAAACTCCAGGTTTTCTGATGCTGTTTCCATGCGTTCCCTGAGATATTTCCGGACAGCGTCATATTTGCCGGAAAGGAATTCCAGCGCCCGGTCGATATGCTTCCTGTATTCCGCGGCGTCAATATATCCGTTGCAGGGTCCCAGACACTGCCCAAGATGATAATACAGGCAGGGCCGTTCCTTCCCGATGTCCTCGGGAAGCCGCCTGGAACAGGTACGGATACGGAAAAGCTTATGCAGAAGATCAATACTGTCCTTTACCGCCAGCCCGGAAGTATAAGGGCCAAAATATCTTGCTTTATCCTTTTTGACCTTCCGGGTCATGAAAATCCGAGGAAATGCCTCCTCTACGGTCACCTTGATATACGGATAGGTCTTGTCATCCTTCAGGAGCGTATTGTACTTGGGCCGGTTTTCCTTGATCAGGTTGTTTTCCAGCACCAGCGCTTCCATTTCCGAATCCACCACGATGTATTCGAAGCGCCGGATCAGGGAAATCATCCGCTTGATTTTTTCGGTCTTGCCTTTAGAGGACTGGAAATACTGCCGGACACGGTTTCGGAGACTGACTGCTTTGCCCACGTAGATGATTTCATCCCTGGGGCCATGCATAATATAGACCCCCGGGGAAGCGGGCAGTTTTTTCAGCTCCGTCGCAATGTCAAACTCCTGCACTTCCTCCTCCGGGTTTCCTGCATTTACCTGGTTTTCTGCGTTTACCGGGCTTTCTCCGTTTATCAGGCTTTCCCGGTTTTCTGTTTCTTCCCCGTTTATGCTGTTGTCAGTCATATTGTCATTCAAACTGATTCTTCCTCTGTGATAATAGGTCCGTCCTGCAGCAGGATGCTTTCATCCTCCGGGTAGAGTTCTTCTCCGTTCAGGGCTTCATCCAGCTCCGGAGGGAATGTCTCTTCCATGTTGGCCGGATCTTCCTCCGGCGGCAGGGCCGCCCTGGACTCTGCGATACGGATTTCCTCGGCGGCTGCAGCCTCCGGGCTCAGGAGTCCGTCATAAAAATATTTGACAGAAGCCGACCAGAGAATCCATTCATCATAACCGGCATCATATACGCCCTGGATTTCCTGACGTACCGCTTCGGCATCATAAGCCATATATTTGCCGCCGCCAAGCCAGGTTGCCGTAAAGGACTGCAGCCAGGGGCGTACGATAGCCTGTTTGCCGGCGGTCTCCGCCTGGGCTCTGGAAAGTTCGGTACGGGAACGCTGCAATGCGCCCCTGATGGCCTCGTAGGGATAGCGGTCCGGCGCATCCAGCCCGAAGCTGCCGGAAGCATAGTGGGACGGGTAAACCATGGGGCAGATATAGTCAATACATGCCGCCATCTGGGAATAGCTCTGTCCGACAGCCCTGGAGTCAATCTGGCTGCGGATAATGGTTCCGAAAACGTCGCAGGAAACGAAAACGCCTTCCTTGCGGAGATTCTCTGACAGATAGGTTACCGCCTCCGTTATGATACTGATTTTATCTCTTCCGCGGACGTCGGCTTCATCATAAACCACTTCGGAAGAGCCTTTTTCCGTACAGAAACGGATATAGTCAAACTGTATCTCATCAAAGCCGATATGCGCACATTCCCTGCCGATATCCAGAAGATAATCCCAATACTCGGTTTTGTAAGGATTCAGCCAGGCGTAGTTGCTGTTATCCCGGAAAACCGTTCCGTCCGGCAGCTGCAGGCACCACTCCGGCTTGACATATCCCAGATGAGGGTCCCGCATCGAAACTATACGGGCAATGGTATAAATTCCATGCTCCTTGAATTTCTTCATCAGGCCCGGCATATCTTCAATACTGACCTCAATGGATTTCAGTTCCACCAGAGCCGGGACATTCTTCATGTCATAAGTCACCTTGCCATAGTCGTCCTTGATGTCAATGACGACGGCGTTCAGTTCCGTCTGGTCCATGTAGTCCCAGAATTTAGACATAAATTCTTTATTTGCCAGTGGTTTTGAGGCCAGATAAATCCCTTTGACCTTGGTGGGAACACGGGTATCCGGCTCTTCTTCCGGTTCTGTCTCCTCGGGCTCGGTTTCCGCTTCGCTGGTTTCTTCTTCCGATTCCGCTTCCAGGGTCACTTCTATCTCGCTGCTCTCCGGCAGATTATCAGGATCAAAAGAAGGATCCAGGGCGACCGGCTCATAACGGCGGCAGCCTCCTGCGAGGAGCAGAAAAGCCAGAATCAGCAGAATCGGCCGCACTGCCCGGAATATCATTCTTCCGCCGGTTTTCTTTATGTCTGTCATCCTTTTGCGTCTCTCCCTTTTACTGTAAATGTTGATCATCTGCACTTGATTCTCCTTTATCCGCTACGGCCGCTCATACATCGTCCATCTGAAATTGGGGATCAGATCGGACCATTTCGGGATTCCGAGCAGCTCCCTTGCAAAAGCGGTTGCCTCCAGAGTACGTTCACTGTTGTCTATATCGCGGAATACTTCCCAGATGTATTTTTTCTTTTCCGGACGGATGTCCCCGTCGGAAGTGCTTGCGGTGGTCCAAAGTCCGAAAGCCATGGACTGCTTCAATTCAGAAGGCGCGTCAATCTGCCTTGACAGAATGAATGCGTCGATGTACGGGTTGGAATCCGCAATATAGTAGGCATAGGCAAATGCTGCCGCCTGCAGTTTTTCCACATTGCCCCTGGTTGCGGAACGTGAAGTAAAGCCTTCTTCCGATAAAATGATATGCCGTACCAGGCCTTCCTGTGTCAGGAGCTCCGGCTTCTGCATATAGTCCGTCAGTACCCCCAGGTTCGCAAAATTAACCACAGGCGAATCTTCCTGATAACTTACCTGTCCGCTCCCGTAATCATCCCAGAATTCCGGTTCGTTCAAGGGATCACAGTAAGGGTGATACGCAAGTCCCCATGCAATATCCCCCTGAGCCCTGAATTCCGCTGCAACAGCCCGGATCACATCCCTGGCCGGGTACTTCAGCTGGCCGTCTCCCGCCCGGTTCCAGTTGCAGTCTACCGAGAAAAACACGCGGTCATTGGCGCAGGTGGAACGTATGGCATTATAGAACAGGCGGAAGCTTCTGCAGTATTCCTTTACATAAGTATGTATTCCCAACGGACCAATATAGTTCCATTCCTGGTTATTGATTTCATTTCCGATAATCCAGTTCTGGATCTTTCCGTGTTCCGAATTGCTCCCGTTATACCTCTGCGCCAGGAATGTGGCAATTGCCTTCAGCGTTCGTCCGCCATCACCGGTGGCGGTGTTGACATGATAGAAATGCACTCCGTTTTTCTGTCGTGTGCCCGGGAAATACAGCTGCGGCATGGACGGATTAAAACCGTTCAGAAGCACTGCGGTTACATTCATTTTCCTGTTGGAAAATGCAGAGATTGTCTGGTCATATTTACTGATGACACGGCTGCTGAATTCATAAACTTCGCCGTCGTATTCATACTTTATGCCGTTCCCCATAATATGGTTGACCGGAATATTTACGATCACATTGCAGACTCCGAGTTCAAAGGCGTCTGCAACCTCCGGAAGTTCTATCAGGAGGCCTTTTTTGGAAGGGGGTTCCACATACGGCCTGTTGTCCAGCGCAGCCGCCTCCGGATTGGTAATCCAAACCGGATCGGAAACAGCGATGTATTTCTCTCCGTCCCAGATGCAGGCTACAAAGCGGGAATACAGCCGGTCAAATTTCGTATTCCTTAAAAGGTCCAGGGAAAATGTCAGATCCCTTGTATTCTTCGGAAGCATACGGGAGAAATCGTGTCCTTCCAGACTGTCTTCCCAGGGCTGCAGCTCCAGGAGATAAATATTCCTGTCATCACCCATTTTCGTATTATACGGCGTAAATCCCCGGTCCATATGGGCGTCCAGAAT
>JAEEGL014077500.1_pt1 | contig 11130 bp, 13 predicted proteins | sample 9134231 | NCBI WGS metagenome assembly JAEEGL01 (sample SAMN16246548, study PRJNA631951) | gut metagenome | biome: gut microbiome; feature: rumen; material: fiber-attached | host: Bos | place: Iran: Karaj | collected 2018-10
AAATGTCAAAGAGTCTTGGTAATGTTATTTCGCCATTTGATCAATTAGAAAAATATGGATACGAAGCAATGAGATTTTATTTAGCTTCTAGTTTTGGATTTATAAATTCTCCATATAAAGAAGATGATTTAGTAAATTTATATAATTCATTGCTTGCTGATAATTTTGGAAATTTATTAAATAGAGTAATTCATTTAGCAAATGCAAAGAATGTAAAAATTAATGATTTTGATAACGTTGATGCAAGTTTTAAGGCTAGTATAGATGAATTTGTAAATAAGGCTAATGCAAAATTTGATACTTTTGAAATTAATGAAGCTGTAAAAGAAATTACAGGACTTTCTTCTTTTGGAAATGATTATATTCAAAAAGAAGAACCATGGGGTAAAGAAAAAGAATTGTCAGAAGTTGAAAAGATATTAAATAATTTGAGTTATTTGTTATATAATGTAATTAAATTATATGAATGTATAATTCCTGAATCTTGTGAGAAAGCTATGAATGCTTTAAATACAAGAGAAAAGATTATTTTATTTAATAAAATAGAAGTAAAATAAAATGATAGCTTATTTAAAAGGGATAATTAAATATGTTTTTGAAGATTACATTATTCTAGATGTTCATGATGTCGGATATAAAGTATTTGTTGGGTATTCTTTATTAACAAAGCCTGTTGGAAGTGAGATTGAAGTTCTTACATATCACAGTGTTAGAGAAGATGCTGATGATTTATTTGGATTTGCTAGTGTAAATGAAATAGAATTTTTTGAAAAGTTAATTTCTGTAAAAGGTATCGGTGCAAAAAGCGCAATGAAAATATTATCTACAGCGTCTGATGTAAATATGTTGAAGCAAGGAATTTTATCTGGTGATGTTGCGTATGTATCAAAAATAAAAGGTGTAGGTAAGAAAACTGCAGAAAGAATTATTTTAGAACTAGCTGGTAAATTAAACGTTAAAGACATTATTGCAGAAAATTCTTTAGTAAGTGAATCTGATGAAGCAGTATCTGCATTGATGTCGCTTGGATATACAGAAAAAGATGCACAAGCAATGTTAAAAGATATTGATCAATCTTTGGATTTACAAGAAAGATTAAAATTAGCTTTAAAAAAGAGATAATATAAAAATATGTCTAAAATTACTCACACAATAAAAACTTGTATTAAAAAAATTACACCTAAAAAATTAATAAAAGCTTATCATTTTACATTAGCTTTTTTGGCGAATATTATTTATGGATTTCCATCTCATAAACTTATAGTTATTGGTGTTACTGGAACAAACGGAAAAACAAGTACATGTAATATTTTAGCTAAAATTCTTGAAGAAAGTGGCAAAAAAGTTGGAATGATGACAACTATTAATTTTAAAATAGGTGATAAAGAATGGGTAAATACTACAAAACAAGGAATGCAAGGACGTTTTAGACTTCAAAAGTTTTTGAAGAAAATGTTAAAAGCTGGTTGTGAGTATGTGATAGTAGAATCTACTTCTCAAGGAATTGAACAATTTAGATCTTTTGGAATAGCTTATGATCTTTGTATTTTTACAAATATAACACCAGAACATATTGAAGCTCATGGTGGTTTTGAAAAATATAAAGCTGCAAAATTAAAGTTATTCAAACAATTAGAATCTAGAAAAGAAAAAGTAATCAATGGAAAGAAAATTGAAAGAACTATTGTTGCAAATTTTGATGATAAGCATGCTCTAGAATTTATTAATTTTAAAGTTGATAAAATATACGGTTTCGGCGTTAAGAAAGAAATAAATTTATTTGCAAACGATCCTAAGTATTCTTTTATTTTTGCTGATAACATTGAATTAAAAGAAGATGGTTCAAGCTTTGATATTGATGGATATAATGTGAGATTTAATTCAAAGTTAATCGGTATGTTTAATGTTTACAACGTTTTAGCGGCTACTTCTGCTTGTATCGCTCTTGGAATTGATATAAATACAATCAAGAATGCAGTTGAAAAAATTGAAAACATTAAAGGAAGAATGCAATTTATAAATATCAAAGGAATTACTGGAGTTGTTGATTATGCTCATGATCCAAATAGTTTAGCTGCTGTTTATAAGAATTTATTAAAAATTAAAAAACCGGAAAATAAATTAATTGCTGTGATTGGTTCTTGTGGCGGCGGAAGAGATAAAGTCGTACGTTTTGATAAGGGAAACACAGCTGGAGCTTATTGTGATTATGTTATAGTTACAAATGAAGATCCATATGATGATAATCCAGAGGATATTATAAATGATGTTTTTGAAGGTGTTATCAATGAAGTCGAAGATAAAAATAGTGATAGAGTTGTAGAAAAAATTATTAGAAAACCAGAAGATAAAAAGATAGAAAATGTTAATGTGTTTAAAGTTTTAGAAAGAAGAGATGCTATATTAAAGGCGGTAAATTTGGCTAATGTTGGCGATATTATTGTATGTACTGGTAAAGGTGCAGAAAAGGGTATTGCTACAAAAGGTGGAGAAATTTTGAAATGGGATGAAATAGAAGAATTAACAAATGCATTAAATAATAAATAATAAAAGCACGTGTTTTTCCACGTGTTTTTTATTTTGTATTTATGATATAATTAAATAAGATTTATCTCTAATCATGATTAAAATATGAAAAAGGTCATAACTTTATTTTTATTATGTCTTTCTTTTTTAACTTTTTCTGGATTTGGTTGTAAAAACGATAAAAAAGTTGAAAAAATTAAAGCATCTTTACCTAATATTACGTTAAATTATTGGCGTATTATGGATGATGGTAAAGATTTTTCTGCATTGATTGAAGCTTATAATGCTAATCATCCATACGTTACGATAAACTATAGAAAAATAAGTTTAAACGAATATAAACAAGAATTAATAAATGCTTGGTCTGAAGATAAAGGGCCGGATATTTTTAGTATTCCAGCTACATGGATGGGAGAATATATTTCTAAAAATAGATTAGTTCCTATGCCATCTTCTACAACAATGACTTTTGAAGTTGTTACAAACGAAAAAAAGGGAACTGTTGATTATGTTACAAAAACAAATAAATCATTAACATTAAGCGATTTAAAGAATAAATACGTTTCAGTTGTTTATGGCGATGTTGTAAAAAATAATTCTATTTATGGTTTACCATTATCAGTTGATACAATAGCGTTATATTATAATAGAGACTTACTTGATAACGCTAGAATTTCAGAGCCAGCTGTTACTTGGTCTCAATTCAAAGAAGATGTTAAAAAGATGACTTTGGTTGATAAAAAAGGAAACATTATTCAATCCGGAACATCATTAGGATTAGTAGATAATGTTAATAGATCATTTGATATAGCTTCATTATTAATGATGCAAAATGGTTCAAGCATGTCTTGTGGTGACACATTCTGCGTTGGTGGAAGTACAAAAGATGGATATAATCCTGGAATGGAAGCATTAAGATTTTATTCTGATTTTGCTAATCCAGTTTCAGATGTATATTCTTGGAATAGTAATATGGAAAATTCTATTGATGCATTTGCTGCCGGAAAAGTAGCTTACATGTTTGGATATAACTATAACAAAGAGCAAGTTAAAGCAAAGAATCCAAGTTTAAATTATTATATTACTACTGTACCTCAAATAGATGGCTCTTCTTCAGAAATTAATTATGCAAATTATTTTGTTGAAGTTGTTGCAAGTAAGAGTCAACATCAAAATGAAGCATGGGATTTTGTTAAATATATAACAGCCGCAGAAAATGTTGAAAAATATTTAAATGCAACAGGTAAGCCAGCTGCTATAAGATCTATTCTTTCAAGACAACAAGATAATCCTGATGTTAGTATGTTTGCTAGACAAGCATATACAGCAAGAGATTGGTATCATGGTAAAGACTATGCAAAGGCCGAGTCTGTATTAAATAGATTAGTTTCTGGTGTTCTAGATGAAATGGTTGAAAAATCAGAAGAAGCTGATTTATCAAAACTAGAGCAAGAAGCTAACGAAGAACTAAATATGACTTGGTAAAAATATGAAAAAAGAAATATTACAAAAAATAAAAAATGTGATAATTTCAGCAACTTTTGCTGTGATTATCGGTATTGTTCCTATGATGAATATTTTTGCTGCAGGAACAGGTGGAATTGTTCCATGTACAGATGATTGTACAGCAGAACAATTAATGGGGAAATTTGATGATCCTATTTGGGCACAAATAATAAGAGCTATGCTTGGTGTTGCTGGTTCATTCATACTCCTTTCATTCGTTATTGGTGGTTTTATGTTTATAATATCACGTGGTGATAAGGCATTGATTAATAAAGGTAAAACAATGATGATAAGTAGTATAGTTGGTATTCTTATTGTGGCTTTTGCTTATTTAGGGGTTAGACTTATTGTATCATTCTTTGCGGGTGATAATTACGCCATATTCTTTGGCCAAGGAAGTTTAAAATAACGTCATACATATGAAAAGTATTATTAAAAAAATTATTACAATAACATATTTGTTTGTTGCTATACTTGGAGTTACTAGTACAGTAAACGCTATTGGTTTAAGTCCAGTTGGAATAGATGTGTTAAATAGTCCAGATGATATTCCAAAAGATCTTAAAAGTGGTAACAATATTGATGGAAGAGCTCTTGTTGGTCAAAAAATAACATCAATAACTAGTGTTATACTTGGTTTCTCGGCAACAATAGGAATGTTGGTATTCGTATACGCTGGTATAAAAATGCTTACATCAAGAGGTGATCAAGGAGCATTTGCAAAAGCTAGAAAATTAATTGGCTATGCTTTTATAGGAATAGTAATTATATTGTTTAGTTATGTAATTGTTAACTTCTTAATTACATTTATAAACGAAAGAGCTTTAGCAACAGCTGCTCAATAAAAATATTTGCTTACGATAGCATTTATTTGATATAATAATTAATAATTAAAAAATAATTTTTAAAAAATGAAAAAAATTTTGTGCTCTATAATGTTTACAATGTGCGCTATATTTGGAGGTTTATCTTTAGCTTCTAATGCACACGCTTTATCATGTAATGCTGATAATAAATGTGGAACTGGATATTCTCCAGTAATTGACGAAGATGGAAACTGTAATTGTGTAAATATATTTGGTGGTGATGATGTAGATGCTATTGGTGATAATATTGGTCTTAAAGGTACTACAATGCCTCAAATAGTAGGTAATATTGTAAAAGTAATCTTAGGATTATTTGGTATCGTTGCTACAGTTATAATCGTTACTGGTGGTATTAAATGGATGCTTTCACAAGGTGATACTCAAAAGATCGACGCTGCAAAAAAGATTATGATTGCCGGTGCTATTGGTATGGTACTTGTTGTTTCAGGATATGCTATTACATCATTCTTAGTAAACAGCTTAATGAAAGTTGTTGGTGCTTAATAAATATTATAAATACGGGGATATCCTCGTATTTATTTATTTTGTAAAATATGCTATAATATAAGATATAGGATATTTATAACTTATTAAAAATGTCAAAGTTCAAGAAAATTTTAAGCTCACTTTTTATAGTGTTTAGTTTATTCTGTGTAGGAATAAATTGTAATGCTGCTAAAAATAATTTTGGTCTAGATTACATAGATAATAACGGTAGTAATGTATTTTCTAAGGCTGATGTACCAACTATTGTTTCCAATGTTATTAAAATCATAATGGGATTATCTGCAACAGTAATGCTTGTTGTAATAATCATAACTGGTATTAAGTTTTTAACATCTGGTGGTGATTCTGGAAAGACAAAACAAGCTTTAAACACTATTAAAAATGCTTCTATCGGTATAATATTAATCGTTGCAGCATATTCATTATCTCAATTTATTATTAACAATATTACTTATATTGCTAGTAAATAAAAAATAGAGCGATAACGCTCTGTTTTTTATTTTAGAAAATTTTTGTTTGTATTTGCACATGTAATTGCTATAGCGAGAGCATCGGCCGCGTCGTCGGGCTTTGGTATTTCTTTAAGATTGAGTAATAGTTTAACCATTTGTTGAATTTGGTTTTTATCGGCGCGGCCGTATCCTGTGATAGCTTGTTTAATCTGTAATGGCGTAAATTCGTAAATAGGTAATTTGTTTTGAAGAGCTGTTAAAATAATAACACCTCTTGATTGAGCAACATTAATTCCAGTTTTTGTATTTTTTGCGAAGAATAACTCTTCGATAGAAAACAAATCTGGTTTATATTTTTTTATAATAGCGTCGAGTTCTTTGTGTGTGATTTCTAATCTTTTACTAAATTCCATACCGGCTTCAGTAGTAATTGCGCCGTGAGTAATATATTTAAATTTTGATCCTTGTTGCTCGATAACACCGTATCCAGTAATTGCAAAACCAGGATCTATCCCCAAAATTATCATTTGATTATTACTTACTAATATTTTATATTTATATATGTAATTATTATAACTTAATTTTATGTCAAAACAAATAAAAATTGAAGTTTCAGCACGTCATGTGCATCTTTCAAATAAAGATTTAGAAGCGTTATTTGGTGCAGGTTATGAACTTACAAAATACAAAGATTTATCTCAACCAGGACAATTTGCGTCAAACGAGAAAGTTGATTTAGTTGCTGGTGATAAAATGATTTCAGGTGTAAGAATTTTGGGACCAGTTAGACATGAAACTCAAGTTGAATTATCTCAAACGGATGCTAGATCTCTTAAAATAAATCCACCACTTAGAATTTCTGGTGATCTTGAAGGTTCTGTTGGAATAAAGATTATTGGACCAAAAGGTGAAGTTGAAATTAAAGAAGGTGTAATTATTGCAAAAAGACATATGCATTGCACTCCTGAAACTGCTGCAGAACTTGGTTTAACTGATGGTTGCGATATTAAGGTTAAAGTTGGAGAAGATGATGTTCGTGGTTTGATATTTGATAATGTTGAAGTACGTATTTCTGATCAATATAGCGATGCTGTTCATATTGATACAGATGAAGGAAATGCATGCGCAATGAATGGTGAACTTTCTACTTGTATAATATTAGATTAATAAAATGGAAATATTTTTAATAATTTTAATTGTAATTTTAATTATCGCTTTTGCGGTGTTTGCTTTTGTTTGTCTTAAAAAAATAAATGATTTAAAAAAGCCAAACACTTCTAGCGATAATGCTTTTTTGCTTTTACAAAATCAGATTACAGAATTATTAAATAGTACAAAAGAACAAATAGAAAAATCTTCAGAAGCAAGTGAAAAACGAGTAGAGAGTTTACGAAAAGTTTTTGATGATAAAATGGAAAGTTCGAATAAAAATATTTTTGATCATCTAAGAGAGTCTTTAAAACAAACAAAAGAAATAACAACCGAATTAGAAAATTTAAAGGATACAAATAAACAAATTCTTAATTTATCTGGGCAAATTAAAGGACTTGAAGATGTTCTAAAAAACTCAAAACAACGTGGTATTCTCGGAGAATATTTTCTCGAAAATTTATTAAAAAATATTTTTTCACCTGATCAATATCAAATGCAATATAAGGTTGGATACGATGAAAAATTAAAACAAGATGTCATTGTTGATGCTGCAATATTTAATGGTGAGACTATAATTCCAGTAGATTCAAAATTTTCTTTAGATAATTATAATAAAATAATAGAAACTAAAGATCCTGCTGTTGTCGCTGAATTAGAGAAGACTTTTAAATCTGATCTTAAAACAAGGATTGATGAAACTAGTAAATACATAAGACCAGACTTCGGGACAACGGATTTTGCTTTTATGTTTATCCCTGCAGAAGGTATTTATTATGATCTTTTGACAAATAAAATCGGCACACTTGATATTAATTCTGTGAATTTGATTGAATATGCTTTTAAAAAGCATGTAATAATTGTTTCTCCAGTTTCATTCTTTGCATATTTACAAACTGTTTTACAAGGTTTAAAAAATGCAGAGATTAATAAAAACATGAATAAGGTAAAAGAAAATATAGAAAAGCTCGGAAATCATTTGAATGCGTATGATGAATATATGAAAAAAATGGGAAATAATCTTGGAACTGTTGTAAATGGTTATAATATGGCATACAAGGAATTTAAAAAGATTGATAAAGATGTTTATAAGATTGCAGGAGTTGGCGGTGAAATCGAAACTTTACAAATAGATAAACCAAAAGACTTCGAAGATAATGATTGATAACATAATGTTATTTTGATATTATTTTAAATACTTAATTATTAATTATTTTATTTTTTATGATTTTAGTTCTTAATTGTGGTTCTTCTTCTTTAAAATTCTGTTTATTTGATAATGATTTTAATGAAGGAATTAAAGGGAATTTTGAAAGAATCGGTGTTGCTGGATCATTTGTTTCTATAAGTAATAATGGTGAAAAAGAAAAATTTGAACAAGATTTTCCAACTCATAAAGATTGTATTTCTTTTCTTTTTGATAAATTTGCTAATAAATACAATATTGATATTAATTCTATTGAAATAATTGGCCATAGAGTTGTGCATGGAGGTACTTTCCCAGGTGCTGTTATGGTAGATGATGATATTTTGAAACAAATGGAAGAAATAAATCCGCTTGCTCCATTACATAATCCAGCTCAAATGATTGTTGTTAAAGCTTGTAGAGAATTATTCCCAAATATAAAGAACTCATTAAGTTTTGACACAGCTTATCATGCTACAATTCCTGATTATGCTTATACTTATGGTCTTCCAATTGATTTAATTGAAAAATATAAAATAAGAAAATACGGATTTCATGGGCTTTCTCATCAATACGTTATGAAAGAATTCGCTAAAGAAAAAGGTATTGAAGAAAAAGATGTAAATATTATAACTTGTCATTTAGGTTCAGGATGTAGTGTTTGTGCTATTAAGAACGGAAAATCTATTGATACTTCTATGGGATTCACTCCACTTGAAGGATTAATGATGGGAACAAGAACAGGTGATATGGATCCATCTGTTGTATCTTTCCTTGCTTTAAAGACAGGGTATACACCAGAAGAAATGGATACTTTGATTAATAAAAAATCTGGACTTGTTGGATTAACTGGTCTTTCAAATGTTGATATGAGAGAAGTATTATATCTTGGCGGATATCCAGTTACAGATTTTGATGGATCATATTTAAATGAAAAATTCTCAAAGGAAGAATTAGAAGTTTTACAAAAGAGATGTAAATTAGCTATAAGTGTTTTCGTATATAGAGTTAAGAAATATATTGGTGCTTATTATGGTGTTATGGATGGTAAGGTTGATGCTATAGTATTTATGGCTGGCGTTGGTGAAAGAAGTGCTGTTATTAGAGATTTAATTACAAATGATCTTGAAATAATTAAAGGAATTCCTGTTGAAGTTATTCCAACAAATGAAGAAAAGATGATTGCCGAAGAAGCTGCTAATTTATTAAAAAGCTAAAATATGATAAAATGATACAAATAGAGTTTGTATCATTTTTTTATGAATCAAGTTTACATATTGTATATTTGTTTGTGTTTACTTGCTATTACAATAGTTGGTATTTATTTTGGTTTTAGCGCGCCTGTATTTATAGTATTATTAATTCTTACAATAATATTTGGATTGATTTTATTTAGTTCAATGTTGTATTCATTGATTCGTATTATTAAAGAGCAAAAAATGTATGTTCCGTATGTTCCAACAAGAACTAGTACTGTAAAAGCAATGATAGATCTTGCAAAAATACAAGAAGGTGATAACGTTTATGATCTAGGATGTGGAGACGGAAGAATTGTTATCGAAGCTTCAAAAATAAAAAACACAAAATGTATCGGAATAGAATGGCGTAAGGATGTGTATTTTATGGCTAAGATTAGCAATTTTTTAAAAAAGGGAAATGCTGTTATAAAAAACGGCGATATGTATAAACTCGATATATCAGATGCAGATGTAATCTTTACATATTTATTAACGAATGCGATGGATAGAATCGAAGAGAAAATAATTAATGAATGTAAAGATGGAACTGTTGTTGTCTCTCACGGTTTTCAATTTAAAACTCTCGATTTAATCGAGGAAGTGCATGTAGATAGGACTACAATAAGAAAATATAAATTAAATAAAAAGATATGATTTTAGATATTATAAAAGTTGGTGATGAAAGGCTACGAAAAATATCTGAAGAGGTTAAAGTAGTTGATGATGAAGTTTTAAGATTAATCAAAAACATGAAGAGTACATTAAAAAAGTCTAAAGGTGTTGGACTTGCTGCTCCTCAAGTTGGTATCAATAAAAGAATTATAATAGTAAAACCTCAAAGCGAAATGTTTGCCTTTATAAACCCTGTAATTACTTACAAAGGCGGTAGTATGGTAAAAGATACAGAAGGATGTCTTTCTGTGCCAAATACTTGGGTAGATGTAGAAAGATTTTCTGAAGTTGAACTTGAATTTACTGGTGAAGATGGTGATAGATATAAGGTTAAAGCTGAAGATTTCTTTGCTAGAATTATTCAACATGAATGCGATCATTTAGACGGAGTGTTGATTATAGATAAAGAGAAAAAATAATGACAACAAAATTTTTAAAAATTAATTCACAAAATCCAGAACAAGAATTAATAGAAGAATGCGCAAAGGTTATAAATAATGGTGGTTCAGTTGTGTATCCGACAGAGACTGTTTATGGGCTTGGCGTTGATGTGTTTAATAATGAAGCCTGCTCGCGAGTGTTTGATATTAAAGAAAGAGATAGAGGTAAGTCGCTTATAGTGCATATTTGTGATGTTAATGATGTTTATAAGGTTGCAAAGAATGTATCAGAAAACGCTGTAAAATTGATGAAAAAATATTGGCCTGGAGAGTTAACAATTGTTCTAGAAAAAAGCGAATTAATTTCTGATATTGTCAGTCAAAATAAAAATGTTGGAGTGAGAATTCCAAATAATAAAATAGAATTAGAAATAATAAAAAGGTCAAAAACTTGTATTACAGGAACATCTGCTAATTTATCTGGAAAGGCAAGTATAACCGATCCAGCTAAAGCTTTTGAAGAATTAGAAGGAAGAGTTGATATTGTTATAGATGGCGGAATTTGTAATACAGGAGTGCCTTCCACGATTGTTGATATGAGTGGGGGCGAAATAAAATTAATAAGAGAAGGAAATATAAAGTTTGCAG
>JAEEGL014813725.1_pt1 | contig 11130 bp, 9 predicted proteins | sample 9134231 | NCBI WGS metagenome assembly JAEEGL01 (sample SAMN16246548, study PRJNA631951) | gut metagenome | biome: gut microbiome; feature: rumen; material: fiber-attached | host: Bos | place: Iran: Karaj | collected 2018-10
AGGATTTTGGCGTGAACGACGGACAGATCAAGCTGTTCAACCGCCAGGTGTTCGTGGCGGACAATATCAAGGAAGTCATCCCTGAGTTCCTGATGCTGCTGAAGGGCGCCATCGACTGCCCCGATCTGCCGCTGAACGTGTCCCGTTCCTTCCTGCAAAATGACGGCTACGTGCGCCGCCTGTCCCAGCACATCACCAAGAAGGTCGCCGACAAGCTGAATGCCCTGTTCAACACCGAACGCAAGACCTTCGAGGGATACTGGAACGACATCGCGCCTTTCGTCAAGTACGGCTGCACGAAGGAAGAGAAGTTCTTCGAGCAGGTCAAGAACATCCTGCTGTTCAGGACCGTGAACGACGAGTACCTGACTCTCAAGGAATACCAGGACAAGAACAGCGAGAAGACTGAAAAGAAGGTCTTCTATACCACCGAGCCCCAGCGCCAGGCGGCGGCTGTGCAGCTGTACACCGAGCGCGGCATCGACGTGGTGGTCATGGACACGCTGATCGACCTGAACTTCATGTCCTTCCTGGAATACTCCGGCGGTATCGAGGGCCTGGCCTTCGTGCGCGTGGACGCGGACATCGCGGGCCTCAAACAGGAAGGCGGGGAAGGCGAGAAGATCGACGACGAGGCGATGCAGGATTACTTCCGCAAGGTCCTCGACCAGAAGGAGCTGACGGTCAAGTCCGAATCCCTGGCAGATCCTGACCTGCCGGTGGTGCTGACCGAGGAGGAGCAGGTGCGCCGCTACAAGGAAATGAGTTCCTTCTACGGCCAGGACTTCCCCTTCCCGTCCCGCTACACGCTGATCCTGAACCGCCGTTCCCCGGCGGTGCAGAAGCTGGAGAAAATGCCCGACGGCGAGACCCGCGACCTGCTGGCCAAGCAGCTTTACGACATCGCCCGCCTCTCTTCCCGCCCTCTGGAGGCCGAAGACCTGAAGGCCTTCATCGCCCGCAGCAACAAGCTGGTGGAGATGCTGGCGCAGGAGAACGGGGAAAAGGCTGAATAACCAATATACAGTGGAACGGGTGATCCGTCCGGGATTCCGGCAGGATCGCCCGTTCTGCTGTTTTGGTTTTGCAGACGGCGGAAGTGCTCCGGCTTTCAGGACTGCCAATCCGGTCTGCAGGCAGGAATAAACCTGTTGATGCAGAATAATATAGAATGTTATACTCTGAGCAGCGGTTATTTGCAAAGCTTCTTTAAATGATACATCGACAAGGAAGGTGGACATGCCTTTTCTACATTCCATCCTGCAGGAGCAGGTACAGCTGGATACGCGGGAAGCGGTGAAATACGCCGCTTCCTGCGGCCTGTCTGTGCAGGCAGACAGCTATACATGCCTGATCGTTTTCTGCAAAGAGCAGGTATCGGATGCGGATACCCTGCTGCGTTACGGGCAGGATATGCCTGTTTTCTGCCGTGATTTTTTCAGGAAAAGCAAGGTGCGGGCGCACACGGAAGCGGACGGGCTCCTGACCCTGGTGCTGCTGCTTGGCCAGTTTTCCCGGCAGCGGATCGAAAAGCTGATGATCGGTTTGCAAAATGACCTGGACCATCACGGTTTTCCCAGAGCGATGATTGCTGTGGGACACAGTGTGGCTGAACTGGCCGATGTACGGCAGTCCTTCCTTGCAGCCCAGAATGCCATGAGGTATAACAGGTTATTCGGCGATACAAAGGTGATGTTCAACGAGGACCTTGCCCTGACCTACCAGCAGATCACGCTTGAAAAAAGCCGCGGGTTTGATGAGATACTCAGCGCCTTTACCGCCGGCGACGTGGACGGGATGCGGGCCTGTCTGGAGCAGAAAGCGGAGTCGATCCGCACGATGACGCATACCGCGCCTGATGCGCCTTATCCCACCAGTATCCGCCGGACGATGGTTGAGATCGCCATGCTGCTGATGCATATCGCTTCCGATGCCGGGGTCGACGTGGAGAAGGAGCTCGACAGGACGGATCCTTACCAGACGATCTTCGGACTGAAAAGCACCCCGGAAATCATAGACTGGGTCATGGAACTGGCGGATTACCTGAACGCAGCCATCACAGCCCGCCTTTCCCACAGGGAAAACGAAGCGATCCGCCTTGTTAAGGAATATATTCAGCAGCATATGGACGATCCCTGCCTGAGCCTGGATATGGCCAGCACTTATATCGGCCTGTCGGCCAGTTATTTCAGCGCCTTTTTCATCCGGGAAACGGGCATCGGATTCCGGGAGTACGTCAATTCCCAGCGCATCGATAAAGCCAAAGAATTACTGGCGCTCAGCGGCTGCACCGGTGCCGAGATCGCCCGCCGCTGCGGATTCCGTTCCGAAAGTTATTTTATTTCCGTATTCAAAAAGTATGTTCAAATGACTCCTGGAATGTACAAGGCATCGAAAAAATGATATAAAATCGCGAATAATTGAAATACCGGCGTTCACCGATTGTTTTATAATGTGACGTCGGCTTTTTTATTTTGCCGAAAAAGGAGAGTATTGGCAAATGGATTACAAAAAACTGTTCGATCTGACCGGAAAGGTATGCATCGTCACCGGCGGCACCGGTTATCTCGGCTCGGAATGCGCCAAGATCCTGAAAGATTTCGGCGCCACTGTCGTGGTGGGCGACGTGCGTGAGAAGGAAGAGCGCTGGGAGAATCCTACGAGCGTGTATGACCTGCATCTGCACCTGGATGTTTCTTCGGCGGATTCTATTAAAGCCTGCTTCAGGGAGGTGTCCGACCGGTACGGCCGCATCGACGTGCTTGTAAACTGCGCGAGTTACGGCGCGGGATTCGGGAAGGAAAGCCAGCTGGAATTCATGACGGACGAAAATTTCCAGATTGGCGTGGACGGCACGGTGGGCACTGTGTTCCGCGCGATGCGGGAAGTGATCCCCTATATGAAGGAAAAGGGCGGTTCGATCATCAATTTCTGCTCCATGTACGGTCTGGTGGCGCCGGATCTGCGGATCTACGGCGACAGCCCGCAAAAGCAGCCGGCCAACTACGGCGCCGGAAAAGCCGGGGTGGATCAGATCACACGCTATGCCGCCTCAGCCCTGTCCGAATACGGGATCCGCGTCAATGCCGTCACTCCCGGCCCGTTCCCCTGTCCTGCCAATCAGAAGGACGAAGAATTCAACCGGAAACTGGCGAATAAGACCATGCTGGGCCGTTTCGGCCAGAGCTATGAAATTGCCGGCCCGATCCTTCTGCTGGCATCCGACGCCTCCAGCTTCATGACCGGTGCCAATATTGTGGTGGACGGCGGCTGGACGGCCTGGTAATGACCGATCAGTCTGTATGAGGAACGATACATGGAACAAATCAACGTTCGTGGCTGCGGGTTTACCGTTTTGTCCCTGGGTACTGTGCAGCTGGGCCTGGCCTACGGCCTGAATAAAGTCGCTGGAAAGCCGGACAGGCAGACCGCTTTTGACGTGCTCAACCAGGCGCTGTCAGGCGGTGTCAATTCCCTGGATACCGCGGCCGCTTACGGGGACGCGGAAGAAGTGATCGGCGATTGGCTGAAGACAGTCCCGGCATCCCGTCAGCCTTATGTGGCGACCAAGGTGAACGCGCTGGACCATACCTCCCTGACGGCTCTGCGCGCTTCGCTGCGCGTACAGGTGGAACAGTGCAAAAAGCGGCTGGGCATTGAAACCATTCCTGTGCTGATGATCCATCACTGCGAGGAATACCTGGACGATCCCGAGAATATGCGTACAGTGTTTCAGGAACTGAAAGCATCCGGGGATATCCGTTTCAGCGGGATATCGGCCTATGCGTTTCATGATTACGGCAGGATCGCCGGATCCGGATTTGACGCAGTGCAGATCCCGGTCAACCTGTTCGACTGGCGGCAGATCGACAACGGCGGCATCAGAAAACTGCAGGACGCCGGCATGATCGTGTTTGCCCGCAGCGTGTTTTTGCAGGGACTGGTATTCCGCAAGCCTGACCAGCTGGACGAACGCATGGCATTCTGCGCGCCGACACTCAGAAAACTGGATGCCCTGTGTCAGCGCTGGAATATGAGCCCGGGGGAGGTCGCCTTCTCTTTCGCCCGGTCGATCCCCGGAATGACCAGCCTGGTGATCGGCTGCCGCAGCGGCGAGCAGGCGCGGAAAACGGTCTGGCTCGCAGAACACACAGACCGCCTGACTGACGGACAAATGGAAGAACTGCGTCAGTTGTTCGGTAACACGGACGAAAAAGTGATCACACCCACATTATGGTAAAGCGAAAGGATACTGAGATGAGCAACTTGGCTATCATCACCGCCCGCGGCGGGAGCAAACGCATTCCCAGAAAGAATATCAAGGATTTTTGCGGCAAGCCGATCATTGCCTATTCCATCACCGCTGCCCTGGAAAGCGGACTGTTTGATGAAGTGATGGTATCCACGGATGATGAGGAGATCGCCGCCGTGGCAAGGCAGTACGGCGCGTCTGTCCCTTTCATGCGCAGTGAAAAAACGTCCAATGATTTCGCCACCACGAAAGACGTGCTGGACGAAGTGCTCGGAGAATATAAAAAGCAGGGACGGGAATTTGACTACATGTGCTGTATCTATCCGACTGCGCCGTTTGTGACGGCAAAGAAGCTGCGGGATATCTATGAGCTCCTCAAAAACAGCAACGCGGATGACGCCAGCCCGATGGTGCGTTACTCGTTCCCGCCCCAGCGCAGCTATTATATCCGGGATCAAAAGAAAGTGGCGCTGCATCCTGAGCTGCTGCCCTGCCGCAGCCAGGATCTGGAACCCATTTATCATGACGCGGGCCAGTTTTATTTCTATAAAATGGCGTCCTTCGGCAGCCATAAGCCGGATTATTATTCCATGCCGGTGGAGTATCCGGAATCAGAGGTGCAGGATATCGATAATCTGGAGGACTGGACCATTGCCGAATTGAAATACCGGCTGATGGCGGATAAGATGTGATCGTGCTCAAGGGCGAGGCATGATTCACGAAAATTTATTATCGCATCACGAAAAAGTGTGCTTGTAGGAAAGCACCGTATAGTGCTATAATACCTCATACGTCCGCTTTAATAGCGGGTGCAGTACATGAAGGAGGAGTTTCTCATGAAGAAGAGCATCATCGCGATTCTGCTGGTGCTGGTGCTGGCGATCAGCCTGGTTCCCGCAATGGCAGAAGAAATCACGCTGAATTGGGTTGGCGCCGGCTGGCTTCAAAACAACAAGGCTGAGAAGATCATTGCCAAATGGAACACCGTGCATCCTGACATCAAGGTGAATTACATCGACCAGGGCAACACGGTCGACCAGGCGTACCTGACGAACTTTGACGTCATGGTCGGCAGCGGCGAAACCGTCGATGTGACTTACCTGACCTATGGCGACGTTTACAGCCGCATTCTCAACGGCGGCGCGCTGCCGCTGGACGAGTACATCGCTGCGGCCGGCGACAATTATGAAGATATGTACGGCACCATGTCCACCGCGCTGCTCAAGTATGACGGGCACATCTACGGTGTACCTTATGCCGGCAACACCTTCAAGGTCTTCTACAACAAGGATATGGTCGCTGCGAAGGGCATCACGATCCCTGAGACCTGGTCCATCGAAGAATTCCGCGCCATCGCCGCTCAGCTGACCGACAAGGAAAACGGCATCAACGGCGTTACCTTCCCCTATGGCTGGCAGGATATTATCTACGCTCCCGCCTCCCTGTCCGGCTGGTTCATGACCACCCGCGATGCGGACGGCAATCCCGTGCCGAATTTCGAGGATCCGAATTTCAAGAAGGTCATGCAGTGGGCGAAGGACATTGCTGACGTGGACGGCTCCAGCCCCTCCCTGGCGGCCATCATGGCTGAATCCATCAACCGCCGCCGTACGCTGATGACCGGTCAGGCCGCCATGATCCTGGACGGCCCCTACACCCTGGTCTGGACGCAGAACTATCTCTTCAATGATCCCGGCGAAGGCTCTCTCGGCTTTGAACTGGGCGTGGCCGATCTGCCCTATGTGACGGAAGATGGCAAGGGCGTTTCCTACAACACTGTGGCCGGCGCCTTCTATGTTCCCAAGACAGCCAAATATCCCGCCGAGGCGTATGAGTTCGCCAAGTTCATCTGCAACGAGTGCCCTGAAGAGGCTGCCAACTATATGCCCATTTACAAGGGCGCTGATATGGCTGCCGCGACCAAGTCCTTCACCGAGTATACCGATTCCAAGGGCGAACAGCACAGCGATGTGTATCCGCTGGATACCGCGATCGCGGCTGTGGCGACTCCCTATGAATCCTATATCGGCAAGTTCAACTTCGATCCTGCCCTCTCCGCCTATAATTCCGTGCTCTACAACCTGTTTGAGACGAACTATGCGCTGTTCCTGAACGGCGAAATGGATATCGACACATGGTGCGCGATGATGCAGGAAATGGGCGCTGCTGAAATTGCCAACGTAAAGTAATCTTTCCAGAGATCAAAGCGCCGTGCTGCTTGTTTCAGCACGGCGCTATTGATGATTATACGGCCCCGTTTCTGACGCTCAACCGATTGAGCTAAGCGATATGCCGACCTGAAAATGCTTTTTCGACCCGGGAGGGAACACAGCGCATGGAAAAAACGAACAAGCGGTTCAATCTTTCGTCCAAAGCCAAGGACAATATAGCGGGCTATTTATTCATTGCGCCGAGCCTGATCGGCTTTCTGGTGTTCACGCTCTTCGGCGTTTTGTTTTCCATCGGCATCTCGTTCACTGACTGGAGCCTGCTCCGCGACTTCCGGGAGGCCAGCTTTGTCGGCGTGAGCAACTATGTTTCCATGTTCACCAATAAACTGGACTGGATGTATTTAAGGGCGAGTCTCATCAACAATGCCTATCTGCTTCTGGTCGTTCCGGTAACGATATTTTTGTCCGCGATATTCGCCAATCTGATGAATCAGTCGATCTATGGGAAGTCAGCGGCAAGGGCCATGTTTTTCATGCCGTATGTGACCAATATCGTGGCTGTTGCGACGGTTTGGCGCGCCATGTTCCACTCCACCAAGGGACCGATCAATATGGGACTGCGCATGCTCGGCGTTCCGGCTGCCAGTCTTCCCGGCTGGCTTTCCAGCACCCAGTGGGCGCTGCCTGCGATCGCGATCGTGCTGGTATGGAAGGATATCGGGTACGATATCCTGATGTACAGCGGCGCGCTGCAGGGGATTTCGAAGGATTATTACGAATCGGCCGATATCGACGGGGCCAGCGCATGGACCAAGTTTTTCCGCATCACCCTGCCGCTGCTCTCTCCGACGACGTTCATGCTGACGATTCTGGGCATCATTTCCAGCCTGCAGATGTGGTCCTTTGTGCAGGTGATCCAGCCGCAGCAAATGGGTACCTCGACCCTGACCCTGGCGCTGTATATATACCGCTCCGCGTTCATCACCAAACGGACGGGCTATGCCGCGGCCCTTTCCTGGGTACTGTGCATGATCATACTGCTGTTCACGGTGATCCGCTGGCGAAGCCAGAAGGATTACAGCAACGAATAAGGAAGGGGGGGACTGAGATATGGACGCTGCAGGCAAAAACGCCGGGGGCGGATACGCTGCAAAAAGGCTGACTGTCAAGATCCTGCTGACCGGATTGATCTGGGGAATCGGACTGCTCATGATCGTTCCCTTCCTCTGGATGGTATCCACATCCTTCAAGGGCATGAACGATGTTTTCACGTTTCCGATTGAATGGATTCCTTCGAATCCCACGCTGAAAGGGTATCAGACCCTGTTCAGCGGAAAGATTTCATTTTTCACCTATTTTTTCAATTCTGTCAAGGTATCGGCCATCGCGCTGGCAGGCACGCTGTTCTCCTGCACCATGGCGGGCTATGCCTACGCCAAAATCAATTTCTTTGGCCGCAACAAGATTTTTATGGTCAAACTGATGACCACCATGCTGCCCGGAATGGTCACCATGCTGCCGACATATATGATCTATTCCAGGCTTGGCCTGATCAACACCCACGCCGCCTTATGGATCGGCGCTTTCTGCGGCGGCACCTTCGGCGTGTTCCTGATGCGGCAGGCATTTGTGACGATCCCGGACGCGCTGATCGACGCCGCCCATATCGACGGCGCAGGCCACTTCCGCACGTTCTGGAGCATTGCGCTGCCCAACGTGAAAACCTCTGTCGCGACGCTGCTGTTCATGTATTTCCTGTGGACATGGAACGATTACGAGAAGCCTCTTCTTTACATATGGACACAGGAGCTGTATACGCTTCCGCTGGCTGTCAAGGAGTTTTCTGACGACCAGATGCAGAACTACCCGGCCATCATGGCGGCGAACATATTTATGCTGCTGCCCATTATGATTTTCTTCATCAGCTGTCAGAAGTTTTTTGTGGAATCGTTGATTTCGACCGGAATCAAGGGATGAAACCCCGGAAAGAGGAAGCCAGCATATGAAAGTTGTCGACCATATCGTCATTTATCGGGATCCTGCAGTCTACGCTTCTTTTCCAAATCTGGCACGGCTGCCGGATGGGAGCGTCATCTGCGCATTCCGTCATGCGAAAGACCGGCAGAGCCTTTATGGCAGCGTCACGCATATCGATCCTACGGCAAAGGATGTTTATCTGCTGTCCAGGGACGGCGGAAAGAGCTTCCAGAAACGCCTGCACACGATCGTCAACGACAGGTTCAGCGACCAGGATCCCTGCGTAAATGTTCTGCGCGACGGACGCATCATCGTTACGTACTTCCGTTGGGAACTTTGCGCGATTGGCCGCGGAAAGAAAAAATGGGGGAGCGAACAGTTTGAAACCTACGGGCGCACCCTGTGGGAGCAGTATGACTGTTTTCCCGGCGGGGTGGCCTATTCGGTCTCGGACGATCTCGGCGCGACATGGACGCATCATCCGCGGCTGCATGTCAAAGGCATGTCGGAAACAGGGGGCATCCGGGGCAATATCACGGAGCTGAGCAACGGCGACCTGCTGCTGCCGTTTTACGGCTCCAACTCTACTACGGAACTGGACCGGTCCGGGCTGATCGTCTCCCATGACCGCGGAGAAAGCTGGGAGTATCTGACCACCATGGCTTTCGATCCGGAATGCAAAAAGAACTATCTGGAGCCGAACATCTACCAGACTGCCGGCGGAAAAATCGTCGGATTGTACCGGACTCAGACGAACTTCCGGCTGCCGGGCGTGAATTTTGACAGCACTTATCTGAATCTTCACGTTTCCGAATCGACGGACGGCGGGAAAACCTTCGGCCCGGTCCGGGAGATCCCGGGCTTATGGGGATCCAGTCCCTTCCATGCGCTGCGGCTGCGGGACGGCCGCGTACTGCTCAGCTACGGATATCGGCGGAAGCCTTTCGGTATCCGTGCCCGTATCTGCGATCCTGAACTGGAGCATATCGAGGACGGGGAAGAACTGATCCTGGTCGATGATGCTCCTAATGGGGATCTGGGCTATCCTCATGCGGTGCAGCTGGACGACGGATCTGTACTGGTCGCATATTATATCAGCGGGGACGACGGAATACGCCGGATCGAAGCGGCTGTTCTGCAGTGAACCGGCGACGGCTGACATAACATAATAAAAAAAGCGGTGTCTTTGAAAAAAGAGCCGCTTTTCTTTATGTGCCTGCAGGGGAGGATTGGCGTGGAAACGGAATCACTGTTCATTCAGCCTTTTACGGCGCCCTCAGTGGCACCTTTGATAAAGAATTTCTGGCATGCCAGAAAGAGGACGACGATAGGCACGGTAGCAAATAGCGCTACTGCCAGCTGCGCCGCAATATTGCCGGGCATGGACTGCGCGTACATGGATATGCCGATGGGAAGCGTTTTCAGCTTCTTGCTGGAAATCATGACCAGCTGCCACAGATAATCATTAAAGCAGTTGAAGAAGGAAAAGATGCCGATTGTGCCGATGACGGGCATGCTGAGGGGCAGCGCGATCGTGAAGAACTTTCTGACCTCGCCGCCGCCGTCGATTTCCGACGCTTCAAACAGCTCGGCGGGAATGCTGGAGAAATACTGGCGGCTCAGAAAGACCCCGAATGCCGGCGCGACCGATGTCAGGATCACGCCGACCAGATTATCCACCAGGCCGAACCCTTTCGCCACTAAATAGTTGGGGATCAGCAGGCTTTGCTTGGGCATCATCATCGTTGCCATGACCAGCATGAAAAGCAGCTTTTTATGCCTGAACTCGATGCGGGCAAAGGCATAGCCCGCGAGAACACCGACAAAAACCGTTAAAAACGCAACAGCAAGACCAACGAAGAATGTATTTTTCAGCCAAAGCAGGATGTCGGATTTCTGCCAGACCAGCGTGACGTTTTTGAGCGTCAGGTTCCGGAATGGATTCAGGTCGATCGGAGAGGTGATCAGCGAGATCGACTGCTTGAACGCGCCGACGAGCATGATATAAAAGGGAAATACGGTAATGAGGATGACGAGCACCAGAATAACGGTGGATGGGACGCTGATCTTTTCATATTGCAGCCTGCCCGGTTTTTCCGCTTTTTTCAGTCTCATATTACCGCCTCCTCAGTATTCGATGCTTTCGCGCTGCGTGGTCCTGAATTGAATCAGGGCGATCAGCGCCGTCAGCACGAACAGTATCACGCCGATTGCGGAGGCGTGGCCGAACTTGATCTTGATGAATGCGCTGTTATAGATCAGCATGAGCAGCGTCGAGCTTGTGTAGTTCGGCCCTCCGCCTGTCATGAGCTGCGGAATGACAAATATCTGAAGGGAAGCGATGGTGGAAGTGACCAGTATATAGATGATGGTCGGCCTGAGCAACGGGATGGTGATGCTGAAAAACTTGCGGGCATGTCCCGCACCGTCCATATCGGCCGCTTCGTAATAGGTGTCCGGCACAGAATTCAAAGCAGCGCAGTACACGATGACGCTGGAACCGATATTGCTGAACACTACAAGCAGGGAAAGAATGGGAATGGATGTATTTGCGCTGTCCAGCAGGGAGACATCGCCAAGACCCAGGACGCGCAGCAGCTCGCTGACCATGCCGGTACCCGGGGTCAGCAGAAATTTCCAGGTAATGACAAGCGCGGTGGCGCAGGTAACGTTCGGCAGATAGACCAGGAGCTTGGTCATGGTACCGAAGCCCTTGCCATGCGGCCGGAG
>JAEEGL015620529.1_pt1 | contig 11130 bp, 13 predicted proteins | sample 9134231 | NCBI WGS metagenome assembly JAEEGL01 (sample SAMN16246548, study PRJNA631951) | gut metagenome | biome: gut microbiome; feature: rumen; material: fiber-attached | host: Bos | place: Iran: Karaj | collected 2018-10
AAAATTCGGTGCTAAAATCCCCCAAATACCCCCAAATCCACCACATCCACCCCTCACCACCAATCCTCACGCACCCCCGATAAACAAACGGGAGCGCCCGCGCACCCCCGTTTTCCTCTGTGATCCGCTTGGGGCTTAAAGAAGGTGGCGGGGCTATGGGATGGGTAGGGATTTTCCCGTGTGGTGGGGATTTAGTGAGGTAAAACATTTGGATTGTTTTAGGTGGTTGAAGGATTGGTAGGATTCTCTGCGGCATGTGGCAGGGAGTCGGACTGAGGTTTGTAATCTGTTTGAGATAGAAGGTGGTCAAGGCGTGAGAGGTTGCCTTCGAGCTGGCGGTTGAGTTCCTGAGCACGTGAGCGCTCTTCTATAAGGTCGCGGCGGATGCCTTCGACCTCTTTGATAAGTTGGGCATATAATTCGATGATAGTTGCCGTTTGTGATGAGGGTGTAGAGTCTTCGGGCTTTGCATCCTCTTTTTGTGGTGGAAACATGTCGTCGGAGATACCCATAAGATACTCGATGTTGAAGCGATTCTCAAAGGCTTCATTGAGTTTTACGAGGGTTTCTTCGCTTGGTGCGACCTGACCGTTCAGGATTCGTGACAGGGTTGTGTGAGCAATACCAACACGCTGTGCCAGCTCTCCTTTTGTGCGTAAAAATTTATTGCGCACAAGCCAAATGTAAATTTTGTTTAAATTTGTCTGTTGCTTTCCCATAGTTTACTCTCCTTTCGTTAATTAAACTTAATTGCATACTACTTTTTACCCCTTTTATGCACGATTTACTTCTCAAATGCTTTATCTTTGCCCATGAAAAATTAAGAAAGGGTAAGGGCATAAGAATAGCCGTCGGGCGAAAATCGCCTCGTTGAAAGGCAGTTAGAGAACCACCTTTGCGCATTGGGGGAATGGCAAAGAACGGCTTTTCGCCCGAACCGACCAAATTTTTTAACACTTTTCTTGCTATTCATGGCAAAAAAAGTCAAAACGAAGTAAAACGAGTATAAAAATGAAACTTGACATCAGCACACAGAGACTTATAGCAGCAGCGGTTGAGAAAGCTGTAACAGAAGTGCTCACTGGTAACGAAGAAATCTGGGTGAGAGGTAAGGACTTGGGCAAATATTTTGCCTGCTTCAATCAGAACTGGCTGAAGAAGAATGGAACTGCATTGCCGAGAAAAGTCTTCAAGATTATAGATAAGAACGGTGTTGAGCATGAAACGGACCCTGTATATCCAAAGAATCAGATACAAAGGATGATGCAAGATGGCAGCTTTGTGACTCTGAAGGTTGGAGAAGGACGGTGCGAGGTGATAAAGGTGCTGGAGTGATGGGTGACGGCAGAGCCGACACTTGCGGAGAAGACAAGTCGCGATAAAATCGCGGGGTAAGAAACGAAACAAGGGAAGGACGGAGAAGACAGGGCGCGATAGAATCGCGGAGCAAGAGACGAAACAAGGGAAAGAAACGAAAGACGGAAAAACGAATAAACCTAACCATAAAAAATGAGATAATATGAAGAAAATGAACAAAACCTATTTAGCAGTGATACTGCTGGGAGCGCTGATTATTAGCCCGTGTATGTTAATCGTTAGCGAGGGGAAGGACGGAGGGCCTACCATCTGGAATCTTGTAGGACTCGTTTACACTTTCGCATTGGTGGCAGTAGTAAAGAAATTAAAACTATTGGAGGATTGAATATGACAGGCGGATGGATATATGAGAAGAATCTCAAAGCTCCGACAGCGTTTATGCTCGGGTTCAGAAGTAAACAGGTGAGCGCGGATTCAGGTGAGATGGAAATGGGAGCCAAGGGAGTGATGAGACCTAAGATGGTGAAGATAGCGGTTGAGTACCGCAATGTGTGTCCTTGGAATCCAGATATTGACATGCTGAGCGATGAGTGCATGAAGTGCGAGAGTTGTCTGCGTCATGGAACTGACAAGAGATACCCGCCGTATGCGGTGGTATGCCAAAAGCAACTGGATAAGGTTGAAGTGACGGAATCAGCTAAGGAGAAGGCGCAGAAGATAATCGAGGAAAGAGTGATGAAGGAGATACCTGCTGCCATCGAAAGGTACAAGAGGATACAGAGAGAGCGAAAGGCGACGGTTGATAGGAATGCCCTGATGAACGGAGCTTCAAAAGCAAAGAAAGGTAAGGCGTCTGAAAAGAAGGAGACGACGGCAGAGCCGACGCTTGCGGAGAAGGATAAAAAAATGGAAGGACATCTCGGCAAGGAGAAAGGGAATAAGGTCACAGATGTACTAATACCAGCGGGAAAACCGCAGAACACCCAATAAAAACGGAGGGAGGTAAAAGCCGGAATAAAGGTGCAAACCGGCAAAGATGGAATAAGTGGGCATCTCCTTCACCAGCGTATAGCGGTGGTCCACGAATAGCTTAGGTGAGCAGCGGGTTCGAATCCCGCACCTTCCACAAATACGCCACCAAGAATGGCGACATAAGTAAAAGTCCACCGCCAGGTGGCAAGTTCGTGGCCGCGTGAAGAAGTGAGGACGGCAAGGTCGGGGCGCAAAGCCTATTACATGACCCACACCATGTAACACAGATGACCGATGTGGCAGCAAGGACCCGTGAGTTGCGTAAGGCATAAACGGATATATAGTCCAAGCTGTGAACGAAACGCGAAAGCAATCTCTGAAGGAGCGATGATGCGACCCTCACGTCGTGATGACTGTTGGGGAGGCGAAGCCAAAGGAGACAGCAGCGGTGTTAGCCTAATGCGGCCTTGATCTTCGCACTAAAGTGCGAAGCACACGACGAAGAACAAGCAGGTTCCAAGCCCTGATAAACGCAGAGGAGACTTAAACAAAAAGTTCATTCATTACTATCTTTCTTTTAAAACACTGTTGTAAATCCATTTATGCAAAGCCGTTGGACTGGGAAGTTCGGCGGCTTTTTCTTTTTGAAAACCTTAAAAACAATATATATATGTTGAACGCTAATTCATTACCTGAACAGGTGCATAAGGAATACCAGGAGGATGCGGGGAAGGCTGAATATTGGTTCAAGAAAGCGCACCACGGAGAAAAAGCCTATTACAAGTGGAAAATCCAGATGGCTCAGAAGTTGGGCAGCGACCTATATCGCAGGGAGATGTACAGCGACCCGGTGGAATATCTGAGTAAGAACGGCAACCGATGGCTGAGTTATGAGCATATCAGCAAGGACGGCGAGGGCGGTTGCTTCACTATTCCTTATAGCATTATGTATTATGAGACAGTGGCAAGTGTAGGAGCTTACGTCGAAGTGGGATATGATGATGATGGCAAGCGCCGTACTGGTTATATACATTTCACTCCGCACTTCTTTCAGCGATTCGCGGAGCGGTTGGAAATACCTAACACAAGAAAAGAACTGATGCTGCGATTCATGCGAATTGTGCACGCTTACCTAATGCTGGAGAAACCGCCACGACCAGGATTCAAAGATACAGAGTTCGCGCTGCGCTATCCAGGTAGTTATGCGTTTGGATCGTATCGCGACTTCAAGGACTTCAGGCTGGTGACGGTGCGGACGTTCTACACCGAGGCATCCTTGCCGCCATCAAAGAAGAAGTGGTTGAGCGAATACGCAAAGTTGCACGACAAGTCAATTAAAGACATTCAGATAGACATGTTTAGTAGAAACTCAAAACTGATAGAAATATAAACAACACATTAAAACGTAAGAATATGGAATACATTGGAAGAATCGTCAAAATCGAGAATGAACGCAGTGGTACATCTGCTAAGACGGGTAACCCCTGGCATAGTCTGGCATTTGTGTTCGAGTATTTCACACCAGAGAATCAGATATTCCCTGATAGTGTAGTGCTCGAAACAATGAATGAGAACATCATTAACCAGCTGAAGAGTGAAGAAATATTCAAGCTGATGAATGCGAAGAGCTGCGTGAAGATAGCCTTCTATCACAAGACAAGAACGTATGAGAACAGGACATACAACGACATTCGCATCAATAAGTTTGAATTTTTGCTCGACAGGGCTGGCGTTGAGAAACCACAAGTAAATACACCTTCAAACACCGAAAACGCAGCAGAGGCAAAAAATGAAGGCAAAACGGAGACGACAACAGACTCCACACAAGCTGGCGGCACGGGTATTCCAAACCCAGAAGACGACGACCTGCCGTTTTAAAGACCGATTTTTTAAAATAGAGAGAAATAATGAGTGAACAAACAACTCCAACAATAGCGACGGGTAAGGATATACTGATGGAGCGCATCAGGCCTTACCTGCTCGACCCGCGCAAGGATTATCCCGAGCCGTACTACATGCTGGAGTACAACGGAGTTCCCTTCTCTACCCTCGGCGGTCTTCAAGCCATCAGTGGTCAGAAAAAGAATGGTAAGTCATTCGTGCTGACAATGCTGATGGCGGCAATACTCGCTGAGGATGGCGACAGAGCGCAGAAGTACCTGCCAGGGTTGAGGGTGCCGGACAGAACCATTGAACTGCTCGGTCACTACCCCAAGGTGCTGTATGTCGATACGGAGATGGAGATGCTGAACTCGGCAAAGGTGCTCAGGCGAGTGCATTGGTTGTGCGAGTGGGACATGAAAGAGCCCAACGAAAAGTTCAATGTGCTCTGGCTGAAATCAGTCAAGAAGGAGCACGACACCGATAAGGAATACGCACTGCGCTACCAGCTGATAAAGCAAGCCATTGAGGTTCTTGAACCCGATGTGGTATTCATTGATGGTCTGCGAGACTTGCTCGCAACCATCAATGACGAAAGTACCATCACCGAGATACTGAGCGACCTCGGAACACTTGCTGAAGAGCGGCGCATGTGTATCTGGAACGCGCTGCACCAGAACCCGACCAAAGACGCGGAAGACCAGAAGATGCGTGGATGGGCTGGTACTGAGCTCGGAAATAAGGTGAGCGATACGCTTATCTCCATCAAGAACAAGACACCCAACGGAGTGAGCTTCACAGTCAAACAACAAGACGCGCGAGGCAAAGACCTCGACGACTGGAAGTTCGTTATTACTGACGATGCCGGAGCACTTGGTATTCCTAAGATTACCAACACCGGCAGTAACCTACCGAGCAAGAGCAAAGAGGAAGTGCTGAGTGATGACCTCGGAGACATACGTGAATGGATTCAGAAAGGCAAGGATATGTACGAATGGCCAATGAGTCGTAAGGAAATCAAGGAAAGGATAATGAAGGGCATTGGAGGCGTAACAAATAAAGATCGTCAACAAGCCGACCTTATGGCAGCCATCAACATGAAATTCCTGGAAGAAGCTCCATTGAAAGTTAATGGATACCATCTGCTCAATCCAGCAGAAGAATATCCATTCTAAAAACGGTGACCCAAGTCGGTTGTATCCCTAAAGGGATACAGAACGGTGACCCAACGCGAAACCGCCTGCGGGTTGCGGGACCTTGCCCCCTCGAAGAGGATGGGGGCACGGTCACGAAACCACACACGCGGTCGGTCGCGCGTATGCACGCACGTACACGCGCATCTCTACACAGATATAGCATTTTGGAAAGGCATCAAAAACCCTTTATACTATAAATGGTGACGACCTTTATAGTAAAAAGGGTATGACCCTTTATAGTATAAACGTATAAAATCATGCCAACACACATCGACCAACTAACCATCGACCGCATTAAGGAGCGCACGGACATCGTTGACATCGTAGGAAGGTTCGTTGAGCTCCAGAAGAAAGGAAGCAGCGGCGCACGATACTGGGGGCTCTGCCCGTTTCACGACGACAAGCACCTTGGCAGCTTTGTGGTATATCCCAAGGGCAACGTGTTCAAGTGCTTCGCATGTGGAGAGAAGGGGGATGCCGTGACGTTCTTAATGAAGCACGAGAAATTAAGCTACCCGGAAGCAATCAGATGGCTCGGCAATCATTACGGAATAATAACAGACGACGATACAACCATGAACTACACACCACCCCCACCGCGTCAGGCAGCACCTCAGCTACCGACGCTCACCCTGCCCCGTCAGATGGTGATAGACCGCGAGAACACCGAGCGCGACAACCTCTGTCAGTGGATTCGTACCGGTATTAAGTGGGACGAAGCGCAGAGGGCTCGCATCGAAACCGTATTTAGTGACTACCATGTGGGACACGCCCGTAACGGCATGACGATATTTTGGTATATCGACCAAAACGGAGAGGTGAGAACAGGCAAGATGATGAGGTATAAACCAGACGGTCATCGTGACAAGTCGAAAGGTTACAACTTCGACTGGATTCATTCGGCGCTCGCCCGCCCTATTCTCGTGAAGGGTGATGACGGTTGGCCGCTGTTCGACAATGAAGGGCAACCCGTAACCGAACGGCGCAACCTGAATATCTATGATGAAGAAAAGCAAGAGGTGAAGATAGTATTATTCGGTTTGCATCTCCTTAACAAATACCCCAACGCAACCATCCACATGGTCGAGTCTGAAAAGACAGCGCTGCTGATGGCAATAGCCTACGGCAACAACATGAACGACCTATGGATGGCGTGCGGTGGGAAGGAGATGCTGAGCCGTGAACGACTTGCACCGCTTATCAACCAGCGACGAACAATCAAGCTCTACCCAGATCGTGACGGAGTAGAAGAGTGGACGAAGAAAGCGCACTCACTCGGTTACGACTTCCTCCTGGTAGATGCTGAACCTGTCACACGCTGGTGGAACCCGAAGGATGGTGAGAAAGCCGACATCGCCGACGTGGTGATAAACGCATTAAACAGATATTGAAAAACACACTCTCAATAAGTATCACAATATGTCTGAAGAAAAAGAAAACTATAAAGTTATAGGAACAAAGGTGTCGCCGGAGTTCTATCAGAAGTTCAAGCGCATCTGCCATAAGGTAGGCATGAAGGTGTACGACGTACTCCAGTACACAGCTGAGACCTTCGTCAGGTACACCGACGACCGCCACAATCTCTCACCTGAGATGGAGAGGCTTATTCGTATCTTCGAACAACCCGACTCATGGCGTAACGTATTCAACCTTGCCGACCCTACCGAGGTAGAGAAGGAAATCGGTGAAGCCATCTATTTTCTCTCTGCAAAGGGAAAGAAGGGAGCCAGGGCGATACTCGTGCGCCGTCCGTTCATGGGGCAGTGGTCAGAAACCGTCAACGTGCAATTCATCTTAGAGCGAGTCGTCGAAGTGTTGCTGCCTGAGCGCTACCGCCAACTGCGAGCAATGGCAGTCGAGCTGGATTGTAACTCACTGCTCGACCTGCTCGACCATCTTATTGATGTGAACAGTAAAGGCAACGACTTGGAGGCAATCCGTAAGATATTCGAAGACTCTCAGCGAGCTGACAATGCACGGACTGTTGACTATGGCAACCGCCACAAATCACATAAGCACTACGACATCGACGGCAAAGGTGCGCAGCGCATCATCGAGTTTAACAATACACCGGAAATTGAAACAGATAAAGACTAAAGATATATGGAAAAGAAAAAAGTAACACCGCGACCAATCACCCAACTTGCAATGAAGAAGGCAAAAAAAACAGGTCGCCCCAAATTGGAAATATCAGACGATGTTCGCGACATCATGATAAAGGCATTCCCTACCCACTCCAATGAAGAGGTTGCGAAGATGATAGGCTATTCACCGTCATACGTTCAGAAGCTCGCCACCAGTCTCGGACTGAAGAAGAGTAAGTCTTATGTCGCAGAGGCACACCAAGAATCCCGACAGAAGGCGGTTCAAACACATGCTGCCAGGTGTGCAGAGCGCCGTGCTAAAGGTGAAGAATCACTGAAGCTGAGTGATTATGTTCCACGTATGTCGGAGGAAGACCGTCAGCACGCACGTCGCATCCAGGAGAAAGCAATCGGCAGTATGGTTCGCCGTGGTGAAGCAGTAGCCCACACCGTCACCATCACATACAAAGCAATCGAAGACGGACAGGAAGTGCCGCGTACATTCGTGAAACACTTTTACAAAGTCATAAAGCCGAATGAAAGGAAAATTGCCGTGGAGATGTCGGACGATTAAACAGGCGAAGGACAAAGCAACCATCTACAACTCGCGCGAGTGGAAGGAGCTCAGAGCGCTGAAGATACGGAGTACCAACGGACTGTGTGAGGAGTGTATGAAGGAGGGCATCGTAACCGCCGCCAACATCGTGCACCACAAGCACCCCATCGAAGACAGCCACTCAATGCAAGAGATGAAGCACTGGGCATTCATGTGGGAGAACTTGCTTGTGGTGTGTCAGGCGCATCATGCTAAGATACACCGCGACCAGCTGAAGAGTAACACCAAAGACGTCGTGAAGCAGCGAGCAGAGGCAAGGCGCGAGCGCTGGGCTGACGGACTGATGCAACGGTTCACGGTTAAAGGTTCAGAGTTGGATGATAACCAAAGCACCATGAACCATGAACCATGAACCATGAACCATGAACCAATCCGAAACCCCGGGCGTATCGTTTTTATTTTAAGTCGGCCAGGACTCCCAAATCCCCTTGCCCTCCTCTGCGTTAAGAGAGTAAATTTTGAAATTCTCGTTTTTCCACAGCCCAACGGCAGACGCTCCGAGGAATGGAGCACGGACACCGACGGACGTATCACCCAATAACTCACAATCCCCACGAACAACAGAATAAATTTCTGATTATGCCAGCAAAACCATTTAAGCAGATTCAACTACACCCTGAGCAGCCGGACTGTTGCAATGAGTGTCCGCTGCTGGGACTGATACCCGAAGCGGAGCGCGAGTTCGGGAGTCAGGAGACGCTTGTCTGCCTGGGCACCCGTCACGCACTGAACGCCCGCATAGCACGGAGCCGAAAGAGTGAGCACACACCGAAGCACCCACTGAAACGCTGGTGCGATGATGAGTGGGAGCGGTGGCAGGAAGAACCCTACTTCGGCAAGCTGCCGGTGCGCAAGATTGACGTGAGCCGCTACCGTGATCCGTGGGAACGGTCACAGCAGTTGCCCATCATATTCCACAACAAGAGAGGACGGAAACCAAAGAAGTAAGTGCCAAGTGATACCTCATATCACATGGCAAGTGATATATCATATCACATGGCAAGTGATATATCATATCACATAAAAATACAATAACTATGGCAAAACAGAAGACCGCGCACGCCTATGAACTGGAGCTGCGCAAAATGATTAAGTCGCGCACGGGCGCGGAGATGGAACCCTGGCTGTTGCCACAAGTGAGGGCAACGGCATCAAACATGGTGATGCTCGACAAGGTTCAGACGGAGTTGGAGGACACCAAGAAGTTCGTGACAATGATGCCCGGCTCCACGGCTCAGATGAAGAACGAGGTCAACCCCCTGCTGCCTTACTACGACAAAATGCAGCGCACGCTGATGCTTCAGTTCGAGGCCATCGGGCTGAACTACAAGACCACCCCATCGAAGGTGAAGGAAGATACGAAGAAGGGTGTGGACGAAGAAGACCCAATGGCTAACTATTACAAAGGAATGAAATGACGAAAGAGAACAAATTTACGGCTGTGCTCAGACTGAAAGATGAGATGCTGATAGTAACAGCATACTATGTGAAGGAAATTGAGCCACGCCTACTTGACTATATTGGTGGACTGATTGAAGAGCCCGACAACCACAACGCTTACGAAATCCTTGGAGCCGTAAAATTCTTACGGCTACTGCGTACCTATGAGCAGGACATTGAGACGTTCCGCGACGTAATATACAAGTATGAGGGCATCTGGGAGAAGCGAGACGGGCTGTGGCACCATATAGAAGGTGGCTTACGTCATCCCGGCACCACGGGACCGACATACTACCGATTGCAACCGTTCCAAGTATTCGTGCTTGCGTCTATGTTCCTGCTGAAGGCATGGATCAATACAGAGGCAGAAGTCGGTACGCGCGGCATACTCCAAACTGAACGCCCAAACCCTGACGGATATATCGAGGACTTGCGGCGGCTTTGCACGGAGTTCACCTTCTACACCCCACGTAAGACTGCCAAGACGCAGTTGTCGGCATTCATTCAGTTCTGGTACTTCATGTCGGGCGACGAGAATGCCGAGTGTTACTGCTGTGCCAACGCCAGCGACCAGGCGAAGATTCTATTCAGCCGTACCCGTGAACTGATTCACCAGATGGACCCCCGCGAGAAGCGCATCCGCTTCACGGCATCACAAGTGAACTGGAAGCCGGGGCAGTTCCGCACGGCATCGCTCACGGCTCTCTCTGCTGGTGGTAAGACGAAGGATGGACTGTTTGCCCAGCTCTGTTCGGCTGACGAGTACGGCTCGGCGGCTTACGTCAACGGTTCCTCCGACATGGGTAAACTGGTGAGCGTGGTGGAGTCATCAATGGGACCACGACGCGAACCGATGACCTTCATCTCCACCACGGCGGGCATCAACACCACGGGACCGTTCATCGACAAGTTGGCGGGCATCCACAAGTTGCTGGAGAAGGAACTCGACCCCGATGCGGAGCACACCATCAGCGAAGACCGTCAGGCGTGCCTCCTGCTGGAGCCCGACGAGTGGGAACAACAGGACGAGGAATTGCTGCTGACATCTCGCAACGTGCGGCGCAAGGTGAATCCCATGCTCGGTATCATCGTGCAACAGTCGTTCTATGACGACGAGATAGCCAAGGCACGGCAGAACCCTGAGAAGATGAACGAGGTGGTGTGCAAGCTGTTCAACACCTACAAGGGTGTGCGTGTCACCCATTGGATCAAGGCAGACCGCATACGACCGCTACAGGTGGCGAAGCGAATCGAGGATTGCAAGTACATCGACCAGGGGCGCGAGCGTTGGAAGGTGTTCTGCGGCATGGACTTCTCGCACGGTGACGACCTCTACGCCCACGGCTATCTGGCTGTCGATTATCTGCCGTCGAACACCATGCGCGGTCGATTCTTCTTCGACTGCGATGCGTGGGTACTGGAGAAGACCATGATGGACAGCCCCAATCGTCCGCTCTATGAGGAGTGGGTGGCGCAAGGGTGGTTGAAGGTGTGCCCCGGTGAGGTGTTCGACTCGACCTACAGCGTGAACCGTCTGGGCGAACTGACCGAGCAGGGCGTGAACATCGTCATGTTCAACTACGACCCAGCGCAGAGCGTGCAACCCATCAACCAACTAAAGGCA
>JAEEGL016705712.1_pt1 | contig 11130 bp, 11 predicted proteins | sample 9134231 | NCBI WGS metagenome assembly JAEEGL01 (sample SAMN16246548, study PRJNA631951) | gut metagenome | biome: gut microbiome; feature: rumen; material: fiber-attached | host: Bos | place: Iran: Karaj | collected 2018-10
AGAAGGAGCAGCAGAAGAATCAGATGAATCGGATTCTGAGTCTGAAGAGAAAACATCAGAAGATAGTGAAGAAAACGTAGAAGAGTAGTTATAGAAAAAGGAGGTGAATGAAAATTCATCTCCTTTTTTGGTGCGTTATGTTGTGAACAATTTATTTAATTGCTGTGGATTCTCTAATAACCAAATCCGTCTCAGAATACAGAGTTCTGTAATTCAAATCAGGCTGATTGATTCTTGAAATCAACAGCTGGGCTGCGGAAAAGCCAAGAATCTGCGAGTGAATGTGGCAGGTGGTAAGTGCTGGGGTGATGAAACGAGATTCTGGTGAATCATCGAAGCCACAGATAAGCACATCCTTTGGACATTCAATGTTTAATTTCTTTAAGCCCTGCAACAAATCGATTGCAACGAAATCATTGGCGCAGATAAACAGCTCAGGCATTTCCTTCATTTTCTTAAGAGCCTTGAAAAGATAACCAGGATACTCCAAGTCATGGGCATGAACCTTGGTCAGGTTGTAGTTTTCATTAATTGGAAGCTCACACATATACATGGCGTCTCTAAAAGCGGAATATCTTTCAAAGAAGGAGCGGCAGTGGAACTTTTCTCCTACAAATCCCACTTTGGTGATGCCCTGGTCTTTAAGTTTTCCTATTATCTCGAAAATGCAGTTAGTATTGTTCATAAGAAGCATATCTACATCAAGTGGTTTCGAGAAGGACTCAATTGGACCATCAGTCATAAGAACAGGTATGCCAAGCTTAGTAAGCATTTTAATATATTCGTAATCGAACAGCTCTACACACAGGATTCCTTTTGTATTGCCTGGAAGAAAGGTGACAGGGAGCTGTTTCTTTTTTCTATTATCATCTGAAATTCGATGCATAGTCATGCTATATCCCAAGGAAGATATTTCCATTTGGAATTTGTCCAGCATGGTGGTGGCAAAGTGAGAACGATCCACAACACCGCCAATCATTACTGCAATCTCGCCACAGGCCTTAGGAGGCTGCTCAGACATAATGGAAGAATTAGGCATGGAAGCAATATATGAAAACTGCTTGTAGCCCATCTCTACAGCCTTTTGCAGAATTTTCTCTCTGGTGGAATCAGCAAGAATTCCAGTGTTGTTAATCGCCTTAGAAACTGTATTTCTAGATAATCCAAGGGCATCAGCGATATCTTGGATTGTGACTTTTTCAGACATTTATAAACCCCTTTAGCATTTAGTTTTATACTTCTAATTCATTATAAGAGAGAGATGAAAATGTGTCAAATGTAAAAATTACATAGCTGTGGTTTGTTAAAATGTCACAACAGTTGTGCAAATGTAAAAATAATTGTTGACGTTTTACGTTTAAGAAAGTATACTTTGAATTGTTAAGAGTGCAAATGCACAAATTCAATTCGATAGAGCAGAATCATGTTACATTTGCACAAACAATATGGGAGGAACTTTACAATGAATAAGTCAAAAAGTCTGGGAAGATATCTCAAACAAAACTGGCAGCTATATGTTTTATTTTTGGGACCAGCTCTGGTGCTGACAATAGTCTTTAAGTACTTGCCAATGGGCGGCATTATGATTGCCTTTCAAAAGTACAATCCAATCAAGGGCATTTTGGCAAGTCGCTGGGTAGGACTTAAGCACTTTGAGAGATTTCTATCTTCTCCAGATTTCATTAGATATTTGGTGAACACCTTAAAGCTTTCACTGTACGGATTGCTTTGGGGATTTCCGGTTCCAATCATCCTGGCGCTTCTTCTTAATAGAATAGAGAGCACAGGAATAAAAAAGAAGATTCAGCTGGTACTTTACATGCCAAACTTTATTTCAGTTATCGTCCTTTGTGGTATGGTACGAATCCTTCTTTCAGTAAACGGACCAATCAATGGTTTGTTTGGAACCACAATTAATTTCATGACAATTCCGGAAGCCTTCAGAAGTATCTACATTACCAGTGGCATTTGGCAGGGGGCAGGCTGGGCATCAATCATGTACACAGCAGCCCTTTCTAATGCAAGCAAGGAGCTGAAGGAAGCGGCAATGATTGATGGAGCTAATATTTTTCAGCAGATAAAGGCAGTAGAGTGGCCAGCTATTAAAAACATGGTAGTCATTCAGTTCATTCTTTCGGCAGGAAATATCATGAGCATCGGCTTTGAAAAGGCTTATGCGTTGCAGACAGACCTAAACCTTGAGACTTCTGAAATTATTGCGACCTACGTATACAAAAAAGGTTTGATTGAAGGCGATTACAGCTTTTCAACTGCCGTAGGTCTTTTCAATACAGTTATCAACCTGATTCTTCTTCTTGTAGTAAATAAGATGGTGGAGAAGATGAACGATGGACAGGGATTATAGGAGGCAGACATGAAAAAGAAAAGTGCATTTGCAAAATATGATAGAACGGATAAATGCCTGCTTCTGACTGGCTATATCTTACTTGGATTATTTGTGCTGGCAATCATTGTACCAATGGTTTACATAGTGCTGGCATCCTTCATCGATCCGATTACGTTACAGAATAAGGGACTTACCTTCGACTTCAGCAAGTGGACGTTGACCGCTTACGAGAGAGTTCTTTCAAATAAACAGATTTGGGTTGGATTTAAAAATTCGGTGGTTTATTCATTGGTATTCACATTTGTTTCAGTATTTGTCACATTGCTTTGTGCATATCCAATGTCCAGACCTGATTTCAGAGGCAAGAAGTTTTTCAATGCTATTTTCATCATCACCATGTTTTTCGGTGGTGGATTGATTCCTACATATATTTTGATCAGCAGACTTGGAATGCTTGATTCTATGTGGGCGGTAATATTGCCAGGTTCTTTCAGTGTATGGAATATGATTATTGCAAGAACTTATTTCCAGGGAGTTCCTTCAGAACTTAGAGAGGCAGCTGAAGTGGATGGAGCTAGCGAGGTTGTATACTTTTTCAAAATCCTTCTCCCGGTTTGTGTGCCTGTGATTGCTGTGCTTTGCTTATGGCAATTCGTTGGAATGTGGAACAGTTACTTTGATGCCATGATATATATCAATGATGTTGCAAAACAGCCACTTCAGCTGGTGCTTCGTTCCATTCTTATTCAGAATCAGCCTGAGGCTGGAATGATTGCCGATATGCAAAGTACGGCACAGCGTGCGCAACTTGCAGAGCTTTTGAAATACGCAACTATTATTATTTCAAGCTTACCACTTATTGTGATGTATCCATTTTTCCAAAAGTATTTTGACGCTGGAATTATGGCTGGATCTATAAAGGGATGACTTCTTGCTGACCAAACAAGGAAAATGTCAGCAAGAATCCTGCTTTGCAGGACAAGAGAATAGATAAATCTATTTTCTTGGTAGTTACGATTCCTGTTTTTCTGAGGAAAAACAAGAATCTATAGTTAACTAAGGAGGAGAAAAAAGTGAAAAGGAAAAAGTTACTTAGTATGTTACTTGTTGCGGCAATTGCCGTAGGGGCGTTTACCGGATGCGGCGGTGGTTCAGCTGCATTGAACGATGGTGAGGAGATGCAGGAGGTGGATGTTGATTCTCTTGCTTTTCCACTAAAGGAGCAGGCCACAATCACAGGTATGACCAGCTTTCCAGTGGGGACTGAGTCTGAACCAAACAATAGAACAATATTTAAGAGACTTGAGGAAGAGACTAACGTTCATGTGGATTGGACAGCAATTTCGTCAGATCAGTGGGGCGACAAGATTAAGCTTAATATGGCGAATATTGATACACTTACTGATTTTGTTTTCACAGCTAACTTTGGGGATAGCGATTTACTCAACTACGCTGACCAGGGCGTTATTATCAATCTGGAGGATTACATCGATACATACATGCCTAATCTCAAGGGAGTGTTTGATAAGTACCCAGAGTATCGCAAGATATGCGAGGATGAAAACGGACATATTTGGGCGTTGCCATGGATTGAGCAGCTTGGCTCAGATAAGACAGCAATCCAGACGGTAGGCAGTATGCCTTTCATTAATAAGAAGTGGCTTGATTTTCTTGGTCTTGAAATGCCTACGACAGTAGATGAATTTGAACAGGTATTACTTGCTTTTATGGACAATTCATCAAAGCTTAAGCAGGAGTTTGGAATTGATGGTGATATCATTCCAATGTCATGTATTATCAATGATGGTGGACAAGACCCGGCAATTCTTATCAATGGATTCGGTGAAGGCTACGGCGATGTTGATATGGGAAAGCACATAGCTGTAACTGATGATTTACAGGTCATCTGTACATCCACTCAGGATGGTTATAAGGATGGTGTGGCTTGGCTCCACAAGCTATACAGTGAAGGCTTAATAGATGCAGAGGCATTTACTCAGGATTGGGCTACTTATGTTGCCAAAGGTAAGTCTGGAAGATATGGTGTATGCTTTACCTGGGACGTTGCAAACGTTGACAACCTTACAGATTGGGTACCACTTAAGGCATTAAAAGCTGATACAGTAAATATTACTCCACAGAATGGAGCTTTCACATCAGGCTTTGACAGAGGTCGTTGTGTAGTTACAGCGAAGTGCGAGCAGCCAGCTCTTGTTTGTGCTTGGCTTGATCAGATGTATGACCCATTCCAGTCTCCTCAGAACAACTGGGGAACCTACGGTGAGGATGATGAGTTTGATATCTTTGAACTCAGTGAAAATTCAAACGGCGAGAAAATGCTGAAACATGCGGCACTTGGAGATGCATCACCTGTTGAGGTTCGTGAGGCTGAGTGCGTAGCAGGTCCACTGGCAATTCTTGATGAGTATTATGGAGTATATGTAACCTGTCCTGATGATGCACAGTATCGTCTTGACTGGATTAAAGATTACTACACAGATGATATGAATCATAAATATGTATATCCAAATGTACTTATGGGTGCTGATGATACAGAGGATTTAAATGATTTAGCAACTGATATTCTCACATACATTAATACAACAAAGGCAGCCTGGATTATGGACGGCTTTACAGATTCTGACTGGGATGCATATTTAAACGAGCTTGATGATTACGGCTTAGAAGAATATATTGGAATATATCAGAAATATTTAGATGAGTTTTATAAGTAGAGGTACGAAATGATTACAGAAAAGCTGGCGGCAGCCCGCCAATATGAAATAGAAGCATTAGAGCAGGGAAAAGTAACTGATGAGGACCGCCCAGCTTTTCATGCTACAGGAACTGTAGGTTGGATAAACGACCCTAATGGTTTTTCAATTTACAAGGGTCAGTATCATCTTTTCTACCAGTATTATCCGTTTGGTAATCACTGGGGACCTATGCACTGGGGCCATTCAAAGACATCTGATTTTATTAAGTGGGAATTCCTCCCTTGTGCACTAGCACCTGACAGCGATTGTGATGCTGAAGGCTGTTTTTCAGGTAGTGCCATTGAAACCCCTGATGGAAAGCACCTACTTATTTACACTGGTATCACAAAGGCCGGTGTGATAGATGGCTGGGAGAGATGTTATCAGCAGCAGTGCGTTGCAATAGGCGACGGAGTGAACTACGAAAAAGTCGATGGCAACCCTGTTATATCTAAGGAGGACCTTCCAGAGGGAAGCAATCCTTATGAGTTCAGAGACCCAAAGATTATAAAGCGAGACGGTAAGTACTACACCATCGCTGTAAATATGGACAAGGAAGACTGCGGCAATGCCTATGTTTTCGAAAGTGAGGACGCCCTTCACTGGAAGTTCCTTAAGATGCTGGATGAAAGCAAATGGGAGGTTGGTCGTGTTTGGGAGTGCCCTGATTATTTTGCACTGGGAGATAAGCAGGTGCTTATTGTTAGCCCACAGGAGACTGAGGGAAATGGCTTTGATGTAATGCCAGGCTACAATAATTTCTTTTTAGTTGGACAGGAATCAGCTCCATTTGAGTATAGGCGTGAGGTGGTTCAGCCAATCGATTTTGGTACAGACTTTTATGCTGCCCAGACTATCGAGACTCTTGATGGCAGACGAGTGATGATTGCCTGGATGCAGAATTGGGAGACAAAGGACTATGGAAATGATAAGCATGGTTTCTTTGGAATGATGACTCTCCCAAGAGAACTTTGGATCGAGGATGGTCATGTGTACCAGAAACCTGTGAAGGAGCTTGAGAATTACTATGGTAATCAGGTGGCTTATTCAAATGTGAAGGTTGCTAAAGAGATGTCACTTGATGGTGTTCGTGGCCGTGTGTTAGATATGAAGCTTCAGCTTAAGCCGGAATCAGGTGCAGGGGATTATATATTTAAAATCCGTGTAGCTAAAGACGGTAAGCACGATACTGTAATCGAGCTTGATTCTCGCAAGGGAACAATCAAGCTGGATAGAAGTAACAGTCACTACAAGATATCAGCTCTAGCTACCCGCGAGTTCCCAGTAGATTTTAATAATGGCAAAATCGATTTGCGCATCGTTATGGATAAATGGAGCATGGAATTGTTTGCAAATAATGGCAAGCAGGCTGCTTCCATGAAAATCGATACTGATTTGTCAGCTGAGACCATTGCATTTGAATCGGATAAAACAGTGGTGATGGATATTACTAAATATGATTTTCAATAGTTAATAAAAGACAACTCTCGAAATCAGAGAGTTGTCTTTTTTGATACTAGTATTTATATAGTTCAAGCATATACATTGTAGGCATTGAACCAAAATTGATTGAGATTTTTTCGTCTCCGTTTAGGATTTTTGTGGCGTGCCATTTTCCATTTGTGATTGTACCGACTTCGAGTTTTAAAATACCTACCTGCAGGTTTTCTTCCGGTTTAACATCAAGGTTTAATGAACATTCCATTCCTATTAACAGAAATTTATTGTTGGAGAGTTCGAAAACGGTCATGGTTCCAAGTGGTCTGCCAGATTGTCTTGGAGAGTAAGCTACTTTGAAATTATAATCACTGCATTTTATATAACAACCGTAATCATTCTCACCATGGCGAACGAAGGACTGAAGTTTATCTGTTCCACGGTATTGAAGATAGAGTGGTTCCACATTTTCTAAAAGCTTATTAGTGGCGGACAGAATGTCCTTGCTTCCAGTGATATCAAAGGCAGATGGATCAATGTTTAATGCAATCATTACTTCTATTGGTGGCTTATCAATCTGGTCCGGAGAAAGAGATAGGTCTTCGATACCAAAAGGAGAAAAGCAAATGGCATTATGCTTGAACATTGCGTACATGGCATAGGATGAAGCAACAGCATCTTTTCTTATTTCTGGGATAAAGAGAGGATTGTCCTGTGAGGCATATTCATCCATAACATCTGCACAGTAAGGTACGTAGATATCTGGCGCCAAAGTAAACAGGGACGGTGCAAAAGCTTTCCATATCTTATGAACAGGTTTTACAGGTCCTCCACTTGGGTATGAGCCTGGAAACCATGGGTACTGCTTGAGCCAGGCATTTGTATAGCATGGTAAATCGTATTCAGCTTTACCTGCTTGTGTGATTGTCTCCACAGCCTTGGCAAAGTGATAAGCCATAAAGTATTCTTCGCTGTCATCGCCAAATGCCTCAGTCCAATTACCATTTGTGTTGTAGAGTTTGGCAATATCTTCTGGAATCTGAGCGTTGAAGTGATCATTTGCAAGAGCGCTAAAATCTCTGGATGTTCCTAGAAGACCAATCTCATTTTCAACCTGCATTCCGATTACTGTGCAAGATTCTTCGTCGATTTCTCTAATATGTTTCATGAGTGCTTTAAAAGCATTTGCATCGGCCTTTACAGCGGTTTCGCATAATGGTGAGATTGTGTTAATACGGTCACCATTAATCTTTTCTACTAAACTGTACTTGGTAGAGCTTGTTTTTATCCAACCCGGAACGTACATGGATTCAGCATTTTTCCAAAGACCGAACCATAAAAATACAAGTTTTTTGTTTTCCGATTTTGCCTGATTGATAATTCCATCTACCAAAGTGAAGTCAAATTTACCTTCTTCTGGTTCAAGACATTCCCAATATACAGGAACAATTAAAGAGTTGAGATTTAGTTCCCGAACCTGAGGCCAGATTTCACTTTCCATTATTTCAAGGGAACAGGCACTTGAATTGTGAATCTCGCCACTTCTCATGGAGAAAGGTTTATCATCCACATATAGAGTTGATATACCTTTTTCATCTTTTCTTATTTGTGCTTTAGCCATTTTTGTAACCCCCAATGATTAAAATCATTTATGCTATGTCTTAATTATAGATAGGGAATTGTTGGTAATAAATATTAGTATTATAAGCTTAATATAACATTATTAATGAAATGTGCATGCAATTTATATTTCATAGACCGGTGAGTTGCCATATAGTAAAATACTTAATATAGATGTTAGACAAGGGGGAAGAGTCTATTGAAAAAGAGAAGTGATGTAATGGGGAAAATGTTCAAGCAGTCATTATGCTGCGTTATTGTGGCGTCATTTGTATTGTGTGGCACTTGGAGTTTTAATCCAATGCTGGCTGAAGCTGCGGATTTTAGCGTCACTGAGGAATCCGGAGTTCTACTAGCCTGCAATGGTACGGAGGTGTTTTCTGACGCAGATGCGGGCACTTTTGTCACTACCCTAAAGGTAAATACACCTGTGCAGGTGACAGGAAGAACAGACAACGGTTTTTGGCGAATTGATATTGACGGAACAACTTTCTATGTGTCACAAAAGGCATTGGCTGCCCAGGCAGATACTACGGCATATCGATTAACATCATTTGACGCTAAGTCAGCGCTGGTAATGAATGTTTCAAATGGCACACCAATTTATGCTCAGTCTGCACTTGATAGATTGGAACCCGCCAGTACCACAAAGATTATGACAGCACTCTTGGTGGTGGAAGCTATAGAGGCAGGTCAGATAAGTCTTGATACACCCGTGGTGGTATCGCCATCCGCTTTGGCGGGAGTTCCTTCTGATGCTAGCCATGTGACGCCAAGACTTCAGGCTGGTGAGGTGTTCAACGTGGATCAGCTTATGAAAGCTATGATGGTTAGCTCAGACTGTCATTCCTGCAATGTGCTGGCAGAACTGGTGGCAGGCTCAGTTCCAAATTTCGTAGCCATGATGAATGCCAAAGCAGCAGCCATAGGTTGTGTCGATACTAATTTTACGAATCCATCTGGCTATCCTGACAAGAAGATGTATACCAATGCATTGAGCCTGTACATGATTACCGTAAATGCGATATCCCATCCACTGTTCAATCAGTATTTTGGGGTTTCATCTACTACACTACTTGCAACAAATCTGTGCCCTGAGGTGAGACAATTGACCAACACAGACAGTTTGATTAATCCAGGCAGCGCCTATTATAATCCTGCAGTTATAGGCGGAAAGACCGGCACAGCTGACCGTGCAGGACAATGCCTTGTAGCCCTCGCCTCTAAGGATGGAAAAACAGTTGTCTCTGTTATTTTAGGTGCAAAAAATAGAAAGATGTTTGATGGCAACACAGTGTCAATGCGCTACTACGAGACAAACAGGCTGTTGGATTTAGGATTTGCCAACTACTAACGTACACATCACATAGTAGATGCTCAGAGGCTTTTCTATTTTCGGCTGTAATGATAAAATCTAAGCATAGTAAACTTTTGATAGTAATGGAGAAATAAATATGTCTGATGAAAGATTTCAAATGACATTCATGGAAACAAGAATAGTTAGATTGGCCTCATATAGGTGGCAACTTCCCATAGAGAAAATAGTAGAGTTATTTAAAAAAGTAGATGCGCTAAGTTACATAGAGACAGGCTTCGGGATTTTTCATTGTGAAGGTGACGAGGCTGTGCTAGATGATGTGGAGAGATATCTTATGAAAAAAGGAGTTAATCCTAATGGTTGAATTAAAAGAGGGGTTAGTTTTATGTCATAGTAGTTATTGCCAAATAAGTTACAAGATCAATTGTGCTTTAGGACAGAGAAAGCATTAGGTTGTCTGGAGTTTATTGAGGGAGAAAAGATATGGCTGAACCAGTAATCTCTAAAGAAAGGTTAGATTATACAGTCGATGCTTTGATATCTATGGTTGTTTCAGAACTGGCGGATGAGTTGAAGCAGGATGAAAAAGTGATTTTAGAAGATTTATTGCTTTCAAAGACTGGAAAAGCACTTTATGATACAGAGACAAAATTATGGTGCAACGGACCTACTTATATTGCAGAAATGTATAAAGAAGAGAAGGGACTTTAGTAAGTTTTGAAATTCTTTGATAGTCTTTTTAATAGAAGAACTTATGCAGTTGAGGAATGTTTAACTGAACTCATTAAGTTGAAAAAGCAAGAGAATAAAAAAGATTGGTTCAATTTTGCTATTAGGTAGATATGGATTTGGAAGAACGAACTTCTATGTCCGGACAGCAATATATGGCTACAATATATGGCAAAACAGGGCAGGAATACATTGTGTCAAATTTGAAAGCGATATTAGGGTATGAAGATTAAAACAGAAGGATGAATTTAAAGTATATTCCTCAAAAAAATGGTTGACTAAAACCGCCGAAAAAATTATACTTTAACACAATAAAGGGGAACAATTATGTATTTCACATTTGCAATCAACAACAATAATAATAACAACAATAATTCCGTGAATAATAATCAGGGGATTTAATTTTATTGTGTTGATGAGAGTTAAGGATTGTTCTGAATAGGTAGAAATTTGAAGCCTCATCAAGCGCAAGTTTGATGGGGCTGATTTTATGTTATGCCATATAAAATAGTAAGGAGTTAAGACAATGAGTGTTAAAACAACAGATGTAAGAACACTATCAAGAAACTTTGCAGATTATGCAGACAAGGAAGTTACAGTATCCGGTTGGGTTCGCAACATGCGCGATTCAAAGACTTTTGGATTCTTAGTACTTGCTGATGGAACATTTTTCAATCCAGTTCAGGTAGTTTTCAACCAGGACAAGATTGATAACTTTGATGAGGTTAGACATCTTAATGTAGGTGCAGCAGTTTATGTTACAGGTACTGTAGTGCTTACACCAGAGGCAAAGCAGCCATTTGAAATTCAGGCTACAAAGGTTGAGGTAGAAGGAAAGTCAACACCTGATTATCCAATCCAGCCAAAGAGACATACAATGGAATATCTTCGTACACAGACACATCTTCGTGCTCGTACAAACA
>JAEEGL011994983.1_pt1 | contig 11129 bp, 11 predicted proteins | sample 9134231 | NCBI WGS metagenome assembly JAEEGL01 (sample SAMN16246548, study PRJNA631951) | gut metagenome | biome: gut microbiome; feature: rumen; material: fiber-attached | host: Bos | place: Iran: Karaj | collected 2018-10
AGTTCCAACATCTGGAGTATGTACATGTTTATATCCATAAGATACTTCTTTATCAGTAATATAGTTTTGTAAACTTCTCCATAACGTATATCCATTAGGTAAATATAATGGCATTCCTTTTCCTATTAAATCAGAAATCATATATATACCTAAATCTTTACCAATCTTTCTATGGTCTCTTTCTTTAGCTTCTTCAAGCTCTTTTAAATGTGCTTCTAAATCTTCTGGATTTTCAAAGCATATACCATATATTCTTTGAAGCATTTTGTTTCTAGAATCACCTTTCCAGTATGCTCCAGATACTTTAAGAAGTTTAAAGTTCTTAAGAAGTTTAACACTTTCTACGTGTGGTCCACGACATAGATCAGTAAAATCTCCTTGAGTATACATAGATATAACTGTACTATCTTCATCCATTCTCTCAATTAAATCTACTTTATATGGATCATCTTTAAACTTTTCTAATGCTTCTTCTTTAGATATTTCTTCTCTTACAATTCTCTTACCATCTTTAGCTATCTTCTTCATTTCTTTTTCAATATTTGGTAAATCTTCTTCAGTAAGAGTTACATCACCTAAATCTATATCATAATAGAATCCTTCTTCAATAACTGGTCCAACCCAAAACTTAGCATTTGGATATAAATGCTTAACTGCTTGTGCTAGTAAATGTGCACAACTATGATTTAATTTACTTAAATCTTCATGCTCCTTTATGTTTATCATACTATCCCTCCTCAAATAAAAAACTCCTGCAAATATTGCAGGAGTGAATAAACACGGTACCATCCTAGGTTTTTTCTTAATTCAAATAACGGCTCAACACCGGACACATCTTTCGAGGTCAGTTCATAGGTAGTAATCTTAATATTTCTTAAGCCATCTCTCACCAAATGATGACATCTCTTTGTAAGATTGATATTAAAATCGAGTCCTAATCAAAACTTTTGATTAAATGTATTTTATCACAATATTTATATTTTTCAAGTCTTATTCGACATCAATAATATTTATTGACTTAATATCTGGATCATTTTTCATACTTAGAAGCTCTTCAAGTTGTTTTCTATTTTGTGATTCAAAAGATAGTTCTGCTACTCCTTCTTTATATGATTCAGTCTTTAAAATACATTTCTTATTCTTTAATAATTTAATTAAATTATCAGATTTATCATTATTTGTAGTTATTACTACTAATTTCTTATTATCCTTCTTAGATTGAAATAAGAATGATATGAAATAGATAAGTCCAACTAATAAGGTGGCAATTATCGATATTAGATATAATCCTGCTCCAGACATAATACCTGCTGTAATTGCCCAAAACATAAATATAGTATCTACCGGATCTTTAACAGAAGTCCTAAATCTAACTATAGATAATGCTCCTACCATACCAAGTGATAGAGATAAGTTAGAATTAATAGTTCTTATTACTATAGTTGTTACTAAAGTAAGAAGTATTATTCCAAGAGAGAATACTTTATTATAACTTACTCCCATATATGTCTTTTTATATACGATATTGATAAGTAATGAACATATAACTGCAACACCTATAGATAATAATAAATCACCAGTAGGTATAGTATTAGTAAATTCTTTACTTAAATCATCTACTATATTCAAATTATATATCATAGTACATTCCCCTTTTTCTCCATACACATTGCAAACTTAGAAGATGCTACTCTTATCTTACAACTACTCTTAATAACTTTACTGATAATATCAGGAATTCTATCATTATATTTAACTTCTAATATTAAATCATCTTCTTCTAAAACATCAAATAAACTCATATTAGAATCAAATAAATCATAATTATATCTTCCAGACTTAATATCAGAGTCAAAAGTAATTCTAACATCTTCTATATCATAAATATATGCAAATCTATTATAATCTACAATAATACTTGGTATTAATCCTTTATTCTTACATTTATTAATAAACTTCTCTAATAGTTTCCTATTATCTATATTAATCTTATCATATTCTTTATTTATTATTAAGAGATATTCTTCATAAGTAATAATATCTCTTTCTTTATAAGTTAGATCATTATCTTTACCTTTTAATTCTAAGCTTATAAATGATTTATCTAAATTATATATTCTTATTCTATATTTTTCTCTTTCTAATAATCCATCTACCTTTTCATTATATGCACTATTATAAATATCATCATAATATAAACTTCTTATATTGTAACTACCTTTATAATGAGAATCGCTCTTCATAAATAATGATAACTTATATTTAAGTACTTCACTCTTCTTCTTACTTATTAAAAACTTTATTTCATGTCTATATTTCTTATTTGAAGTACTCATTATATTCCTCCTGAGTTAACTTGAAATAAGTTCTAGTATAAGAAGGTATCCTATTCACTTTATTGAGTGCAATATTCTTCATACTGTTGGCACTACTCTTAAATGTATTATAGTTATTTCCCCATCTAGCAGCATCTCTAACCATTTCTTTCTCTATAGAATTATATAAATAATCATAAGTCTTATTAATATGTTCTTTAGTCCATACATTCTTATAGAAATATGATATTCTCTCTAAAAATCTTTTTCTAAAATCTTTATTTTTAATCATTCCATCGAGTAAAGACATATCAGGAAGTGGTTTTAAGAAATATGGATTTAATAGATAATCCATAAAGTATGCTCCTGAATCCGTTCTTAAAGCATAGTCATTATCATATACGATAAGTTTAATCTTACCATTATCTATTTTCTTATTGTTATACATTCTAATATTCTGTAAGTCATAATTACATGTAACATACTGAAGAATATAATAATCGATATAATTATCTACATCTAACTTACTGTTAATATAGTCATAAGCTTCTTTAGTAGTTAAATCATTATTCTTAGCATAACTTCTCAAAGAAACAAAATCTTTATTACTTCCTTCTTCTGCAGTATAAGTAAATGCATTGATTAAGTTAGTACCTCCAGTAACATTATGATTTCTTTCAATAAACTTATCATCTATCTTTTCTCTTATGAAATATACTCCATAATAATTACCATTTATATAAAGTACAACCGGCTTAACTCCTTGAGCATCTAAATCCATATAGTTTATAACCATAGTAGATACAAACTCGTCTCTAATCATAGATGAAGCTTGTTCTTGTGATCCACTTCTAAGAACTAGAGTATTGAACTCTACTATATCTTTATTATCAAACATCTTATAGTTAAGAGTATGACTATAAGTAGAATTAAATTTAAGTGCATAACTTTTTTTCTTTAGAGATCTACTATCTCCTCCAAATAGTTTTAATCCACAATCCTGTGAAAAACTTCCTCCATCTTCATAGAAATCAGCATGCGCTTTAATTACTTTATTAGACCATACATTCTTATTTAAATTATTAAAACTATTAGTATCTACACTTATAGATAATATTGGTAAATCATGTTTTTCATTAATGACGTAACTATTAGATATTACATCACTACTTTTTTTACCATTTTCATATGTAACCATTTTTACGATAGTAGTCTTATTTAAAGTAATTGGTCCAGTATATTTAGTAGATTTATTAGTAGGATTTGTTCCATCAAGTGTGTAATAGATGTCCCCTAATCCTTCCATTGCTAGTTCTAACTTTTCTACGTTATATACTCCGCCACTTTTACTAATAGATGGCTTAATAGATACTTCTTTAACTCCATTTATATCATTTTTAGCTCCTGGAGTAGGTTTTTGATAGAAATAATGACCATATTCTGTATTTCTACCATAACTATTTCCTCTAGGTATTTCATATAGATACATTGAATCAATTAATTTATCTTCTTTGTAAAGAAGTAATCCAGTAGCACTAGAAAGTTTAAAATTAATATGTTCATAACTCTTATTTGATAGATTAGTATTACCAGAAGCCATTAATATATAATAACTTCCACTCTTTAAAGTGACATTAGAAAATTTAAACATATTAGGATCATCTTTATCATTAGCAATTGAATACTTACTTAAATCTATATCTTTATCACTATTGTTATAAAGTTCAATCCAGTCGTAATACTGATTACCATTTTGAGGTAAATAAGAATAGTTAGAATTCATTACTTCACTGATAATGATGTCTTTAGGTGCTTTATCTAATTCTTTTTGATACTCTATCTTTCCAAGAGTAGTATTAACTTCTCCTGGAGATATATTAGCACTTCTATACCATTTATCTTCAAACTTAACATATGCTACTCCATTAGTTAATTCTTCATATTTAATATTATCTACAATACCATTCTTATTAGATAAGAATACTTCTCCATTTTTATGTTTAATATCAAATGAAGAATTATTATCTTTACCTAAACCATTCATATAAATTACATATGAAGTATTAGGTTTTATAACATAATCAGGAAGTCTAAACTTATATAAAAGTTTTTCATCATTAGATAAATAATAATTATTTAAATTAATATCCTCATCTGTTCCATTAGTTATTTCTACATAACTATATAATTTATCATTCTCAAATATTACATTACCTTCGTTAGATGGAAGAACTTCACTAATATATAATCCATCATTATCTATATTTTTCATTCCCATTAAGAATTGTTCTCTACCTTTTTCAGTATTGTCATATCCAGGAGTAATCATATCAGTTACTATCCAGTCACCATTACTTACTCTAGACATAGAATTATTCTTACTCATAGATACTAACTTAACAGCATCTATTACTTTACCACTTGGCTTCTTTAAAGATAATAGCTCTCCGCCTTCTTCTTTTAAAGCAAACGAAGCATAAAGTCCATCTTTCTTCTCACCGACAAGATAGACTACTACATAAGAATTACTCTTAATAGTAACATCAGGAAATAACCATTTAATCTTTCCATCTTCTCTATCACTTAATCCATAATTAAGTAAATTAATATCTTTATTACTTCCATTATATATTTCTACATAATCAAAGCAATCTCCATTTTCATCGATATATACACCCTTATTAGAAGACATTACTTCACTGATAATTAATTTATCAGTATCTATTTTTTCATCTTCTAATTTAGTAAGTACTACCTCTGGTTTATATAAAATATCATTAGCAAAAACTAGTAATGTTATTACTAGAAGAGTTATAAATACATAAATAATACTATTCTTTAATAATGATATATTTATTTTCATAAAGTACTCCTATTTTATTATAGAATAAAAAAGAAACTATTACTAGTTTCTTTTATTATCAATTATCGATACAAATAAATATTATTTAAATTCTTTCTTGATATGGAAAGTCTTCATAAGGATCAATATCTGGTAATATATTAGGTGCTAAATAAGTAACAATTACAAAAGAGATAGCCACTATGAGCATTATAATAGATACTACTATTCCTACTATAGCTAAACTTCTATATGAGTTTTTTTCATAGTCTTTAGATTTTTTAAGCCCAATTATACTAAATACAAGAGATATTGGCGATATAAAACCACAACAAGCAAGTGCATTAACAATTGATAGGATAAATCCTATTAATGCCATATTATTTGATGGTTCACTTGCCTTCTCTTCTTTTGCTTCAGGTATTATTACCTTTTCTGAAGCCCCAACTCTTATTTCTTTAACTCTAGTACCACATATATCACAAAACTCATCTGTTTCATTTAAATCATTACCACATGTCTTACAAAAATTTGCCATAATTAACCCTTTCTTTTCTATGAAGCCGTTGGAAGACTTACACTCATAGATTTCATACTTGCTAATAAGGAATTAGCTTCACTTACAACAGTTTCAAATTCACTATTCTTAGATGATATAGTACTTCTTGCTGAACTTATAACTGAACTACTAGGATTTTCTTTACTATTTTCATTGTTGATTATTTCTTCTTGTCTTTTAATCTCTTCATTTATCTTTTCAAGCTTAGTAACTTTATCAATTAATGTTTGAGAATCAGTAAGTATTTTACCTAGCTCACTACTTACTGCACTTTCAACTGACTTATAAAATGTATTTAAAGAAGTAACACTACTAAGTACAGTACCCTTATTTTCACTCTTATAACTAGCATCTAATTTATTCATAGCTTCAGTATTTCCACTCATAATTGAAGAAATCTTACTACTTAAAATAGATACAGTACTACTCATACTTCCAATACTAGGAGATACTTTGCTTTTGAAATTCTTTAATTCTTCTGGTATTGTTCCCATATTACTCCTTTCCTACTACTAAATAGTCATCTATCAACTTACTTGTATTTGAATCTTCTAAAGTATAACTAGGATCAACTACTCTCTCTAAGAAATCTATATCATTATGGAAAGTATTTTCAACTTCTTCAAATGATAAATATAACTTATCAAAACTGTTATATACGTTTTTAGAAGTTTTAGAATCCCAATCATCTTTTAGATTATTAGTATCATCTTTAATACGCATAAATATATCAGATAAATCTTTAACTACTTCTTTAATAGCTAATATCTGTTCATTAAGTTTTTCAGTATCTATATTTATATTGTTCATCTAATATATCACTTCTTTTCATCTTATCTCTAAAATCATTATCTACAGTTCCATGACCAGTTGCATTTCCTTTAAGAATATCAGCCTCTTCATTTAAGAAACTAACTATATCATCTAATCCATCGATATGTTCTAAGAATCTATTTTGAAATTGTTCACTATCTATACCAGACCAGATTAATGCGATATTCTCTTTTATATTTTTTAACTTTACCTGATTGTTTTTTATTTTTTCAGCTTCTTCATTATATTTGTTACCAGTTAAATATACTTTTTTACAATTAATCTTAATACTTCTACCCATAATCTACTCCTTAAGCTTATTCTCATTTACATATGAAACCGCTGTATCATTATCAAGATTATTAATTAGCTTTATGTATCCTACCCCTTTAGAGACATCTTCTAAACTACTTTTTAATACATTTTCATATTTCTTATTAGATAATAACTCAGTACTAGTTACTTTCTTTTCTTTAGCGATCGTATCTACTATTGTCTTTATAAACTCGAATGAATCATTTTTATTAGTGCTGTTATATATAGTAGAAGTCATACTTTGAATATCCTTTCTCGTAGAAAGAATACTAGTTACATCAAATAGGTCTCCTATATTTTTAACAAACTCACTAGACCCATTACTGACATTCTTTAAACTAGTTAACTTCTCTGTATAATTATAGAGAATCTTCTTAGTAACATTATCTAACTTAGGTTCATCAGTAACAATATTCTTAAGCGTTGTTTGAACTTCATTATTATCCATCTTTAAAATTAAATCTTTAAGTTCTTTATTAACAAGAGGAGATGCTAATAAGAGTTTCTTTAAATTCTCAGAATAATCACTATTAGAAAGTAGTTCAATAATAGAATTATTATCGATATTACTAAGTAGTGTCATTAAATCTATATATGAAGAATCGTTATAATTAATTTTTTCAAGTAGATCTGCTACATTAATACTTAGATCTTTATCTTTGTTATCTGCATCAGTATCATTATCTTTATCGTGCTTCTTTCCTCTAGAGTGACGAGATCCACCATCTCCGTCTCCGCCTCCTCCATAATAAGAATCTTCTACATATGAAGCGTTATCACTTCTATCTGAATAAGAATCATCTACTGAAGTTTGATCAGCACTTATACCTAATATAATATTGATAATACTTACTGTTTTTTCTTCTCCTGAAGATAAACAGCTTTTTAATTTAGAAACAAAATCTACTGCTACCCCACAGCTAGTAAGTGGCTCAAAAGTAGAAGCCAAATCTATACTTCCTATATCTACTGACTTAATGCTATTAAGCCATGATGCACAAATCTCATCTACACTTTCCAAATCAATTTCAAGTGTTACATCAGATAGACTGCTTAAATCAGAAAGACTAGCAGCATTTTGATTAGCATCTTGATTAGCATTTGCATTTGTATTATTAGATGTACCACTAGCTGGTCCTACACCAGAGTAAGAATTTAAATACTCTGTTCCATAAGAAGCTCTTTTGTTTCTTGCTGAACTAGATTGATTAGCAGGTCTTTCATACTGAAGCATGAAAGCATCACTTGCTTCTTGTACACTTCTAGCATTTCTAAGTGCATTATATGTTTTTGGATAACTATTCTTAAGTTCTTGCTCTAGATACTGAAGCTGCATTCTAGTTGAACCAATACTTTGGCCTGTTCTTCTAGCATAATCTAAAAGGCCTTGTTTCCTAGAATGATAAGTCCACTGAGCAAGTCCATAACCTGCACTATCATGAACGAAATTATTGTAAGAGCCACTATCGACACCTCTAGTGTATGCACTATCATTAGTACCAAACTTTTTCTCATAGCTTCCCTGTAAGTTTTGAGAATTGATGTTACTCTCAGCTTTAAGGTTACCCATAAGTCCAGCAGCACCATATTTATTACCACCAGTTATTCTAAGTAACTCTGCCCATATTTCTTGTTCAGTCATATCGTTCATACTATCACCTATATTAATATTAATTCATTTAAAAAGACTAGTCAAACATTAAATAGTCTCAATTTCAACTAGTCTATCATTATCAAATACTAATTTAAAGCACTCAAGATGTTTCCATTTACCATCAAAGAAAGGAACATCATTAAAAGTATATGGTCCATCTATAGATACTTTAACCCATTTACTAAGTAGACACGCTATCGCTGTAGAGTGGCCTACTACTAATACTTTTTTATCTTTATATTTATTAAGAATATCTAAAAGGGCTTTATATTCTCTTTCAAATACTTCATTTAAACTCTCTCCAGAAGGCATCTTAAAATCATGATCCTTATATTGCATTAATTCAAATCCCTTTGGAAGTTCACTATAATCATTTACTCCAAATTTTCTTTCACCAAATGAAGAATCAATTAAAATATCACCATCAGTAAAATACTTAGCAGTGCTAATAGCACGCACGTAATTAGAAGAAATTACAACATCAAATTTTTTTAACTCTTCTATATTACTTTTTTCTTTAGCTAACATCTCACCATTTATAGATAATGGATATTTCTCATTTTGAAGTTGTAAAGAATCACCATTATTATAATTTACTGGTTTAAGTGATTCAGAATGTCTCATTAAATATACAGTAGTCATTATTTGTTTTTACTCCATATCTTTCTAATTAACCTTAAAGATAAAGTTGATAGAGTAAATCCTATTACAGGAACAAGTGAACTAAGGAAAATATTATTGTACTTATTAACTAAGAATGAATAAGTTATTACTACTAAATAAGTTAATATGATAATACATATCTTTCTTGTAAGAGATGTCTCCCATGCTTTATCAAGTTCTACCCTCTTATTTCTTTTCTCTATATTTTCTATCTTTAATTCTAATTCTTTTATCCTATCTTCCATAGTTATTTTCTTCTCCCATGCATAACTATGGTGCTTTCTTCATTAGTATTAGTACTATTAACTATTCTAATTGTTGGTTTATCCCTATGAATAAGTTTTAAATTAGGTTTATAGTCTACTGCTATATTTCCATCAGAATCACCTACAGTATTTCCTCTTTTATTCATAAAATAATCATGAGTTACTCTACTAGGATTTTTTCTTATTAACGTTGGTCTATCACCAGTATAACTATATTTAGTATCAGCAAAAGCTGGGGATATTTCTTTAGCTAAATCAATATACGATACTTTATTGGAACCATCATCATCAATCACATGAACTTTAACAACACCATGTATTCTATTTTGAACAGTTTCGGCATCAATACCAAAGTACCTATAAAGTTCAGCAAGCCCATCAGCTATACCTTCACAAGTAGCATATTTTTCATTTATTAAACCCATAAAACTATGTGGGAATTTAACTACTCTATTATTATCCTCTTCAACTCTTATTATAGCTGCATCTATAGTACCATAGTTAGCAATAGGATTCCAATAATCTGCTTCAGTCTTATATTTATCAAAGATGTATTTGATTGTTTCATAACTATCTAAATTTCTTCTTTTGATTTCAGATTCAAGCTTAAATACTTCAATAACAAGAGTTAAAAAATCTACTTCGTTACACTTCATATGTGACTGATTATTAACATAGAAATAATTATCAACTTTTAGATTATCATTATAATGCTTATATAAAGTCATCAAATCCTGAAGAGATAATATAGATTGCCCAAGAATATCACAATTCATTCTAAATTTATTTCCATTACTATTTTTAGAATCTAGTATCATCTTTTCTACTATTTTACTTTTAGATTCATCAATCGTATAAAAAGCATTGCCAGATTTATATATTGAATTATATGTATTTCCATTTTGATATTTAAAACCAGTATATTGAAGATCATTATCTTTAGCTAATATATCTCTTAACTCATTTATACTGATATCTCTAAAAAAATATAATTTATAATCAGATTTTTTGATATTCATAATACCTCCTATAAAATTTTTGTTTTTTCTTTTCTAGAATATAACTCTGATATATCTTTAAACTCACTAGACAAATCTAGTTTTTCTTCTATATACTCACCATCTTGCCAATAAGTTTTAAGTACGTAAGGCTCTATATTATGATAAGTAGCATCACTAGTTATAACTCTATACTTATCGTCTACTATCTCTAAAGCAGAACAATTAGATAATAATAGACCATTAATATCTTTATCTTTTAATATTCCTTTAACCGATTCATATCTATCATCTTCATCAGTGTGTGGAACAAAAAATCCTTTAACAAACCCTAAACAATCCATAGCAATAAGTGGTTGATCTTTTCCAAACTTAATTCTAAGTGAATCAGTAGAACATTCTTCAAACCAACAACATCCTCCTGCTGATACACCACATAATACTTTACCATCTTCCCACGCTTTTCTAAGAACTTTATCAAAACCAGTTTCTTTCCATAAAGCAACCATATCTAGAGTATTACCTCCACCTTCATATATGATATCTGCCCAATCAACTAATTCTTTAACATAATCTTCATCAGTTATCTTATCACTTCTTAATATCTTACATTCACAATTATATTTTCTATTATAAATATTCTCTATAACCTTAAAATAACCTTCTTGAGCTTCTAGAGAATTAAGAATAGAATGTGCCATAAA
>JAEEGL012490286.1_pt1 | contig 11129 bp, 8 predicted proteins | sample 9134231 | NCBI WGS metagenome assembly JAEEGL01 (sample SAMN16246548, study PRJNA631951) | gut metagenome | biome: gut microbiome; feature: rumen; material: fiber-attached | host: Bos | place: Iran: Karaj | collected 2018-10
AGTCCCTGCACCATCTTCGCGTACGCGTCGAGCGCGAGCGGGAGCTTGTTGAGGCTCATCATGGAGCCGGAAACGTCGGCCACGAGCACGAAATTCGTCGCCGGATCATCGTTCCGGTCGTCCGCCCGGATGCCGATGCGCAGGATCCTGTGATCCCGGTTCCACGGACAGGCGGTATACTCCGTCGAGATGATGAAGGGCCCGTCACCGGTCCGGTCCGCGGTGTAATCGAAGTTGAAATAGTTGATCAGCTCCTCGATCTTGACCTCGTCCTTCTCGATGCGCCTGCCCTGCAGGATGTCGTATTTCACCTTGGTGTAGCCGGCGGTATCCGCGCTGGCGGAGAAGGTGGAGAGCGGGGAGGTCTTCACGGAGCGGAAGCCGTTTTCCGTAATGACGTTGTACTCGGCCGTGTTGAAGGCTTCTTCGTCCTTCTTTTCCGGGGCCGCGTCCATGTACATGCCGGCCGGTTCTTCCATTTCCATGACAGCCGCGGTCGTGGCGGGCATGCCCGCCATGGCAGCCGGCGCGTTCATATACGCCCCGGCCTTGGCTCCCATGTAATCCGCCTCCGGCCGCATGCGGTCCCTGTATTCGCCAAAGCACGGATCCCCGGTCTCGATCAGATAACGCACGAGGTCTTCCCTGATCTCGGCGAGGACCTTTCCGGAAAGCTCGTCCGTGTAGAGGGAGGACGCGAGGATAAAGAGCTCCGCCTTTTCCTTGTCGACCGCGCCGGCCTCAGCGGCCTTCCAGACTGCCTGCAGCAGGTTGCCGCTGTAGATATAGAGGCGGTCTTCCCCGTTCAGCTCATAATTCTGGTAACGCCAGCCAAGATCCTCCCGGCTGACCGCTTCCGCAACGACCGCGTCCCGGAAGCCCTCGTCCATGGAGAGGATCAGTTCCTTCTCTTCCTCTGCCGTAAGTCCGGTCCCCCAGTAGGACACCCGCCTTTCCTTCGCCGCCGTGTTCAGGCCCTTCAGCTCTTTTCCGGCTGCGTCGTGGCCTTCGAGCGCGGAGCGGACCGCGTCGTCTTTCATATCCTTTTCTTCCTTCCCGGAAGTTTCCGTTCCGGCAGCAGCCTCGGCTTCTTCCTTCCCGGAAGTTTCCGTTCCGGCGGCAACCTCAGCGCCGGCCGCTTCCGTCTCTTCTGCTTTCGTTGCCTTTCCTTGGGTGACTCCCACCGCCGCCCGGCTCTCACCGAAGGCGAAGGCTCCGGAAAGAACCGCTGCCGCAAGAAGCAGGGGGAGGATCCGTTTTCCGTTCCGATATCTGACCATATGCTGTCCTTTCCCGGATCCGCTTAGGCGCCGCGCACCTTTGCGGGGCCTTTTCGGATCCGACGTATGACCTTTTTATCCTTTTTAACTATACCACAGACCTCTTTAAGAAGATGGTGGCTTTTTTCTGTCAAATACCGAAAGGAAACTAAAAAAAGAAGAACCGGGGCGGTTTCTGCATGATTTGGGCCAGGAACGAAGTAAGTTAATTTCGTGACCCAACACCTTGGCACAAAACGCCTTAAAAACCGTATTGCGACCCAAAGAAGTTTACATAAATAGACAATTTGACGTCGTTTTGCAGGATCTTTTGGGTTATAGAATACGGAAATCCCTCCCATAGCCCAAAGGGGATACTTCCTGCCGGCGCGTATCCCAGAGAGGATGCTTTCCCGCCGGCACGTAGCCCTAAGAGGATGCATCCCGCCGGCGCGTATCCCAGAGAGGATGCATCCCGCCGGCACACAGCTCATAGAGGATGCATCCCGCCGGCACATAGCCAAAAAGAAAGCCTCTCCCGCAGGCCGGCAAAGAAGGCTTGAAATGAAAAGAGGAGGCCTGAAATAAAAACAGAGAAAAACAGAAAAGGGGCCGCCGGTCATGCGGCAGCCCCCCTTGAAACTTGTTCTGAAATTTTGAAAGCGACCTTTCGATCCGATCAGTTGATGACCTTCTTCGGGCACTTCTCGGCGCACTTGCCGCAGCCGACGCAGCGCTTGTAGTCGATGACCGGAAGATTGCCGTCCATATGGATCGCCATGGTCTCGGTGCACTGCTTCACGCACATGGAGCAGCCGATGCATCCGACAGAGCAGACCGAAAGGACGTCCTTGCCCTTCGCCTGGCTGTTGCAGCGGATACGCTGTCTGTGGCCTTCGGGCACAAGCTCGATGAGCTTCTGCGGGCAGGCCTTCATGCACTTCTTGCAGCCCGTGCACTTGCTCTCGTCCACGCGGGCGATGCCGTTCACGATGTGGATGGCGTCGAACTCGCAGGCCTTCACGCAGTTGCCGTAGCCAAGGCAGCCGAAGCGGCAGGCCTTGTCGTTGCCGCCGGGAACGACCTGGATCGTCGCGCAGTCCACGACGCCGGAGTAGTTGAAACGCTTGGGAGCCTTCTCGCAGTCGCCGGAGCACTTTACGAAAGCGACCATGCGGACGTCGGAATTGTTCTCAACGCCCATGATCTTCGCGATCGCGTCGGCGACCGCCTTGCGGCCCACCGGGCAGGCGTTGACCTCTGCCTTGCCCTCGTTGATGGCCTTGGCGCAGGCGTCGCAGCCCGCGTAGCCGCAGCCGCCGCAGTTGTTGCCGGGCAGGGCCTCACGGATGGCGGCCTCTCTGGGATCCACCTCGACCTTGTACTTTTCACCGAAAAGTCCCAGGCCGAATCCGACCACCAGACCGGTAATGCCGATAACGGCCGCCGCAATGATGATTGCTAATGCGCTCATTCTATTTCCCCTCCCTTACAGTAATCCGGAAAATCCGAAAAATGAAATAGACATAAGTGCTGCGGTCACGAGGACGATCGGCACGCCGCGGAAGCTCTTCGGCACATCCTCCAGCACGATCCTCTCACGGATGCAGGCCAGCAGGATGATGGCGATGCAGTAGCCGACCGCGGTCGCGAAGCCGTTCACCACGGATTCCACGAAGTTGAAGCCGTTCTTCGAGTTGGTGATCGCGACGCCGAGCACGGCGCAGTTGGTGGTGATCAGCGGAAGGTACACGCCCAGGGCGTTGTACAGGCCGACCATGCACTTGTGCAGGAACATCTCGACGATCTGCACGAGGGCCGCGATGACCAGGATGAACACGATGGTCCTTAAGTACACGAGGTTCAGCGGGACCAGTACGTAGTTGTACAGCAGGCTCGCCACGGCGGAAGCCAGCGTGATGACGAAGATGACCGCGCCGCCCATGCCGGCCGAAGTCTTGACATCCGTCGAAACTCCGATGAAGGAGCAGATGCCGAGGAACTGGCTTAAAACGACGTTCGAAACGAAGCAGGCGCTGATCGCGATTACAAATAAGCTGTTATTCATTTCTCCGCCTCCTCTTCCTTCTTAATGTGCAGGCTGCAGGTCAGGCAGTTGTGGTCGCAGCCTTCCGGCTCGCCGCTGGCCTTGGGCATCTTCAGCTTGTTCTGGATCGCGGTGAGCGCGGCGAACACGAAGAATGCTCCGGGTGCCAGGACGAAGATGGAAATGGGGGTAAATCCCGCAGGCATGATCTTCGCTCCGAAGATGCTTCCGGCTCCGAGGAGCTCACGGCAGGCGCCGATGAGCGTCAGGGCGACGGTGAAGCCGATGCCCATGCCGAGGCCGTCGAACAGGGAATCCATGGGCTCGTTCTTCATGGCGAACGCCTCAGCGCGGCCCAGGATGATGCAGTTCACGACGATCAGCGGGATGAAGATGCCGAGCGCCTCGTAAAGGTCGGGCGTGAAGGCTTCCATCATCATGTCGCAGATGGTGACCAGGGAAGCGACGACGACGATCTCCGCGGGGAGACGCACCTTCGCCGGGATGATGTTCCTCATCAGCGAGATGATGAGGTTGGAGAAGATCAGGACCGCCGTCGTGGCAAGTCCCATGCCGATACCGTTGATCGCGGAGGTCGTGACCGCCAGCGTGGGGCAGGTACCGAGCACCAGAACGAACAGCGGGTTCTCCGCCCAGATGCCGTTCCATACAAGCTGCTTATATCTGTTGTTCTTGTTTTCCATCATGTCACCCCCTTACTTCAGATAGCTGTCGGTGTACCAGACAGCCGCGTTGACGGCATCTCTGACCGCACCGGAGGTTCTGGAAGCGCCGCTGACCGCGTTGAATTCCGCAGCGCCGGCCGCGCCGTTCTTCACGTACTCGAGCTGTACCGCATCCTTGCCGACGAACTGAGCCTTCCACTCGTCCTTCGTCGCGTTCATGCCGAGGCCGGGGGTCTCGCCGATCGCGGTGAAGCCGATGCCGGTCAGCTTGCCGTCCTTCGAGATACCGGTCGCCACGGAAACGTCTCCGCCGTAGCCGGAACCCGAGGTCGTGTTGATGACGTAGCCGATCAGGTTGTTCGAAGCGTCGTAAGCCTCGAGGACGTGGTCGACGGTGACCTTGTCGATGCCGGAGGAAGCGATCTCGGCGTTGGCCTTCTCGAGGGCCGCCGCCTCATCCGCAATGTACTCCAGATGGTCTGCTGCCGGGAAGGAAGCCTGGTAGGTGACCTTCGCCTTCTCGTCGCGGGACTTCTGGATCGGTCCCAAAGTGAGCAGGTACACGCTGCCGAGGGCAAGGCCCGCGATGAGCGTGATGGTGAACAGCCTGGTGGTGTCCGCCTTGATGGTGGTCTTCTTCTGCACGCGGCGTCCGAACGCGACCGGGACCGTATAGTGGTCGATCGTGGGCGCGATCAGGTTGCCGAGCAGGATGGCGTAGGAAACGCCTTCCGGGGCGCCCGCGCCGTAACGGAAGATCGCCGTGATGATGCCGAGGAATGCGCCGTAGAGCCACTGGCCCATGGGGGTGATGGGGCTCGTTACGAAGTCGTCCGCCATGAAGAAGGCGCCGAAGATCAGGCCGCCCGCGAATACCTGGCAGAACATGTAGCTTAAGCTGAAGCCGCCGTGGATGAAGGCGATGACGGCAAAGGTGCCGATGTAGCCGACCGGGATACGCTGGGTGACGACGTTCCTGTAGATCATCCAGGCCGCGCCGATGAGCAGGGCGATCTTCGAAACTTCGCCGATGTTTCCGGGGATGGTACCGAGGAACAGGGCGCCGAAGTTCACGGAATCGCCGGCCTTCATGATGGCGAGCGGGGTCGCTCCGGAGACCGCGTCATAGCCGATGTGGTTCGCCACGCTGAAATCGTTCATCATTCCCGCGAAGGAAATGAGCAGGAAGCAGCGGGCCGCCAGGGCCGGGTTCATGAAGTTGCGTCCGAGTCCGCCGTAGAGCTGCTTGACCACGATGATCGCGAAGATCGCGCCGAGGGCCGGGAGCCAGAGCGGAACGGTAACGGGCATGTTGAGGGCCAGGATCATGCCGGTGACCACCGCCGACCAGTCGTCGATGGTGATCTTCTTGTGCATGAACTTCTCCCATGCATACTCCGAAAGCACTGCGGCCGCGACAGTGACCAGGATGATGGCGAGCGCCTTCACTCCGAACTGCCAGATGCCGAACAGCGAGGTGGGGATCATGGCGATGACGACATCGCGCATGAGGTTGGCCGTCTTGACAGGTTTTCTGTCATGCGGCGAAGAAGAAATATTGAATAATTCTGCCATTAGTTCTCACCCTTCTTTCCGACCTTCTCAGCTGCCTCGCGCGCCTCGGCAAGCTCCGAAGCCTTGCGCTTTGCCTCTGCTTCCGCCGCCGCCTGGGCCTTCGCCCTGCGGTCGGCCGCGACGAGACGCTTCATCTCCTTGAAGCGCTGCGTCAGAGGACGCTTTGCGGGACATACGTATGCGCAGCAGCCGCACTCGATGCACTCCATGCCGCTCAGGCGTGCGAATTCCTCGATATCCTTGGTCTTGCCCGCCTGGTACATGAGCGGCGGGATCATGAATTCGGGGCACGCGAGGATGCAGCGTCCGCAGCGGATGCAGTGCGTGGTCTCGGAATGCGCGACCGGGTCATAGCTCATGGCGAGCAGGGCCGACGAGGGCTTCGTGACCGGTACGTCGAGATCGAACAGCGCCATGCCCATCATGGGGCCGCCGTTGATGTACTTCTCGACCGTGCCCTTCGTTCCGCCCGCGGCCTCGAGGAGGCGCTTGTAGGAAGAGCCAAGGCGCACGCGGAAGTTGGAGGGATTCACCACGGCGTCGCCGCTGACGGTGATGACCTTCTGCATCATGGGCAGGTTGAACTTCACCGCGTCATAGATGGCGGCCAGGGTGGCGACGTTGTCGACCACGACGCCGGCGTCCGCGGGAAGCATCTGCGAGTTGATGGCCCTGCCGGTGACGGCCTGGATGAGCATGCGCTCGCCGCCTGCCGGATACTTGGTCTTCAGGGAAACGACCTCGATGTTCGGCTCGTTCTTCGTCATCTCCTCCATGTGGGCGATGGCGTCGGGCTTGTTGTCCTCGATCGCGATGACGCCCTTCGCCTTCGGGAAGAGCTTCAGGCAGATCTTGAGGCCGCCGATGATGCGCTCCGCTTCCTCAAGGATGAGGCGGTAGTCGCTGGTGATGTAGGGCTCGCACTCGGAACCGTTGCAGATAAAGTAGTCGATCGCATCCGGATTCTTCGGGCCGAGCTTGACGGAGGTCGGGAAACCTGCTCCGCCAACGCCGACGATGCCCGCCTCGCGGACGATGTCGACGATCTCCTTGGAGGTGAAGTGCTTATAGCTCCTCTCCTTTCCGAGGCCTTCCAGCAATTCGAACTTTCCGTCGCTCTCCACGGTCACGCACAGGACCGGCGCGCCGCCGTTCGTCATGTGCTGGCCGACTGCCTTGACGGTGCCCGAGACGGATGAGATGATGTTCGCGGAAACGAATCCGCCGGCTTCACCGACCTTCTGTCCTGCAAATACATGGTCGCCGACCGCCACGACGGGGCGGGCGGGCGCGCCGATATGCTGGGACATAGGGAAGACGAAGTCGCCGTCCAGGTCAAGGTTCTGGATCGCGCAGTCCTTGCTGAAGCTCTTGCCATCAAACGGATGGATACCGTTCTTAAATGTAACAAGGCTCATGAATCTTTTCCCCCTTACTTTCTGGTTTCACTGCCCGTTTCCGGACAGCTTTCCTTATGTTGATCATTGTACAACTCTGTTAATAAATTGCCAAACTCTGCCCGCAATTTGGGCATTTTTTTCAATTTACCGTCTAAAAATATAGCACATCGCCGTGTGTTTTTCACAGTACAATTTTCAATACATCTCGTTTGTTATTCTACTATCATGCATGACAGGAATTTCACAGCGTTTAACGCTCTATACAGGTCTTTCATAGGGGGCGGGGCCCCGGCGACGCTCCGTTTCCAAAACCGACGGCTTCCCCACCGTGGAACCCTCCGTCGGTTTCGGAGCCTCGGAGCTGCCGCCCGCACCCCTTAAAACAGCCTCGCAGGAACCTGCACCCCCATAAACAGCCGTCAACAGCCTGATCAGTCGAGTTCCGCCGCGCCGGTATAGAGCTCGTAGTACCGCCCTTTCTGGGCGAGGAGCTCCGCGTGCGTGCCCCGCTCGATGATGACGCCGTTCTCGAGCACCATGATCGCGTCCGCGTTCCGGACCGTCGAGAGCCGGTGCGCGATGACGAAGGTGGTGCGGTCCTTCATGAGCCGGTCCATGCCCTGCTCGATGAACTTCTCGGTCCTCGTATCGACCGAGGACGTCGCCTCGTCGAGCACGAGCACGGGAGCCTTCGAGACCGCTGCCCGGGCGATGTTGAGGAGCTGCCTCTGGCCCTGGGAAAGGTTCGTGCCGTCCCCCTCGATCCTCGTCTGATAGCCCTTCGGGAGCCTGCGGATAAAGGAATCCGCGGACGCCGTGACCGCCGCCTCGACGACCTCCTCGTCCGTGGCGTCGAGCCTGCCGTAGCGGATGTTTTCCATAATGGTGCCGGTAAAGAGATGCGTCTCCTGGAGCACCACGGCGATGTTCTGTCGAAGCTCCGGAAGACTGTACTCCCGGATGTCCCTGCCGTCGATCGTGACGCTTCCCTCTCCCACGTCGTAGAAGCGGTTGATCAGGTTCATGACCGTGGTCTTCCCGGCGCCGGTCGAGCCCACGAAGGCGATCTTCTGGCCCGGGTGCGCGTAGAGCGAAAGGTCCTTCAGCACCAGCCGGTCCGGCGTATAGCCGAACGACACGTGCGTAAGCACCACGTCTCCGTGCATGGGGGCCGGGACGTAGGCATTCTCCGCGTCCGCCGGCTCCGGCTCCTCGTCCATGACCGCGAACACGCGCTCCGCGCCGGCGAGCGCCGAAAACACCGAGTTCATCGTCTGGGCGAGCTCGTTCACGGGCCGCTGGAACATGCGCGAATAGTTGAGGAACACGGTCAGGCCGCCGATGTCGAAGCCCCGCAGCACGCAGAGGAGCCCTCCCGCGATGCCGGTCACGCCGTAGCTCACCTGGCCGATGTTGCCCATGACGGGCCCCATGACGCCGCCGAAGAACTGCGCGCGGAGCTGGTTGCTCTTAAGGTCCTCGTTCAGGATGTCGAATTCCTCCCTCGCGACGGCCTCGTGGTTGAAGACCTTCACCACCTTCTGCCCGGTGATTCCCTCTTCGATATAGCCGTTCAGCGCGCCGAGCGCCGCCTGCTGGAGCTTATAGTACTTCGCGGACTGCTGCGCGATCTTCGAGACCGCGTACAGCGTCACCGGGACCATGAGCACCGTGATGAGCGTCAGCACGGCGTTCGTGTACAGCATGAACGCGAAGGTGCCGGCGAGCGTGAGCGCCGCCGAGAACAGCGAGATCAGCGTGCTCGCGAGCATGTTGCCGATGTTGTCGATGTCGTTCGTGAAGCGGCTCATGATGTCGCCCCGCGGATGCGTGTCGTAATACTTCACAGGAAGCTTCTGGAGCTTTGCGAAGAGGTCCGTGCGGATCTGCCGGAGGCAGTTCTGCGCGAGCTGCATGAGGACGCGCGACTGGACGTAGGTGCAGGCGACTCCGGCGAGATACACGAGCAGCATGAGGCAGAGCGCCCGGAACAGGCCGGCGGGATCGCCGCGCGAACCGTCGAGCGGGACGATGTAGGTATTGATGATGGGCCGCAGCATGTACGAGGACAAAAGCGAGCTCAAGGTCGCGAAGAGCACCATGAGGAGCGCCGTCACGAGCCTCGCCTTTTCGCGGAAGACATAGGTGAAGAGACGCTTTATGGTATCCTTCGCGTGGCCGGGCTTTCCGGCGGCGCGGTCCCTGGCCGACCTGCCGGGTCCTCCGCCCATGCCGCGCGAGGCCGGGGCGACGCGGTGTCCGTAGCGCGCCTTTAAGGAGGCGCGGAGCTGTTCCTGCCTGCTCATGCGCCCACCTCCTCTTCGCGCTCGACCTGCGACCAGTAGATCTCCTGGTATTCCCTGCAGCGGGCGATGAGTTCCTCGTGCGTCCCGCTGTCCGCGATGCGCCCGTTCTCCATGACGATGATGCGGTCGGCGTCCTTCACGGAGCCGATGCGCTGCGCGATGATGAGCTTCGTCGTGCCGGGGAGCTCCTTCGCGAAGGCCGCGCGGATGCGCGCCTCGGTCGCCGTATCGACCGCCGAGGTGGAATCGTCGAGGATCAGGATCTTCGGCCGCTTTAAGAGCGCCCGCGCGATGCAGAGCCTCTGCTTCTGTCCGCCGGACACGTTGCTTCCGCCCTGCTCGATCATGGTGTCGTAGCCGTATTTGAACTGCCGGATGAAGCCGTCCGCCTGGGCGTTCGCCGCCGCGGCTTCGATCTCCCCGTCCGTGGCGTTTTCATCGCCGAAGCGCAGGTTCTCGGCCACCGTTCCCGTAAACAGCGTATTGTACTGGAGCACCATGCTCACGCCGTCCCTGAGGTTCGAAAGGCTGTAGTCCCGCACGTCCGTGCCGTCCACCAGCACGCGCCCGCCGGTCACGTCGTAGAGCCGCGGGATGAGCTGGACCATGGTGGTCTTCCCGCAGCCCGTGCTGCCGAGGATCCCCACGGTCTCGCCCGGTTCGATCCTAAACGAGATATGCGAGAGCACGTCCTCTCCCGCCGCCGTACGGTCCGCGGCGTTCACATCTTCCTCCTCTTCCTTTTCGAGCTTCGGAACGGGGTAGCGGAAGGAAACGTCGCAGAATTCGATGCTGCCCTCTTCCACCTTCTTGTCCGGGAAGGCCGCGCCCTCGTCCGTGATGTCCGGCACGTTGTCGAGCACCTCGGAGATGCGGCGGAACGAGGCCGTCGCGCGGGCCGACTGCAGGATGACCATGGCCAGCATCATGAGCGAGATCAGGATCTGCGTGACGTAGGTGATGAAGGCGGTGAGGTCGCCGGCGTTCAGTGTCCCCGCGATGACCTTGTTCCCGCCGAACCACACCACGCCGATGGTGGTGATGTTCATGGCGAGCATCATCACCGGCTGCGTGAGGATGACCTTCCGCATGGCCTCGAGCGTGCGCTCGCGGAGGCGGTCGTTCCGTACCTCGAACTTTTTCTCCTCATGCGCCTCGCGCACGAAGCTCTTCACCACGCGCACGTTGGTCAGGTTCTCCTGGATGACCGTATTGAGCTTGTCGAGCGCCTTCTGCATCAGCTGGAAGCACGGATAGGCCGAGCGGATGATGACGAAGAGCGCCCCCATGAGCAGCGGGATGACGACGATGAAGACCAGCGCGAGCTCCGCGTTGATGGAAAGCGCCATGATCAGCGCGCCGATCAGCATGCCGGGGCTCCGCAGCATCATGCGGAGGCCCATCATGATGATGTTCTGGGTCTGCTGCACGTCGTTCGTGAGGCGGGTGATGAGCGAGCCCGTGGAAAAGTCGTCGAGGTCCGAAAAGGCGAAGTCCTAGACCCGGTAGAACAGGTCGCGCCGAAGGTCGCCGGAAAAGGAAATGGCAGCCTTCGCCGCAAAATAGCACGCGAGGACGCCGCCCGCGATCATCAGAAGGACAACGCCCAGCATGATGAGTCCGATGCGGAGGATGTACGCGACGTCGTGGTTCGCGACGCCGTTGTTGATGATGAGCGAAACGAGCCTGGGCATCCAGACGTCGCCCGCCACCTCGACCAGCATGGTCACGGGTGCCAGGATAAAATAGAGCAGATAAGGTCTTACGTATTTGAAATAGCGTTTCATCGGTCCTATGGAAGCAGCCGCTAAGAAAAGGGTGCCTGGGCAGCACGCCCGGGCACCCTTTCACTGCTC
>JAEEGL012826071.1_pt1 | contig 11129 bp, 10 predicted proteins | sample 9134231 | NCBI WGS metagenome assembly JAEEGL01 (sample SAMN16246548, study PRJNA631951) | gut metagenome | biome: gut microbiome; feature: rumen; material: fiber-attached | host: Bos | place: Iran: Karaj | collected 2018-10
AGTTGTGGACACCGTTGCGGATGCGAAGCTCGTCGTGGATACGAGCAGACCACATCAGTTGGTGCATACGGACGCTTTGGTTGAAGAGGAAGTCATCATCGCCGCAGTCGAAGAACCACTTGACAGTGCGCAGCCGTTCCCTTGTGGCTTCGTCGGCCTGCTCCACGAAGCGCAGGGCACTATGCTCCTTCACCGCCTCGCAGACATAGTAGCGCTTGTCCTTCTCCCCACCAGGGCCAACGCTGTCACCTTCGTTGTCGAGCCAAGGACTCATCGCGTAGCAGGACGAAAACATATCGGGGTGCCGCTGGCAATAAACGGTGCTGCCGCCGCCACCCATCGACAGTCCCATTACAGCGCGGTGCTGCTTGTCGCCAACCACACGATATTTCTTTTCGATTGTCGGCAGGAACTCCTGGAAGAAGAAGTCCTCGTAGTTCCAGCCCGGCATATTGAAATAGCCGTTCCAGGTGTTGTGTGTGTCGGGACCGCCTGCGTTTGGCATTACAATAACAACGGGGACGCACTCGCCTGAGCCAATGAGTTCATCCACTACGGTTTGCATCTGTCCCCTGTCCCGCCAAGCGCGATAGTCGTCGCTCAAGCCGTGGAGGAGATAAATGACGGGGTAAAGCCTGCCCTCCTCTTTGCCGAAGCCGTTGGGCAGATAGACGTTGCAGACCACATCGGCACCCAGGATTTGACTCTTTACTGTGTCGGTCACGATACTCCCCGCCATCATGGGCAGGCAAAACATAAGCAGCAAGGCTGCAAACAGCGTTTTCTTCATAGTCGTTTGATTTATCCTATTTTGTTGTTTGATAGAAGTCTTGCTCACCCTCAACGGCGGCAAGCTCCTTCAGCAATAAAGCATATTTCTGAGCCACGGCCTCTGCAAAGCGACGGCCCTTGTCCGCTGTAGCCAAACAGGGATTGCCGATGCCCGTGTCGGCTGTGACGCGCGTCCAATGGCGGGGCAGCCAAGCGGTCTTCTCCCGCAGGCTCTCCAGGGCAAAAGCATTTGCCTTGCCCGGTCCGGCCTCGCTGAGGTTGACAAGTTCGGGGTGATAATGCATCATAACAGACGTTTCCAGTTCGTCGGCATGGTCTCCCGGTTCGACGAACCACTCCTTCCCAGGCAAGACAGTAAACCATTCGCTGGAAAGGATGAAGAAGTCTGGATAATCCACAGCCAAGTCGCGAATCATGCTCTTAAAAGTGTTGCCTCCGTGACCGTTGATAATCAGCAGCTTTCGGAAGCCCTGATGATGCAAAGAGGCCACCGTGTCGGCAAGGATGGCTCGCTGAGTGTCGTAACGATAATGGATGCAGAACTTCAGGTCGCGCTGCCCGGGGTTCTGTGCGCCCATCGCAACAGGCGGCAGCACCATAGCACGGACTCCAAAGTCATTAAGAGCACGATGGGCAGCATCAACGGCCACATCATGAGCCAAAATGGCGTCTGTAAGATACGGAAGATGCAGGTTGTGGGGTTCTGTTGCGCCCCACGGCAGGATGACTACGCTGTAGTCGAGGGGACGTGTAACACCGTAGGCAGATACACTCAGGTCAATCTCGCGGTTCACAATGGAAAAGTTTTAGTGTTGAATATTGCTTTTGTTCAAGGTTCTCCCCAAAAGGGGAACGGGGAGGAAGCTTCTTAGTCATTCGAGAAATCGGCAAGCACTTGACGATAGACGGTGAGGACTGAACTCTTGCGAATGAAGCCGACAAAGATGCCGTCGGCGTCCACGACAGGCAAAGTCCAGGCGTGAGTGCGGTCGAACACACTTACCACAACATCCATCGAATCGTTGACAGAAAGCAAAGCCTCGGGCTGTGTCATCAGTTGGGAGACGGTAAAGCTCCTGTGCAGCTCTGTGCGGAAGATGAGATGGCGAATGTCGTCAAGATAAACGGCTCCGATAAACTGCATCTGCTTATTGACGACAGGGAAGACATGGTTCTTGCTGCCGGCGACTTGGGCGGCCACATCGCCAAGATTCATATCGGCGTACAGCACCTGGTCGTAGTGCTGAATAACGCTGTCCATACTCATCAAGGTCAGGATAGATTTGTCGGTATGGTGCGTGAGCAACTCCCCTCTCTGCGCCAAGCGCATAGCATAGATGCTGTGAGGTTCGAAGCTCTTGATGGTAAGGTAAGACCCCGTCGCCACAATCATTAAGGGCATAAAGAGCGCATAACCGCCAGTAAGCTCTGCAATAAGGAAGATTCCTGTGAGGGGGGCGTGCATCACACCGCTCATCAAACCGCACATTCCCAGCATCGCAAAGTTGCGCTCAGGAATGTCAATGCCCAATATGTCGTAAGTGTTCCACAGATGGCAGAAGATAAAGCCACAGATACAGCCCAAGAAAAGGCTGGGCGCGAAGATACCGCCGCACCCGCCGCCTCCGTTGGTTGCCGTAGATGCAAAAACCTTAAAGACGATTATGAGGAAAAGGTATATGAGCAAGTGATTGCTGCCATAGAAGAGGGAGCGGTCCATCGCAGTGTCCCAATCCGCCTGGCCGTTTCCGTTGAGCAAAAGGGTGATGAGGTCGTAACCTTCTCCGTAAAGCGAAGGAAACAAATAGATGAGGAGGCTCAGCATAACAGCTCCAAGGACAAACTTCTTGTAGCGGCCCTCTAGCTTTCGGAAGATGCCTTCAAGGAAGTTCATCGTCCGTGTGAAGTAGAGTGCTACGAGGCCGCATACAACACCGAGGGCGATGTAAGCCGGAATGCGATCCACATTAAAAGGATCCTGCAAATGAAACTCAAAGATGGGATTGGTGCCTGAGACAGCAAAGGTAAGTCCTGCTGCCGTAACGCAAGAAACAAGCAAAGGCAGAAGGCTGGTCATCGTCAAGTCTATCATCAGCACTTCGAGCACGAAGACAAGTCCGGCGATGGGAGCCTTGAAGATGCCCGCCACAGCTCCTGCGGCTCCGCAACCTACCAAGAGCATCATATATTTGTTGCTCAATCGGCAGATTTGCCCGAGAGAACTGCCTATCGCGCTGCCAGTAAGGACGATTGGTGCCTCGGCTCCCACACTACCGCCAAAGCCGATGGTGATGGCAGAAGCCACAACGGAAGACCAAGTGTTGTGAGGCTTGATACGGCTCTGTTTGCGGGCAATGGCGAAGAGAATCTTGGTGACACCATGACTGATGTCGTCTCTTACAACGTACTTGATAAAGAGCATCGTCAGCCAAATACCCACAACAGGATAAACGAGGTAGAGCCAGTTGGCGCCCTCCACCACGAACTCATGCGTCAGCAAGTGCTCAATCTGTCCGATAAGCCACTTCAGCAGCAAGCCGGCAAGAGCAGTAAAGATGCCGACAAAGAAGCTGATGAGCAGCACAAAGTTCTTGTCGGACAGGTGCCTCCGCCGCCAACGAAGCAGATAGGCTATGAGGTCTCTTCCATTTACCATTTAGACATTTACCATTTACTATTTATTTCCCCCTCTCCTCGGAGAGAGGTCGGAGGTTATGGGGTCTATTTCCTTATTATCTTTATCTGCCCGTCAAGCCCCAGCTTGATGATTTGGCTGGGTTTCGACTTGCTTGTATCGTTCTGGCGGGACAGCATGATGTAGTCCACGCCTTGCTTTATCTCGTCAGCTATCTCGTCGAAGCAAGCGGGTGAAGGCTCGCCGCTGATGTTGGCACTGGTGCTCACGATGGCCTTCTGATAGCGGTAGCAAAGCTCGTGGCTTATTGTTTCTTTGGTGACGCGAAGGCCAATGCTTCCGTCTTCTGCAATAAGGCTTGGCGCAAGACCTGTCGCACCGTCGAGGATAAGCGTGAGCGGTTTGTCGGCATACTCAATCAAGTCCCAAGCCACGTCCGGCACTTGCCGCAGGTATCTCTGCATCCTGTCGGCACTATCCACAAGGCAAATCATCGCTTTGCTGTCCTCTCTTTGCTTCAACTGAAAGATTCGCCGCACCGCCTCCTCGTTGCTCGCGTCACACCCGATGCCCCATATCGTATCGGTAGGATAAAGGATAAGTCCCCCCTGCCTTAACGTCTGCACCGCCGTCCTAATGTCCTCTGCTATTTCCTTCTGTGTCATACTTCTGTCTTGTAATCGCGCCACAAAGATACAGCTTTTTCGCCGAAAACAACCAGATAAGGACACATTTATTAAATAAAAGTGAAGAAAAACAAGAAGAAAGAAACGAAGTCTCAAAGATAAGTGCTATATTTGCACAAGAATCATTAAAAACCATATTCGACTATGCCTGAAATCAGCAAATTCTTCGGAATCATCGTTAGCCTCTATTGGCGCGACCATAATCCGCCCCACATCCACTTCACTTACGGCGATTATGAGTGCAGCATCAGTGTGCTTGATCGAGTTGTGGACGGCAAAGCCCCGTCAAAAGTCATTGCCAAGGTGAACGAGTGGATGAATCTGCACGAGGCTGAAATCCTTACTTTATGGGAGAAGGCACAGAAGGGTGAGAAAATAGGACGTATAGAGCCATTAAAATAATAGGAGGATACCGTTATGCTTAAAGTGACAGACGCTGATTATGTGAAGGACTACGAGCTGCTGCTCACCTTCAACGACGGGACGCGCAAGCTGGTTGACCTTAAGCCCTATCTCACGGGCGAGGTGTTCGGAGAGTTGCTCGACCTCGACAAATTTACCCAGTATGGCCTCACGGGTTACACCATTGAGTGGGCTAATGGTGCCGACCTCGCCCCCGAGTTCCTGCACGACATAGGGCAGGCAGCATAAATGTTCAAAAACAAAGAAATAAGCGGATAGCCGACGAATTTCGGGGCTATCCGCTTGTTATTTTAACTTTACTTCACGAAAACTTGCATGAAAATCCCTTCTAATAGTACGATGAAAATTTGAACTATTTTAAAGGTCATCCTCGTTTCGTTTTACTGTAGGTATATTGTAAAACATAGAGTTAGTCTTGTCAACATATCTTACAACAAGATTGACACCACCTCCCATATTGCCAAAAATGGTCGAGAATATTTTGCATTCAATAAAGCCTTGAGACATACTTAAGACAAAATGGCTATCAGCTTCGTCACATTTTGCCTTTGGATATTTCTTTTTTAAATCTCTAACAATGTTACCATATAAGAGTATAAGATCGCTTTTTGTATAATGTGCTATGCTCTGATTATACCTAATTTGCACCTCACAGACATTGCCTGTATCTTTGTTTCTCTTTGTTTCAGCCACACAAAATTGACCATAAAATCTACCTGTATAACCCCCTAAACTTGTTTTGTGAAAATCTTTCATCGAGATTTTTTCGTCAAACGAATCAACATCACCGTCAATCGGAATTCCCATAAACAAAAGATGTGTACCAGAGCTGGTCACCGTAGTCGATTTGTTCGTACTTACTGTTTTATTTTCATTTTGAATATTTTCTACGGGTTGTGTCATGGTTCCCAAGATGGCTTTTGGAGCAAGAGGAGCATGACTCTTAATTTGGTTTACATAACTCCCAAATATAATTGTTATAGCAACTAACAAAGTTTTCATGATTATATATTTTATTTGAACTTTCGAGGACAGAAAGACTTATTATAGATTTCTTAGCCATTATCTGGTTTAGACTGTAACCACCCAAGTTGTACAATTTAACAACCCACCTTCCTGCGCTACTTCGTTATAATTGATTGTTTCAATGATTTTATTGGGAAATATCTCCTTTAAAATGCTTATGACTTGCTCGTCTTCTTCTCTCCCAAAAACTGGGAGGACAATTAGATTGTTAACTTCCAAGTAATTTACATATATTCCTACAGCATTTAGAGGATGCTCTCGGTCTTTTACCTCAAAGAATGGCACATCTATGTATTTCAACCCATATTGTTCAATTATCTTTTGCAACCCTTTCTGGATGTATTGGTATTCGTCGGACAATCGGTTTCCAATGATAGTGTTTCTATTTACAAATCTGACCATGCCATCAACGTGTCCTGTCAGATCCTCATCTTTAGATTTGAGCGCGGGTATAATAATTATTTCACATTCCAGAAGCTTGCTTAGTTCTCTTACAAGCTCCTCTCTGCTCTTATTTGGATTTTCAGAAAATATCCTGTCAGAGATTATAGCTCGACCATCACAGATTAGGACATTTCCACCATCAAGATTTATGTCAGAATCTTGAGCATTGATGTTGTTTATTCTGCACACTTCTTTTACATCAGAACGAGATTCCTCCCATTCTTTTTTCCCTCTTAGGTAGCTTGGATCGTATTTGAATTGGATGAGCTTACCTGATTCTATTTGGACAGGCATATAGTCGCGGCACCAAATATCCTTTGTTCCTTTTAGGAAAACGTATCTCACACCATTTCTTTCGAGTATTCGAGTAAGGCTGTCGCACGTTTGTGGATATTTAGTTTTTAGTAATTCCGACATATACACTATTTGTTCTCTTTTGGGGTTGGAAGGTATATCTGCTTCATTCAAATTATTGTTTAATTTGGGTTCTGCGGATGATTGTTCTTTATGGTTTTGTCTCTTTTCTTGATATCTTTCCATAAGTGCTGGCCTAGAATAACCTAACATCGCCTTGCAGATGTCATTTGTGGGCTCTATGTCATTGCTATCACAAATGTCAAAAAGAACCTCTTCCTTGCCTCGTGTTCCTAACGTGAAGCTTTGAATGTACTCTTCCTTGATTCCGTTTTTGATGAGGAAAGACTTGTTTAGCTTTTTTAGAATAGTCCTGCGATTTACATCCGACGACTCTTTCCTTGTCAATTGTTCGAACAATTCGATGGTAGGACATTCCTTGAATTTACCCCTTAGCCAATAAACGCCACTATATACGGCACCGATTATAGCAATTGACCCACTGGTAATCCCAATAATTGATTCAACACTCATATTATTAATGTTTGTAATTATAACTCATCCTCAAACCAGCACTATCTTATAGGACATAAAGAAAGCGCAAGCCTCGTCCATATTCTCAGCCGGGCCTTGCACTGCCCCAAATGTACTATGGTGGAGGCTGCGCTTAAAGCACAGCTCCAATGTACATTTGGTTTTGCTCATAAAGTCTCTTTCGAGGTGCAAGTTCGGCTGAGAAATTGAGCAACAAAATGTTGTGTTTCGTACAAAACACGCTGCAAATATACAAAGTTTATCTGAAACAAGGTGCTTGGAGGCTTAAAATTTGATGAAATATATCAAAAAAGGGCTTGCGCGGGTTGCGCAAGGATGTTCTTGTGAGAAAAACCTATCATCATATTGAACTTTTTTCAAGGTACATACATACACAGATAAGCCTTGTGCCCTGAAAGTGTGAGACAATCCTTCAAACATAACACGTTAAGTTTACCAACATAACACGTTAAGTTGAACGACTTAACACGTGTCGTTGGCCAAGTTAACGTGGATAGTTGGGCAAGTACCTTAAGGTCTTAAGACAAATCGGTTAAGCAATTTAGGCAAGTTTTTTGCGAAAAAAAATCAAAAAAAATGCAAAACTGCCTACATGCCTACATAAAACCTCTCGAAATGCCTTTGTATAGGACGATTGCTTTAATTGCGAGCCTACACAAAGCCTACATAAAGCCTACATAAAGCCTACATATGTAGGCTTGAAACTTCTCAAACCCTTGAATCACTTGAACTTAGTCTACATTTCATGTAGGTACAATGTAGGCTTCATGTAGGCTTGAAATTCTCTAAAACATTGAGTCAATGGAACTTAGCCAACATTTATGTAGGCATGTAGGCTTATTGGCAATTTTTCAAAAAATTATTCTTCGAAACCAACTCAAAACTCACTGGTGAAGTGGAAGCGGATGTGCTCGAAGTCTTGTTGGGCCATTTGCAGGACATAGCCTGAGTCGGCAAGGAAGACGTCACGGCCTTCGCGGTCGCGAGCCATGTACTGGTGCTTGCGCTTCTTGAAAGCATCGAGTTCGGCTTCGTAGCCGGGCATTGCCTCTACCCAGCAAGCCTTGTAGAGGCTAATGGGTTCCCAGCGGCACTTGGCTCCGTATTCGTTCTCCAAGCGGTACTGGATAACTTCGAACTGCAATTGACCGACCGTGCCGATGACCTTGCGGTTGTTGAACTGGTTGATGAAGAGCTGCGCCACGCCCTCGTCCATAAGCTGGTTGATGCCCTTCTCTAACTGCTTTGTCTTCATCGGGTCGGCATTCTCGATGTACTTGAACATCTCGGGCGAGAAGGACGGCAAGCCGCGATAGTGCAGCAGTTCGCCTTCGGTCAGAGTGTCGCCAATCTTGAAGATGCCGTTGTCGGGCAAGCCGACGATGTCTCCCGGCCAAGCCTCATCGATGGTTTCCTTGCGCTGAGCCATGAACTGCGTAGGGCTGGAGAAGCGAAGCGTTTTGCCTTGGCGGACATGGAGATAGGGGGCGTTGCGGATGAACTTGCCAGAGCAGACCTTACAGAAAGCAATACAGGAGCGATGGTTCGGGTCGATATTGGCCGTAATCTTGAAAATGAAGCCCGTGAACTTGGGTTCGTCGGGTGTGACGGTTCGTTCCTCGGCTTTCGTTGGACGCGGGTAAGGAGCAATCTGAACGAAACAGTCGAGAAGTTCCTGCACACCGAAGTTGTTCAAGGCAGAGCCGAAGAAGACAGGCGCAACATCGGCATCAAGATAAGTCTGCACATCGAACTCTGGATAAACGCCATCTACCAGTTCGAGGTCTTCGCGAAGCTTGGCAGCATCGCGCTCGCCGACTCTTTCATCAAGCTCGAGGGAATCGAGCTTCACACTGACCTTCTCCGTCACCTTCTGCTTGTCGGGCGTGAAGAGATTGAGGTTCTGCTCGTAGATGTTATAGACACCTTTGAACTTGGCTCCCTGATTGATGGGCCAAGAAAGAGGGCGCACACTTATCTGCAACTCTTCTTCCAGTTCGTCGAGAAGGTCGAAGGGATCTTTGCCCTCGCGGTCCATCTTGTTGATGAAGATGATGACGGGCGTCTTGCGCATACGGCAGACTTCCATCAGCTTTCGCGTCTGAGCCTCAACGCCTTTCGCGCCGTCAACCACGATAATGGCACTATCGACGGCAGTCAGGGTGCGGAAGGTGTCTTCGGCAAAGTCCTGGTGGCCGGGTGTATCGAGAATGTTGACCTTATAACCAGCGTAATCGAACTCCATTACAGAAGTTGTGACCGAGATGCCGCGCTGTTTCTCGATTTCCATCCAGTCGCTGGTTGCGGTCTTGCGTATCTTGTTGCTCTTCACGGCACCAGCCACCTGAATCTGTCCGCCGAAGAGGAGCAGCTTTTCGGTGAGGGTTGTCTTGCCTGCATCGGGGTGCGAGATGATGGCAAAGGTGCGGCGACGGGTTATTTCATTTACCATTGAAACAATTCAAAATTTATAAATTCAAAATTCAAGATTGCTTTGCCTCTTCGCCGAGGCGGAGGAGATCGCTGATTGGCTTGAGGGCGGCTTGTGTTCCTGCCGAAAGCTCTTTGCCTTGCATACGAAGCAGGGTGGCTCCGTAGAGGGCATCTATGCAGTTCTCCATCTCGTGCTTGTCCTTGTTGTTGCCCTGTGTACGGAGAGCCACAATATGCGGCAGAGCCTTGTAGTAGGCGGCTCTGTAGTCTTGCTTATCTTTGTCGGCAAGGAGTTCCTGATGGTGGTCTTCGAGGAGGTCAAGGGTGTTCTGCACCACTTGAACGTGACCTGTCTGTTCCTTTCCTTCCTCTTTCATCATTCGAGCCAGAGACTCGTACCACTCCTTTGCCTCCTTCATCTGCTTCTCATCGTAGCCGAAGCGCGGCAGATACTCGGCAGCTATGCGGTCGGCATCAAGACCGTAGGCACGAATCAAGTCCTCCACCTGATACATATATATAAGGTAGGCGCTGACACTTTGGCCTCTGAGCTTCTTTGCTATATACATATTTTATCGGAACAGAGTATAGAACAGACCAACTGTTGATGCCACCATAACCAAGAGGCCAAGCAGACGATTGAGGAGACTGATGGTGCTCATATCGAAGCGAGAGCCAAGCCTGTTGAGTGCCGTTGTAAGACAGAGCCACCAGACGATTGCTCCTGCCAAGACACCTGCATAGCCGAGCGTCTGTTCCACAGGATGCTCGGGTACGACAAAGCCGACTCGGGCAAAGAGAGCGAGGAAGAGGAAGACGATGAGCGGATTGCTGACGGTAATGACGAAGCCCGTGAAAGCATTGTGCCCAAGCGTTCCGCGTTTTCCGCTGGGTTGATGGGGTTCGACAGGCTTGGTGTAATAGGTATAGGCTCCGAAGCAGAAGAGCAGGATACTGCCCAGTATCTTGAGATAGAAAACAGTTGTGGGGCGCTCGACGAAGTCCATCACAAGACTCATACCCAAGCCCGTAATCACGGCATAGATAAGGTCGCTCACAGCCGCTCCACAGCCCGTGGCAAAGCCATACCAACGTCCCTTGTTGAGGGTGCGCTGAACGGTAAGCACTCCGACGGGTCCCATCGGCGCACTTGCCACGATTCCTACCACCATACCCCTTACTGCAAGGTCGATGGCATTGACTGATTCAATCCACAACAAGACAAATTACAATTTGACGATTTACAATTTACGATTTATTCTCCTCAAATGCGGGTGCAAAGATACAAAATAAAGTTCAAAGGTTAAAGGTTAGAGGTTAAAGAATTAAGAATAAGCTATAATTTTGAATTTTGAATTTTGAATTTTGAATTAAAACTCCTATCTTTGTGCAGAAAACAATCATAAAATCATAAATCATTAAATCATTAAATCAAAATCATGGACAAAGTTAAACCTTATGTGATTGGTGTGGACCTGGGTGGTACCAACACCGTTTTCGGAGTTGTCAACGCTCGCGGCGAAGTTGTTGCAGAGAACAGCATCAAGACTCAGCAGTACAAAACTGCAGAAGCCTTTGTGGAGGCTGGTGTAGCTTGCATGAAGCCTCTGCTGGCACAGATTGGCGGAGCCGACCAAGTGCAGGGCATAGGCATCGGAGCACCCAATGGAAACTACTACAACGGCACAATCGAGTTCGCTCCCAACCTGCCTTGGGCACACGAGGGCATCATCCCCCTGGCCAATATGTTCAAAGAAGCAACAGGCATTCCCGTTAAGCTC
>JAEEGL013438245.1_pt1 | contig 11129 bp, 9 predicted proteins | sample 9134231 | NCBI WGS metagenome assembly JAEEGL01 (sample SAMN16246548, study PRJNA631951) | gut metagenome | biome: gut microbiome; feature: rumen; material: fiber-attached | host: Bos | place: Iran: Karaj | collected 2018-10
AAAGTAGGCACGTCCACCCTGACGCATGACAACGGCGCCATGAATCTTCGCAAAATGGAGGAATTGATCCGGGTGCTCGCCGACCTGCAGGGGTACGGGCACGAGATCATCCTGGTCACTTCCGGCGCGATCGCTGTCGGGACAAGAAAGCTCTCCCTTCCCGCCCGGCCGACCGAACTGAAAATGAAGCAGGCTGCCGCGGCTGTCGGACAGTGCTCCATGATGCATATCTACGACAAGCTGTTTTCGGAGTACAACCGTCCGGTCGCGCAGATCCTCCTGACAGGAGACGACGTGGAACATCCGATCCGGGCGGAACACCTGCACAATACGTTCGAAGCGCTTCTTTCCATGCACATTATCCCGATCGTCAATGAAAACGACTCCGTCTCCTCGGCCGAGATCGAAACAGGACGTCATAAAGTACTGGGCGACAACGACACGCTTTCCGCGATCGTCGCGAAACTATGCCATGCCGACCAGCTGATCCTGATCTCGGACATCGACGGCCTGTACGAGCGGGATCCGCATACGGATCCGAACGCAAAGCTGATCCATACGGTCCCGGAGCTTACCCCCGAGATCCTGGAGATGGCCGGCGGTGCCGGCACAGCTTTCGGAACGGGCGGAATGGCCACCAAGCTCTCCGCCGCCCGCATCGCCATGGAAAGCGGCTGCGATATGATCATCACCAACGGGGAACGCATGGAAGATCTTTACGGCATCGTAAACGGCAAAGACATCGGGACACGTTTCCTGGGCCGCCGCTGAACGCAGCGGCAGAAAGATATGAGGATAGGACCATGACGGCACTGGAATCTCAGGGACTTGCGGCAAAACAGAGCTGCCCGGCGCTGGCCGGCGCCGATACCGCCTTGAAAAACCGCGCGCTTTCGGCCATCGCCGAAACGCTGGACAGGGAACGCGGCCGCTGGCTCTCAGCCAACGAAAAGGATATGGCCGCCGCGGAAAAAACCGGTCTTTCAAAAGCCATGCAGGACAGGCTCCTTCTGACTGACAAAAGGATCGACGGCATCATCGACGGCATCCGCCACGTCATTTCCCTGCCGGATCCGGTCGGGGAGACCATGGAGACCGTCACACGCCCCAACGGCCTAAAGATCGAAAAGGTCCGGGTCCCGCTCGGCGTCATCGGCATTATCTACGAAGCCCGTCCGAACGTCACCGTAGACGCGGCCGTATTGTGTCTGAAATCCGGCAACGTCTGCATCCTGCGCGGCGGGAAGGAAGCCATCGAATCCAACCGCGCCGTCGTCTCCCTGATGCAGGACGCCCTGGAAAGCGCGGGACTTCCGCGGGCCTGCGTTTCGCTGGTACAGGATACTTCAAGAGACAGCGCCAATGAACTGATGCATCTGAATGATTATATAGACGTACTGATCCCCCGCGGAGGCGCCGGCCTGATCCGCTCGGTCTCCCAGAATGCTTCCGTCCCGGTGATCCGGACCGGGGAAGGCGTCTGCCACGTCTACGTCGATCAGGAAGCGGACCTGAGAATCGGCGCGGTCATCCTGGAAAACGCGAAATGCTCCCGCCCTTCCGTCTGCAACGCCTGTGAATGCGCCGTCCTCCACAGCGGCATCCTGACCCCGTTCCTTTCGAAAGCGCTGCCGCTGTTAAACGCTTCCCGTATCGAGCTGCGCATGGACGAACGTTCCCTGAAAGCGGCCGAAGCCTTTGCGGCAGACCACCCGGAAGAAACGTCCGGCCTGAGCTTCAAGCCTGCGGAAGAAAGCGACTGGGACAAGGAATACAACGATTATATCCTGGCTGTTAAAACGGTCGACAGCGCGGAAGAAGCTGTCTCCTTTATCCGGGAACACACGACGCAGCATTCCGAAGCGATCGTCACAAACGATCCGGAAACCGCGGAGAGATTCCTGAACGCCATCGACGCGGCCGCGGTCTACGTAAACGCCTCCACCCGGTTTACGGACGGAGGCGAGTTCGGACTCGGCGCCGAGATCGGCATTTCCACCCAGAAAATGCACGCGAGAGGCCCGATGGGGTTGAAAGAACTGACCAGCTATAAGTACAAGGTCTACGGAACGGGACAGATTCGTTAACAGGACTGTTCTTTTGGCACAAGCGGCAGCCGGATCCCTGCAGAAAACCGGCCGCCGCTTTCTTTTGTCTCAAAACTCCCTTTATGCATCTCGAAGATCCGCCTGCAGGTATTCAGGCCGATATTCGTGCTTTCTTTCCTGACCTGTTCTGTCGGTACGGCATTATCGATCACAAAACGGACGTCTCCGTCTTCCCTGCCGCAGACGATCCTGACCGGTTCCGACTGATCCGCGTATTTCAGGATATTCGCATACAGATTGTCAAATGCGCGCCGGAGAAAGCCCGTATTTACTTCTACCGTCCCGTCCAGTTCCTGCAGGTCCGTTTCGACGGCAAAACCGTGGCTTTCCAGCGAGAAGGCATATTCCTGGCAGAACTGCCCGAACAGTTCGTCAGCGTCCAGCTTTTCCATTTCCGGCTGCTCCTGCCCGGAAGTATAAACGAAAATGTACTCGAACAGTTTGTCCGCCATGGACTTGATCGCCATGGTCTTCGTGAGGCTCTGCCGGATCAGATGCCGGCGCTGTTCTTCATCCGTGACCTTATCCCTGTCCAGGATCTCCAGATATGCCAGAAGAGACGTCAGCGGCGTCCGCAGATCGTGCGACATGGCCGTGACCAGCTGTGAATTGGCGGAACGGATCTCTTCTTCCGCCCGCTGGTGCGTAAGGATGGACCGCCGCATCTCGTCGATCCCGAAGGCCAGTTCGCTGAGTTCATCCTGTCCCTGTACGGTTACTTTGTATTCCAGATCCCCGCCCGCGAGAATATCCAGTTCCTTTTTCAGTTTCTGGATATAGCGGAGTTTCCTGTGTATCAGGGTCGTAAGGCAGAAACAGAAGACCGCGAAACTGATCAGGAACGATACGCCCAGCATCCAGAAGAAAAACCCGTCGCTGGCGGAATAATACAGAAACACCTGCGCCGGATGGCCGTCGCTGAAGACCATGCCGTATTCCCGTTCCGCGTTTTCATGGGATTTGCTGTACTTTTTGGGGGCTGAGATCAGACGCCTGCCTCCCGGCGCCGGAGATTCGTAAACCAGCGCTCCTTCTTCATATACTGTGAGGTAAACGCTGTGTCTGCGGCTGCACCAGGCATTCAGGAGATGGATCCTTTCCGTCGTGACGTTCTCCCGCTCCACATACTCCTGCATCTGTTCGAACAGCCGGTCCGACATCCTGTCGGAGAACGGTTCTCCGTATACGGTATGGTCCAGGAAAGCATCCCCGGCCGTATAGGAAATGCCGAAGGCGACGGCCGAGGCAAACAGGGAGATCAGGACGCTGATCAGGAGCTGGACGCTCAGGCTGCGGAAACGGATCCGTTTACTCAATCCGGTACCCCTTTCCCCATACGGTCTGGATGGTGTGGGAATTCTGCGGATCATCCCCCAGTTTCCTGCGGATATTCCGGATATGGACCATCACCAGGTTATTGGACGTGTAATAATAGGGCTCGTTCCAGATACTTTCGTAAATATTCTGCGCGGAAAAGACTTTCTTCGGATGGGATGCCAGAAGGTACAGGATCCGGTATTCGATATCCGTAAACGGTATCTCCTTCCCGTCCCGTCGGACCAGGCACTGGTCGGGATCGATCTCGATATTCCCGCAGCAGCGGAGCAGACGGTTTTTCTCTTCCTGCTTCGCGCCATACACGTAATAGCGGCGCAGCATGGCTTTCACGCGGTTGATCAGTTCATTATAGGAAAAAGGTTTTACCAGATAATCATCCCCGCCGACGGAAAATCCCATCGTCATATCCGATTCCTGGCCTTTCGCGGTCAAAAACAGGACCGGGACGGCCGAACGCTTACGGATCTCCGCGCACGCGGCATATCCGTTCATCCCCGGCATCATAACGTCCAGGATCACAAGATCGACGGTATTGTCCAGAAAGCGCAGGACCTCCTCCCCGTTCGCCGCCTCGGCCGTTTCATACCCTTCACAGTCCAGCAGCAGGCGCAGCGCCTCCCGGATCTCCGGATCATCGTCCGCGATCAGTATCTTTTTGGTTCCTTCCGCTGTGTCCATAGTCCTATTGTATCCTCTTCCGCTTCAAAAGCACAAATGTATAGATGCCCTTTGTTCTTCAGATTTCTTCAGATATTGCTCACGCCGGACTTCAGATTCGCTCCCTATACTTTATCATAGCAAAAAATACCGGGGCTTCATCATGACAGTTAAAAAGGAAGATCTGATCAAAAACGGCATCGTTGCCCTATTAATATCTCTTCTCCTGTTTTCCGCGGTCTTTATCGGGAAAGCCTGGATGAACGGACACTTCAGCTCCATTGATTCCTTCAGGGCCTATCTGGAATCATACGGAGCCTGGGGACCTTTTGTCCTGTGCCTGATCCAGATCCTCCGGGTCATGATGCCGATCCTTCCCGGATTTCTGGGCTGTATTGCCGGTGCGGCCATGTTCGGCGCGGCCGGCGGTTTCTGGGCCAATTATATCGGGATCAGCGTCGGTTCCGTCGCTGCATACTGGCTGGCCCGGCATTTCGGCCTGAACCTGGTCCGGAAAATGGTCCCCATGGACAAGTTTGAACGCTATACTGAAAAAACCGAAAAGATCAGTAAAAAAAAGAGTTATACGATCCTGCTGTTTCTGGCCATCCTGCTGCCGCTGGCGCCCGATGACTTTTTCTGTTATTTTTCCGGCCTGATTTCCATGTCCGCCAGAAAGTTCACCTGGATCATTTTTCTGGCCAAGCCATGGTGTATCCTGTTTTACAGTATTTTCTTCGCGTATTTGTTATAGGAGGAACGTCCGGTGCTCGGTATTTACAATTATACTGTGGTCCTTACTTACATTGGGATGCTGACCGGATTTGGCGGCATCACGTTCGCAATGGGGAACGAACCGGGGAAGGCGCTGGCCTGCCTGATGATCGCCGGCGTCTGCGACATGTTCGACGGGAAGATCGCTTCCACCATGGAACGGACCAAAAAGGAAAAGCGTTTCGGCGTGCAGATAGACTCTTTAAGCGACCTGATCTGTTTCGGCGTCCTTCCGGCAGTGATCGTTTATTCGCAAAGCAGCAGCCGTCTCCGCATTCTTCCCTCCGCTTTCTATCTTCTCTGCGCCCTGATCCGGCTGGCCTGGTATAACGTGGACGAAGAAGAAAGGCAGGACACCGATCCCGGGCGCCGTCATGTTTACACAGGGCTTCCCGTTACCTTTGCTGCCCTGATCTTCCCCGTTACCATCCGGCTCACCACCGCGCCCGGGCCTGAGATCGGCTGGGTCCCCTCCCTGGTGATGATCATTACGGCGGTCGCCTTCCTGACCCCGTTCAAAATCGTCAAACCGTCGGTCCGCCTGAAATCCGGAAACTGAGCGCCGGATCCGGTCCAAATAAATCCTGCTGCCATGATGGAACGAAAAGAATGAACGAAAACGAACCTGTCGTACGCTTCCTGTACACCACCGTACCGGGAAGGATCCTTCTGAATCTGATCATGAAACTCCATGCCGACCGCCTGGCCGTACGTTTCCTGCGCTCTTCCCTGTCCCGGCCGTACGTCGGCTGGTTTGCGAAACGTCATAACATCAGCCTGTCCCGGGATGAGAAGAGCCGCTACCGCACTTTCCGCGATTTTTTTGCCAGGGAGCGGGAAAATTCCGGGATCGACATGACTCCGGGCCATCTGATCAGCCCGTGCGACGGATGGCTCAGCGCCTATCCCGTTTCAAAAGACAGCAGCTTTTCCATCAAAGGTTCCATTTACCGGATCAAGGATCTGCTGGAAGACGAAGACCTGGCCGGAAGATATGAAGGCGGGACCTGCCTGGTCTTCCGGCTCTGCGCATCGGATTATCACCATTATTGCTATATCGACGACGGCTGGCAGGGGGAAAATCATTATATCCCCGGAATGCTCCACAGCGTGCAGCCGATCGCCTGCGAGACCTATCCGGTCTTTACCCTGAACCGCCGCTGCTGGTGCCTGATGGCCACCGAATATTTCGGATCCGTCGTCCAGACGGAGATCGGCGCGCTGATCGTCGGCTGGATCGCGAACGCGGCAGAAAACACCCGGTTCCGGAAAGGATTCGAAAAAGGCCATTTTGAACTGGCCGGATCCACGATCGTTCTGTTGTTTGAACCGGGAAAAATAAAGCTGCTTCCGGAACTGGAGAAGCAGCTTTCAGGATCGAAGGAGATCTATGTGAAGCAGGGAATGTGGATCGCCAGCAGGATACCGGACTGATCCGGCACCCCGCCCCTGCCTCTAATTCATTTTCATAATCGCGTCAACGGATTTAATGCACGCGCTTCTGAAGCCCGCTTCTTCCAGCGCGTTGCAGCCGACGATCGTCGTCCCTCCCGGCGAGCAGACCTTGTCTTTTAAGACTTCGGGATGTTCGCCGCTTTTTTGCTGTAAGACCGCGGTCCCGGCGATCATCTGGGAGATCAGGCGGAAAGCTTTGTCCCGCTGCATCCCGTACTTCACCGCCGCGTCCGCATAGGCCTCCAGCATCATGTCCACGAATGCCGGACCGCAGCCGGTCAGCGTCATACCCAGCTTCATCTGCTCGGTAGGAAGTTCTTCCACCATGCCCATCGTCCCGAACAGGTCCGTGAAAAACCGGTGCTCTTCTTCCGTCAGGGAATTCTTCTTTTCAAAAAGGAACACGCCCTGGCTGACCATGGTCGGCGTATTGGGCATGATATACTGCACCCGGACCGCTTCCTGCAGATATTCCTGATACCGCGCATAATCCCATCCGGCCGCCACGGAAAGCATCGCTTTCCCGACCAGGCGGGTCCCGATCTGCTGCAGCACCTCTTCGATCTGATACGGTTTGCATGCCATGATCACAACGTCGCTGTTGTCCGCCAGTTCCCGCAGCGAACCGAGCGGTCTGAACCCGAATTTCTGCGCGTTTTTCTTCAGCTTGTCCTGAGTCGGGGCATAGGCGCTGATCTGCAGGGTATCATCGCTTTGCAGGAATCCTTTTACGAGCGCCTGCGCCATGTTGCCCATTCCGACGAATCCGATCTTTTTCATTTCCTTCCTCCCTGCCGGGGTGCTTCCGGCTCCGGTTTCCGGCCGATCAGGTACAGCCGGAAATAATACGTGTTGTCAAAATCCCCGCCGGTCACCGGCATACACTGGTATCCCGCCTCATCGATCCTCTCTTTCGGATATTCCGGAACCGTCGTATCCTCAAAAAACCAGACGGCCCGGTCGATCTCGTCGTTTTCGAAATCCACGTCGTCGATATCGCAGATCCTGTGCCCGGGGAAATAGAATCCCAGCACGCTGATCCTCAGATGCTCGTTATTGGTCACGATATAATCCGAAGGCTGCGCGGATTCATTGAAGTAAGAAACGATTTTCTTCGTTCCGGTATCGTATTCCGTCGTCAGCCTGGAAAGATATCCGCCGAACGAAAGATACAGGACGAACGCGCCGAACAGCGCCGTCACGGCTTTCCGGTAATCCACGTGGTCCAGCAGGATCACAAAGCCCAGCCAGAACAGTCCCAGGGCAGGCGTCAGGTACCGGGACATGAACACCGGTTTGACAAAAAGATTCACCAGGATCCCGGTCAACATTAACAGATAAACGACGGAAATAAACGCATAGGCCGAAAGGATCTCCAGTCTCTCCGGCACCGTTTTCTCTTCCGCGTCCGCTTCGACGGTCTTTCCGGCAGACGTCCTTCCGGGACCTGTGATCAGCCTGTATCCGGAAAGCAGCAGGATCCCGGAAAGAAGGATCACCGGGAACAGGTCCGCCGTCACGATAAAGTCAAAATACTTTCCGATCTCCGCGAATTTAAACTGCAGCCTGGAGCCGCTTTCATTGCTGACGATGGAAAACTGATGATACAGCATGGGCAGCCAGGGCGCGTAGCCGAGGATCGTTCCTGCAAGGACGCCGATGATCAGCGCCGTTTTCTTTTTGGCAGAGACCCGGCCGCCGGAAAGCAGGATCCCGAAGAACAGGAATAAATAAACGAACGCCGCGGAAAGCGCCGCGAAATAATGCGTATACGCGGAAAGGAGGCCGAACAGGACAAAGAACACCGCGTCTTTCAGGACGCTTCCGCTTTCCCGCAGATCCTTCAGGATCTTCAGCCCGTACACGCCGCACAGCGTCACGAATGCCATCGCCCAGCCGTACATCCGGATCTCCGTACTGAGATACATGAACTGGGTCTCGCACGTCGTCACCAGGCAGAACAGGACAAACAGCGCGCCAGAGGCGCGGTTTGCCCGCATCCGCTCATCTTTCAGCAAAAGCGCGCCCATCCAGACGTGCATCAGGATAAGCGGTAGCGCCGAATACAGCTTGACCATCCGGAAATGATACCCGAACATACTGATCAGCGCCTTCAGCGAAAAATAGTAGAACGGCGGATGGTCGTCTTCGAGGATCGTCGCGAACAGTCCTTTCCAGTCCCGAAGGACATAAATGATCGTCGTCGCTTCGTCGTTCCAGACGTTGTAATTGAAGATCAGAGAAAGCTGCAGAATGGCCGTCAGCACGACAGCCGCCGCGATCAGGATCCTGTTGGTCTTTTCGATTTCTTTTGACGTTTTTATCATAAGGTCCGATTCCAATACAATACGATCCGGCCGGGCCCGGCTCATCCGGGCAGGAATTCATCCAGGAACACGCCGTTTAAGCCGTTGTAAATGCCTTTATCGGTGATCATGATGCAGGGAAGGCAGGCCAGCGCCATGACGGCGGTCTTCAAAAGCATGCCCTCCTTTCCGTAACAGAGCGACGCGATCGCTTCTTCGACCTTCGCCGCGATCTCCGCCGTTTCCTCGACGCTCCTGGTCCCCATCAGGCCTGCGATCGGAAGATCCAGCGTCGAGAGCACCTTCCCGTTCTCCACCGCCGTGATGCCGCCGCCGCAGCTTTCCAGCTCCCGTGCCGCCGCATAGGCATCCGCCTCGTCCTTATAGACGACGGTGAAGTTGTGGCAGTCGTGGGAGATCGTCGACGCCACGGCGCCTTTTTCCAGTCCGAAGCCGCGATATACGGCGATCGTCCTGCTGCCGCTCCCGTGCCGGTTGCAGAGGGCGACAAAACACAGCTCCGGATCGGCGCTGATATCGATGAAACCGTCTTTGACCGGCAGTTCTTCGTAATCCGCCTTGTAGAACATCACGCCGGTACGGGAAAGCACCGCCGTTTTCACAAAACCGCCGCATCCTTCCGGGGCGCGGAGTTTAAAGTCGTCCGGCGACGTGATCTGCTCCAGGTGGACCGTGTTCGGGAACGGGATCTCCCCGCTTTGTGTCCGGTCGACCAGCTCCCCGTTCTCGACCACCATTTTTCCGCCGACAAATACCGTCTTCGGATTGGAGCCGTCCAGGGCATCCAGCAGCTGGAAGTCTGCCATATACCCCGGGGCAACGGCGCCCAGATCCGTGAACCCGATCTCCCGTGCCGCGTTGTACGTCGCGAAGCGGATGATCTCGACCGGGTCGACGCCCGCTGCCAGCGCATGTTTGACGACGCGGTTGATGTGTCCGGTCTCCAGGATATCCTTTGCATGGATGTCGTCCGTACAGATCGAAACATTGTCCTTATAGCGCATGCCTTCCATGCCGCTTAACAGGGACGGCAGAAGCCCGCCCAGGATGGAACTGGACTGGAGATTGACGTGCATGCCCATCCGCAGTTTCTGCTTTACCTCTTCGCCCCTGCGGCTTTCATGGCAGCTGACCGGGCCCGCGATATAATAGGCCGCCAGCTCCTTGTCCACGAGCGCGGGAGCGTGTCCCTGAATGAATACGCCCTTTTCGTGACCGGCCCGGAGGATATCGTGCATCCTGGGCACGTCGTTGATCACACCGGCAAAGTCCATCACTTCCGCTATGCCGACGACACTGTCTTCCTCCAGCAGTTCCCTGATCTCCTCCGCTTTAAAAGAAGCGCCGTTTCCCTCAGCGCCTTCCACAGAAGGAACGCAGGAGGGCGACAGCGCGTAGATCCGCATCGGCGCCTTTTTCGCGTTTTCCAGCATGAACTTCACGCCCGGGATCCCGCAGACGTTCGCGATCTCATGCGGATCCGTCACGACCGTCGTGGAACCGCAGCGGACGACCGCTCGCCCGAAATTCTCCGGGATCATCATGGTGCTTTCTATATGCAGATGCGTGTCGAAGAAACCGGGAACCAGGTAACGGCCGCCGGCATCATAGGTCTCGCGGCTGGGCATCTGTGTTTTCACGCCCTCCTCCCGTACACGGACCACGACGCCGTCCAGGATATCTACGGAAGCAGGATAGATCTCGCCGGTTATGACATTGACGAACGTCGAATTCTCGACCGTCAGATCACAGGGGATCTTCTGCATGGCCGCAGCGACCAGACGGCTTCGGTTTTTATTTTTGACCGCTTCCATAAACTCTCCTTCCTGACAGTTCCTGTCTGTCCTGATATCAAACCGCTTTGTTTTTCAGTCTGTTTAACTTATCCTGTCCGACACCGCAGCCGGGGTGCGAAAGCAGGCAGTTCCGATTGCAGGCTCCGCAATGTTCCCGTCTCTGCGCCGCCCGTATCCGCTCAAGGTATCCGATCCTTCCGTAACTGCCGCGCGTCACCGCGTACCCGCGGCTTCGGAGGACCCTCATCAGGATCTTCATGAACCGGCTGTGCGTCACCAGAATACAGTCCTGTCCTTCTTTTTCCAGTCGTTTCAGAAGCTCCTGTGCCCGTCCGGCCGCCTGCCGTTCGCTTTCTTCCTGAACGGCGATCCCTCTTTTACACTGGTACTGCGCAAGCTTGTCCCAGACCCATACGGGAACCGGCTGTATTGTCTCAAACGCCGCCCTGTACGGGATCTCCGAAAGCTCATCCAGTTTCCGGATCTTCCGCCCGGGAAATACGGCTTCCGCCGTTTCCAGGCAGCACCGGTCCGGCGCGCTGTATACGGCGTACGCTCTGCCTTCGAACGTCTCCGCCGTTTTCCTGAGGTCCGCGCAGACGCCGGCTTCCCGGTATGCTTTCTGAGCTTCGTTATAATCTTCGGACGTATACTGTTTTTCCGGCCGGAAATCA
>JAEEGL013583108.1_pt1 | contig 11129 bp, 8 predicted proteins | sample 9134231 | NCBI WGS metagenome assembly JAEEGL01 (sample SAMN16246548, study PRJNA631951) | gut metagenome | biome: gut microbiome; feature: rumen; material: fiber-attached | host: Bos | place: Iran: Karaj | collected 2018-10
CAAAAAATATAATAAATAATAATATTAAAAACAAGTTAACACTAGAAATAAAGAATATCAAAAATAGAAAACAAATTCATTGTAATTTTATAAATTTTATATTTTATTAATTTTGAATTAATTTTTTAATAAATAATTATTTAATAAATTGTACTCTTCTAATCTATTATTAAAATTATTTTCTATTTAAATTATATTTTTCTTTTCATCATTTTATTTTATTTCCCTTAAATTTTTAAGATATTTATTTCGCTTCTCTTACATATTAAAGTCATTTCACTTATAACTATAATTTTATTCAATTATGTCAAGTCTCTTTTTTAATCAATTTATTTTTATTCCTAATTTAAATAGGATTATATTTTTAATTTTTATATAAAAGAATAAACTATTCAAAAAATAAAAATGTATATAAATATAATAATAATCTTTTTTATTATATCATTATGTGAAAATCAAACTATTAACCAAGCAAAGAGAAGAAAAAGAAAATTAGATGAATCAACATCAAACAATAGGGTAAATCTAACACAAAATTCACAAAAAATAACATTTCAAAATATAAACCAGCCAAAATATCTTATGATATGGTACGAAGATTGTCAATTAAATGCAGAATATAATAACATAATAATAAAAGGAGAAAACAATTATATTCAAATACCATATTCAAATTCAACAGAAGTAACAATTACAACAAACTATTCAAATGAATTAGAATGTATTTTTTATTATGAAACCTATAATGAAAATGGTTTAACAATTAATGAATCTATAAATTATGGATTTAGTGTTGATAAAAAATTAAATTTATCCTTTTTAGTTGAAAATAATACTAATCCAAGTTATTTATTATATTTTAATAAAATAGGAAATGGAGATTTAACAATTGATTTAAATACAAAAGATAAAAGTGAACAAATAATAATAAAAGATATAAATCCATATAAAGGAATTTATTTAAATAGAAAAAATTTATTTGAATTATGTTCAGATAATGAACCTTATAATTGTTCATTTAATATAAACATAACAGGAAATAATATTTCATTTAATTTATTAATAATGAATTCACATGATGATCCAACCCCATCATATTTTCCTTCAAATAAAATGATTTTAGGAGTTTCTGAATCTTTTCATACTTTATATTTTTATACTCCTGTTTTAAAGCAAAAGGGAGAAGTATTTATAAATTATAAAAGAAGTAATATTAAAGTTTATTCTACATTAGTTTCAGGAAATTATGACATTGCTTCTAATTGGAAAGATCAAATTGATTTTAGTTATGATTATTTATATAGAAAATTATCTTTTGATGCTTCTAATTGTACAAATAAATGTAGATTATATATTGGAATTTATGTTAATGATTATAATGTTGATGATGCAGGAGAATTCTCTTTTTTTTTAAGGTATAATGATACAAATAAAAAAAGTATAGTTAATTTAAAGCCAAATGAATATGTTTTTGGACATTTAAATAATAGTGAAATTGATTCTTATCAAATAAATATTACAAAAAATTATATGAAATTATATATATTTTTCGATAGTGATTTTTGTGAATTGAAAGTTGTTGAAGATATTACTGATTTAGAAAGAGAATACGATATTAAAGGAAATATATATACTATATCAAATATTGATATTTCTACTTTTCCATATCTTACTTTTAACATTTCAACAAAGTATTCATCTTCATCTTTTTATTCTTTTAAAATTGTTTTAGTTGAAAATAATAAAAATTTAATTCAACAAATAAATTCTGAAATTATGGAATATTGTAACATAACAAAATCAACTGATAATTGTTATTTTGCTTATCCTTTAAAAAATTATCAAAGTTCTACTCAAATTACACTTTATGCTATTAATGAAAAATATCCTTTTTCATTTTTTTCACGAATTAAAATAAAAGAAATAAATTTTGATGATTTAAATTCGGTTAATTTAAATTCTGGATTTTCAGGAATTGCAAAAAATAATTTATTAACTTATAATATTAATAATGAAGAAAAAGATAAGTATATTATAATTTCATTGAAATCAAAAGTACCTGGGAAAATATATTTATTAAGTAATATTTATCCTAATTATGGAAAAAAAATTTTATTCCCAAATTCAATTAATGTTTTACATTTTCTTAATAATGATAATGATAAAACTGAAATTTTTTTAAATCTCAATAATACAAATGTTGAATTTTATGATTTTATAAATTTGAATAAAATAAGTTATTTAACTTTTCCAATTGATGAAGAAAGATATTTAAATACCAATAGTTATGAATATAATATAATTCCAAATGTGGAAAAAAAGAATATTAATTATTCTGGTGAAGGAGATTTTCTAATAAGAAATTTAAATTTTCCAATTCAACACAATTTACATTATCTTAATTTTGATATTAATGAAACAATCATATTTAAAAAATATGATAATGTAAGTATATTTCCAATTTTAATATATAAAAAAGTTCCATTTGATTTAACTTCTGATTTAACTTTTGAATTTAAAATAAATCAAAGTGGAAGTTACTCATTTAATTATGGTAATTCAACAGAAGAAAATATATTAAACTTTTTATCAGGAAGTACCCAAAATTTAATAATAAATAATTTCACAGAGGGAAAAATAGAAAAGAATAATCAAGATTTTTATAATTTTACATTAAATGAAAAAGAAATAAATAGATTAAATAATACATCATATATTTGTATTTTAATTAATTCTTCCCAATCACTGAATTCAATTAGTATTCAATTTTTTGAAAAAAGTAATTTAATTGAATTAATAAATAATGATTCTTTAACTGTTTATTCATCTTCAAAAGATAAGATTATTAAAAAAAATGTTAGTAGTTCAAAAATAACTGGGTTTAATTATCCTTCAAATGAAGGATTTTATTTTTATAGAATATACTTCTTTTTACCTCCAAATTTTAACTTTTTCTTACATCCATATACTGAAGAAAAAGATTTTTCAAATTATGGGGATAAAACAAATGCCACTTTCAGAATGCTTAAGAATAACAATTACGGAAGAAAAAAGATATTAATAATTCAAAATAATGAAAACACAAATGGTATTAGATTATATTTTTACAAAAATGAAAATCAAAGAATTTTATCTGATGGTGAAATAAGTACAGAAATTGAAATGAAATATGAAAATAAAGAAAAAGAGGAAGATTTAAATTCATATGACATAACTTCAAATAAACTTTCAGTAAAAACAAATGAAGATTCATCGAAATTAATTACAGCATCTCCTGTAATTGATAAGAATGGTAATATAGATGAATTTGCAGAATATATGTTATATTTGTACAAAAAAACTTTGAAAGATGATGATATTGATACAATTAATGAAGAAGAAAATGCATTTAAATCAATTGAAGGTTCTATCAATAATAATAAAAAGGTTGAATTTTTAATTAAAAATGAAGGGGATGAGATTAAAAATCAAGAGTTTAAAATAATGTTAACTGCAACTGTAAATAATGATGAGAAAATAAATTATGAAATAAGAACTATTAATATGAATACTACAACAAATGATGATACAACTGAGTCATCATCATCATTTGCTGATAATAATGAATTTTCTCTTAAGGATAAGAAAAAGAAAAAAAAATGGTGGATAGCTTTAATTGTTATTGGAGGAGTTATTATAATTGCTCTTATTATTTTACTTATTTGTAAAAATAAAAAATCAAAAAGAAGAAGCCATAAACCATATCAGGATATTATTAGTCATCCTTCAAAAATGAATATTGAAAACTATTCTAATGAAAAAAATATTAATATAAATGATGAGCATAATCTTATTCATTCTGATAATAATTAATTTTATTTAGAAATAATTATATTAACTTGAATTTTAATTTCATTAAATAATATTTTTAAATTATAAAAAAAATAAAATAAATAAGAATAAGAAATATTATAAATTTATAATTTCCAAAAAAAATGAATGATAATACAATGAACAGTGATGAAAAAAGAAAAAATAAAACTCAACAAGAAAAAATGGATGAAATAGAAATAAAAAATAAAGAAAAACAATATTTTGAAGGAGTATTCCAATATTTATGTGAATTAGAAAAAGAACCATCATCAGATGAGAATTCAAAACAAAAAAAATATTATAGAGAAATAAATGAAAAAGCAAAATCAAAACAAATGAAATCAACATTAACAAATTTTAAATCAAAAACATTAAAAGAGAAAACAAAAAGAAAACAAAATATAGAAAATAATAAAAAATTTAAAGAAGATGATGAAAAAAAACAAAATGAAGAAGAACAAAATGAAAATAATAATAATGTAATTGATTATAAAGACCCAGAAGAAGAAGAAAAAAAAATAAAATCAGGAAAATTTGGAGTAAAGGCATTAAGAAAAATATTTAAAAAATTAACAAAAACTTTTAATAAAAATGAAATTAAATTAATGATTTGGGAAGTTGATACTAATTTAGATGGATTTATTTCATATGATGAATATGAAAGAATGTATAAAAGATGTTTAATTGATGAAAAAGAAAAAGAACCTAAAAAATTATATCATTTAATACAATTTTTAATGTTTGATAAAGAAAGAAAAGGAGAAATTACTGAAGAAGATACTTTAGAAGTTTTAGTTGTTAGAAATAATAATGGTTTAGATAATGCGATTAATGATATTTTTGATATCGAAAAAAAAGATGAAAAAGGTAATATTAAAAGAACTGGAAAAAAAAAAGAAAGAATGAATTTTAAAGAATTTTCTGAAAGAATGCATAATTTAAGTTTGAGAAAAAGAACTTTGTTAATGAATAAAAAAAAATTATTTTGTGAAAAAGTTAAAGAAGAAGTTATGAATAATGCTAAAAATAAATAAAATTTTTGAAATATTATTTTTTTAATTTTTGTTTTTTTATTTTAGATTGTTTAAATTAAATATTTTATTATTTATTATTTGAAATTAGGATTATTTTATTTTGTTTTTTTCTGAAAATAATCTTCCATATGGATTTGTAGCATTAATAAATGGAGGTCTATTTAATAAAGAATAAGATGAATTATAATTTATTAAATTTTGTGTATTTGGAATTAATTCATCTGATTGATATTCATTATATAATTCTTCTTGTATTTTTGATAACCTATTTTTATTTTTTACATCTGATAAAATATTATTTAATGTAATAATATCAAATTTATAATTTATTAATTTATTTAAAAAATCTTTGTAATCTTTATTATAATCTAATGATGAAGGATTTATATATTTTTTTACTAAATAATCTTTTATTGAATTTACTTTGTCTATTAATTTTAATATTTCATTTGTTGTTTTTATTATTTGAATTTCTTGATTTGTATCTTTATTATTATTATTTGAATTTAAATTTTGAAAATTATTATCTTCTAGATTTGTAAGATTTGGTATTTGTTTATTAAATGTCATTCTTAATGATTTTTTTATATTATTATTATTATTATTTTTATTTTTTAATTTTTCATTTTTTGTTTTTTCTTTTGAATTTGATTTATAATTTCTTCTTAAAGGTTTTTTTAATTTATTTTTATCTAATTCATTTTCATTTTTAATATTTTTTTTTTCATGATTCAATTCTATTATTTCATTTTTCATATTATCAGGGTCTTTCTTATATTCATTTTTCATATTATTAATTATATCTTTATAATTTTCTATGATAACTGTATTTTGGTCTTCTAATCTTTCTTTTTCACATAATAAAGTTTTAATAGCTTGAATTGATTGTGTAATAATATTATTATAATCTTCAATAATGATTATAATATCATTTGTATAATTTTCATCACAATTATTTCTCAAATAATCAAATATAATAAATTTATGTTTTTCATTTAAAAATCGATTTTCAAATTCATCAATTAAATTCTTATAAATATAATTACTATTATTAGTTGTAATATTTATATTATTTTTATCTATCATATTATTTATATTATCCATAATTATTATTATTTTTTTTAAAAGAAAAATTGATTTAATTAAAAATGTATTTATTATTATCCAAAAATAATCCTTATTTAGAAGAATTAAATAGGACTCCCCAAGGGCAAACAATACAAAAAGATTTTGATGGAATGGAAATTGATTTAAAAAATAGATTTAAATCCAAAAATTTAGAATTAAAAGATAATTATATATCTAATAATTTTAGTGAAAATATATCAGAGGAAGAAGATACATCAAATTCTGATTCTTTAAGTTTAATTTCATCAAAATTAAAATCAAGTCAAATAGGAAATGATGAAGATTTAGAAAAAAAAAAAAACACAAAATACAATAAAACAATTAAAATTTTATATACATATTTTAAATATAATTTCATCTCTTTTTATAATAATTTCAGTAATTCTTAGCCAAATTGAAAATGATCAATTTTACTTTGATAATACAAATTATAGAAGATTAGGAGCTTTAATCATAAATTTATTTGATTTTAATGAAGAAAATAAATTTACAGCTTGGAATAAATTATTTAATGATTCAACATTAAATTTATCATCAATACTTGAAAGAAAAGGAAATTTATTACCAACAATAATAAATCATTATATAAATAATGATTTTAAATATACAAAAATAACAAATTTTGATATATTAAATGCATATAATATTACATTATATGATTTTAATTTAAATCTTATTTCAAATTATAAAGAAATTGATATTCCAATAACAATAAGTGATGCAAATAATAAAATAAGATATTTTATTTTATCACATTCTTTAATAAGTATGTGTTTTCTTTCAGCATCAAGATACTTATCTTTTTATCGAGAAAAAAGACTAATTCAAAATAGTCCAATTCCATTTTATAAAAGTAAATTTTGTTTAATATTATTTTTTGAAGTTATTTTTCTTTTAATTTTACCTTTTCCATCATTAAATTATACTTGGATAAATCATCAATTAGATCGTATTATTGTAATACCATTATCTTCAATTTTAAATGCATTTTTAACATTTAGATTATTTTATTTTTTCCAATTAATAAACTCATTATCAATTTGGGATAGTTCACTATCAGAAAAAGTTTTAGATAAATTTTACTTACAACCAAATTTACTTTTTACAATGAAAGCATATCAAAAAAATAATCCTTTTAAAACTTTAATTTTCTTATTTACAATATCATGTATATGCTTTTCATTAAGTATAAGAGTATTTGAAATATATTATTGGGAATCTTTTCCAATAATTTCTCAAGATTGGACTTTTATATGGAATGCATTATGGTGTATTTTTGTGTCAATGACTACAGTTGGTTATGGAGATTTTTTTCCTAAAACTCATTTTGGAAGAATTATTGTTATTTTTTCTTGCATTATTGGAATTTATTTTACTAGTATGATGATGATATTTTTAACTAAAAAAAGTATTTTAACTGAAAATGAATTAAAAAGTTATAAATTAATTACTAGATTAAAAATTAGATATCAAATAAAAGATATTCATTCTTATATGATTTATCATGGTTTTAAAATGTTTATTATTAAAAAAAATTATCAAAGTGAACAAATGAATCAAAAGCATTTTGAAATTAAATTTAATTATGAAAAAAGGAATATTATGACTATGATTGAAAAAAATAAAATTTTATCTGAGAAAATTAAAACTTTTGATATTATACCAACAAAAGATCAATTATATGATATTGTTGAAAGGATTATTATTGAAATAAAAGAAATAAATAATGAAGTTAGTATTCTTCAAAAAATAAATAATTCTTTTTTAAGTTATACTGAAACACAAGTTGTTATGATAAAATATTTAAAAAAATGTATTCAAAATACAAAATTAATGTTAGAATTAATTGATAAAAAACCAAAAGATTTTGGTGAATTATCAAAATATAATAAAGAAAATATTAAAGAAGTAATGGATAAAATATATGAAGAACATAAAAAAGAAAGTATTAATATGGATAATATTAATTTAAATCAAAATTTACAATTAGATAAATTATTTGAAGATAATAAAATAAATACAAATGCAAATCATTATGATGAATTTTTTTCGTCTGAATTGGCAAAATATGATGTTACACAAGATGAATATAAACAATATTTTTATTCTTTATTTTTTAATGAATCAAATCAAAGTTTTAAATCAATTAATAATAATAATGCATTAAAAGCAATAAAAACTATAAAACAAATGAAAGAATTAAAGAAAAAAATTGATTCTGAATACTTACAAAGAAGAAATAGAACTCAAGAAAATACTGTTGTAAATAATGAAGATGATACTGAAGAATAATACTATTTTTAATATATAATATATTATTAAAAAAAGTTTTTTAATGTATAAATAATATATAATATATAATCAAGGAATATTTAATTAATATTTTTTGAAATTTATATTTTTAATTTTAATATTAGTAAAAAAATTTTCTAAATAGATATTGTTTATAATATTAAAAATAAAAAAAGTATATTTTTAACATTTAATAAATTAATATTTATATAAAATAAACAAACTTTTTCATTGAGGACTACAATTACAATTAAGATTATTAATATTTTCATTATCAATAATATTTTTTTCTTTCATCACTTTATCTAATAAAATAAATTTTTTTTCTTTCATTAATTGATATTTCTTAAAACTATTTTTTCTATGTAAATTATGATTTTTAATGATTTGATTTTTTAATTTCAAAGAATACATACTTTCACAATCTTCAGTAGGACTTAAAATAATAGTTTTAACATTTTCATTAAGACTACTAACATTAATATTATCATCAATATTTTCATCTTTTTCCTCTAAAATATCAATTTTACTTAAATTACAATTTTCATTTAAATTATTTGTACTTGAAGTCGAAGTAATTATTTTTTCATTTCCTAATATTTCAAAAAAAGGTTCTGTCTCTTTTTTATTTTGATTTTCTTTTTTTTTAATTTGAACTGGAGAACAATTTTCATCATCTTGTTCTTCAATAGGCATAAAATTAATTGAATTATCTTTTGAAATATTATTTGAAATTCTTTTTGTTATATTTGACATAAAAGAATTATTTAAATTTGAGTTTATGTCATTTATTTCTTTTTTAATTTGTTCAAATATATTTGAATATGTTTTAAAACGATTTAATGATGATTCATTCATATTTTTTATTTCATTTTCTTTTTCCTTTTTTGATAAAGGAATATATCTTTCTGCAAATGATCTTGAAAAAATTCTGCTTGTTAAATTTTTATTTTTAATTATTTCATTTATTTTTTTTATGTTTTTATCTGAGCTTATTGTAGTTGTTTTATATTTTTTTTCTCTTTTTTTATTTTCTTTATTTTGATTCTTTAATTTTGTACTTACAAAATTATTTTTTCCAAAAGTAAGTGAATTTCTTTTTTTTTCAGAAGACATTTTTTAAAAATCGAAAAATTGATAATTTTTAATTTTTAACGAACTAAATATATTTTTTAAAATTAACAAAAATAAAAAAATAAAAAATAAAAAATAAAAAAAAATTAAACTTATCTTTAAATAGAAAAAAAATTAAAAAAAATACATAAAATAATAAATAAAAAAATTACTCATCAAGATTATCTTCAATTAATTCACTATGTAATTTAGGACTTTTATTAGTTAAAGATCTAAAAATAAAAAACAAAATAAAAATAAGAATTAAAGAACCAATAATAACAGCTCCAATCATAGCTTTTTTATCAGAAGAAATTTTTTTTAAAAAACTTTGATTTCCTTCATATTCTTCTAAATATTCTTTAGTAAAATTAAGAATATTTTTTCCTTTATTCCTGACAATTTTTTCATCATAATCAAATCTAATTTCATAATTTTTAATAAAAGGATAACCAAAAGTCCAAATATTATTATTTTCTTTTCTAAAATGAATAAGAGAAAAAAATATACCATTCATTTCATAAAATAAATCTTTACTTTCAACTTTATAAGCAAAACCATTTAAAACAAAATATAAAGGTTCAAAATTTTCTATTATTTTCTTCTCAACATTACAATTAAATAAAGTTTCATTAAAATTATCAATAAAAGGTTTACATTTAGTATTATTAATTTCCCATAAATCTTCAAACATTTCATAATATTCAATTGGAATTGTTATATAAGAGCTTGTTGTATCAAAAATTGCTCTTCCATTTATTTCCATTGAATCATTCCAAGTTAAATTATTTGTTTTATTTCCTATTAATAAATGAGAATATTCACATATCCAACTGTTATGATATTTTTCTTCTAAATCATCTTTATCTGTTAAGGAGCAATTGTTAAAATTTTTTGTTTCATTTTTTAATTTATTTACTTGGAATTGTATTTTTAATAAAGGGGTATTTATATATATTAATTTTTTTTTTATTATTTGTTCACTTTTCATTTTGTCTATTAAATCATTTGATTCTGAAATTGATATTCCTAAACCAAAAATTCCTTGAATTTTTGTATTATTTGTATTAGTATAATCATCTTTTACATTAAAAGAAAAATTATGAAGTACTTGATCATTTATTTCTATTGAATCTTCAAATAAATCTAATTCTGTTTCACTAAGAATTTTTTGGGCGTATGGTCTATCTGTATTTGAAAATATTATATTTGTTGATAATGTTGAGTCTATTAACATTTTTATATCTGTTAATTTTTCTCCTATTTGAATTTCGTAAAGATATTGAAATGTGAATTGTTTTTCTGTTTGTTTTGAAATTAATATTAAATTTATTATTAGGAGAAGATAAGGAATTTTCATTTATTTTAAATTAGAAATTTTATATTTTTTATTTTTAATTGATTTATTTATTTATATTCAATAAAATTTTCTATTTGTTAATAAATTAATAGTATTTTAATTTATATATAATTTATAATATATAATAAATTATAAAATTTTATTCTATTTTTTAATTATTTTTTTAAAATTTTTTGTTTCATTTTTAATTTATTTATTTGAAATTGTATTGTTAATAAAGGTGTATTTATATATATATTAATTTTTTTTTTATTATTTGTTCACTTTTAATTTTATCTATTAAATCATTTGTTTCTGAAATTGATATTCCTAAACCAAAAATTCCTTGAATTTTTGTATTATTTGTATTA
>JAEEGL014628229.1_pt1 | contig 11129 bp, 4 predicted proteins | sample 9134231 | NCBI WGS metagenome assembly JAEEGL01 (sample SAMN16246548, study PRJNA631951) | gut metagenome | biome: gut microbiome; feature: rumen; material: fiber-attached | host: Bos | place: Iran: Karaj | collected 2018-10
AATACATTAAGCAATATTTTAGGAAAGCAAATGCCAACATATAACAAATTAAATAAAGAAATAAATAATAATGAAATATATTCAACAACTGAATTAGAAGAAGATAAAAAGAAATTAGGAAAAAGTGTAAATAAATTTAAATCAAAAGAATTAAATGTAATAAGAGAACAATTAAAAGATTCATTAAGAGATTTTTCAAAAGCAGAATTGAGACAAAGAGAAAATTTATTAAAGAGAGTTATGGAAAAGAGAAGATTACAAGAATTAGAATCAATTAATAGAAATCCAAAAAGTTATAATTCTACCTTGTTAAAATATAAAATAAATGAAACAACTATTAAAAGAAATCAATCAAAAGAACCTACTTATATTACATCAAGTTCAGATAATAATAATGAAAGAAATCCAATTGTTGAAGGAGAGCAATTGTGTAAGAAATAATTTTTAATTTATTTTTTAGATAATGATGTTATTGGAAATGATCAAATTAATTTTCAAAAGAAAATTAATGCTTATAATAAATTACTTGGTAAAATGAAAGAAATGTCTTTAGAAACTAATAATAATAATGGAAAAGGATTAAAATTAAATAAAGAACATTTTATAAATAATAATTATAATTTTAATCCAAGAACTTTTAAAATTTTAGAATTTAAAGAAGATTTAGAACCAACTGTTGTTAAAAAAAAAGAAGTTGATCCAACTTTTGATTTAAAAAAAATATATCGTTTCACAAAAGAAAGTCAAATGAAAAGAAAGAAAGAATTAAAAAAAAATAAAAATAAGAATAATAATATTAATAGTAATGAAATTAAAAAAGATGGAAATAATAAAGACAATGAATCAGATGAAGAAATGAAAAATACAATTCATATTGTAAAGAATGAAGCAAAAAATATAATGAATTTAACAAATCAATTTCAAACAAGAAGTGATAAGTTTGATGAAACATTTTATAAAACTTTTCAACAAATTGAAGTAGATGATTTTGAAAGAGAATTAATGAATAAAATATTTTATAAACCAGAAGAAGAAAAAATTCCTTTAGTAAAATCAATAGAAAAACCAATAAATGAAAGAAAAGGATATCAACAAAGAAATATTATAGAATCATTTAAAGAAGTATATGAAGAAAAAAAAAGAGAATGGAAAGAAGATGAAAAAAGATTAGAAGAAGAAAAAAAATTAGCCCAATTAAAATTATTAGAAATAAATCAATTTTTAAAATTTACAAAAAGTTTAGATAGAAAAGGACAATTATTTATTGATGGATATTCAGTAAGAGAAAAAAAAACAAATGATAATATAAATGAATTTAATAGAACATTACCAAGAAGTAAATTTTTCAGTAAAAAAAAATTAAATAATGAATTAAGAGCATTTATAGATTATAAAGAAAAATTAGAAGAAGAAAGAATTCAAAATGAAGAATTAGAATTAGAAAAGAAAAAAAATGAAGAAATGAATTTAATATTAGAAAGTAATAAACCATTTGAAGAATTTAAAGAAAGAATAAAAAATGAAAAAGAAGAATTCGAAGGAGAAGATATTATTTTTGGAGAAACTGAAAATTTAGTAATTAAACCTCCAATTACAGATGAAGATATTATAGATATGAAAAATCAAGAATATAATAATTATTTAGCATATAGAACTCAATATAAAGAAAGTAATACTGATAAAAAGAAAGAAAAAGTACATTTTGCAGTTGAGAAAAAAAAAGTTAAAAAAGTAGAAAATAAAAAATTTCAAAGAGATGAAGAAAGAAAAAAAAGTATTTTAAATGTAGATCAAAAGAAATTAAAAGAAAATATTAAAAAAGAAATTGAATATAGTAGAATACAATCTTCTAAAGCTCCTCCTCCGAAAGGACAAGAATTAAAAATCCCACTTCCACCTAAATCTACTTATATTAATTTTGATGATTTATAATTTTTATTATAATAAAAATATTAAATTATGTTTTATAAAATATTTAAAAAAATTTTTTTATTTATGAGATTTTTTATATTGTTTTAATATTGTTTTTATATCACTTTCTGTTATATGACCTTTTAAATCTTTTTTATTTTTTATATTTTTATATCTTGATAAAAAGTTTAAACAATCTTCAATATTTATTTTTTCTTGATATTTTTCATTTTCTGTTATAAATTCGTTAAATTTTTTTTCTTCAAAAATTTTAACTAACATATTTTCAAGTGGACTAATTAAATCATTAAATCCATCACATTTAAATTTATAACCAATACCACTTAAATATTTATTTAATAATTGAATATCTTTTTTTAAATTCACAATAAAATAATAATTATATTTAGAAATAATATTTTCATTAAAGATAATTGTTAAATAAAAACTTTGAATATAACTCAAAGCATCTTTTAAACATACAGTAATAAAATAATCAGAAAGTGGTTGAAAATTTTCAAGATTAAAATTAATATATCTTTCAATTTCAAGTATGTATTCACTACAAAAATCATTTTCTTTTTCAGGAAGATAATTTTCAGCAGCAAGATCTTGTACTATTTTTTCAATAGTTGATTTTATATTTTCATATATTTCTTGTGAGTAATGTTCTAATACTTTTTCTAATCTCTCTTTATTAAATATTTGAATTATTGATCTTATATTACATATTTTTTTAACACACTCTGTATAAAATTCTCCTGATTTAATTATATATGTTACATTATTATATATTCTAGATAATGATACTGCATTTATTTGTTGGTTTAAATCAGATAAAAATTCAAAAAATGGTGTATTTAATTGTTGTAAAAAAATTGAGACGTTATTTGGTATTACTGAATCATAATCTTTATATAAGGGTTTCACAAATCTGAAAAGTTCATTTATATATTGTTTATAATTTTCATTTAAATCAATTACAAACTTTGAATATGGTAATTGAATTGGAAATTTATTTATATCTATATTATTTTCAGTTAAATTAAAATGATATTGTAATGCAAATTTTTCTAATTCTTCCTTATTATTTACTATTACTTTTGTATTACTATTATTATGATCTTCTAAAATTAAATCTTTAATTATCATCATATATTTATTTCTTAATAAAGTATTTAATGTTTCTACTTTTTCTTTTACTTTTTCAATTATTAAACTTCTTATATCAATTCCTATTTTTTCATTTATTCCTAATCTATCAATTGTATCTAAAAATATATAAATACTTCTTGACAAGTTTATAAAATCATTTGTAGTATTAAAAGTTTCAAATTCAATACTTAAATTATTTTGTAATTCTTTAACTAAAAAACTCATAGAATTTTCAAATTTTCTTTTAGTATAAAATATAGGATATAATTCATAAACAGCAACTTGTAAAACCATAAAACCAATAATTTCAGAAAAAAAAGAATCATAATAACTACTTTGATTAATTTTATCTTTATCAATATTACTATGCTCAATTTTAATTAAGTCTCTCATTTGACCTTGTCTAAAACTTCGGAAAAAATCTAAAAATTTAGTATCAATATCAACACTTTTATAAATTTTATATGCTTCATCTAAAAATTTTAAATCAATATTAGAAACTAAATAAAAAATATCATATTCTAATTCTTCATTAATTTCACCAGTGGCAACAATTGATGCTTTAGCAATACTATTTTTATTTATCATATGATTTAAATTTGAAGTATTTCTAATTAATAATAAACTATCTACAATACTTTTTGTAGTTCTTAAACTTTTTTTTCCAGATTTATTATCTTTTTTTTCATCCATTCCAAAACCACTTTTTTCATTATTTTCAATATTAATTTTCATTTTTTTAAAAACTTTATTACCAATAATTGATTGTTCTTTATTAACATCAATTAACCATTTTGTTAATTTTTCTTGTATTATACTTTTTATTTTTCCTTTAAATTTATTAATTAATTCTTCTCCTTTTTTATATATGATTGAAGTAACTGGAAATCTTCTTAAATATTTATCATTTGCAGTATTCATTAATCTTATGCATAATTGAAATTGATGTTGTCTTAATGCTAAATCTGCTTTGTTCATATAAGCAAATAAAATATATGAAACTTTTAATTTTTCTTTTTCATTTAACATATTTTTAAATTCTTCTTTTTTCCTTATTCTTTCTATATAATCTATTTTAAAATTTTTTAAAAATGCTTGAATTGAATTTTCTAATTCAGTTAATACTTCTTCTGTACTTTTTACTAATACTTTACATTCTTTTATGTTATCTATACTTTCTACAAATTCAAAATATTTTGATTTTATAAATTCTTTCATTTTATTTTGATTTTGTTCTTCTATTGTTGTTATAAATTGCATAAATGGTTGTATTTTTTTTTGTTCTATTAATATTTTTAATATATTTATAACATTTTCTCTTCCTTCTTTAAATTCAGGGACAAAACTTTCAAAATTAGAATTTTTATTTTCTGATTTTGAAATAGAGGAAAACACATTAAGTGAATTATTAATTGACATTATATAAATTATTTTTATTTAAATTATTATATATTAATTATATTAAAAATTAGTTTTAGATGGATAATAAACAGAAACATTTTAATCAAACATCAAAATTTTATAAAGAAGAAACAAATAATGAAAATAGTGAAAATAATAATATGTTTTTAACAATGAAAAATCCAGCATCAAATAAAAAGAAAATAGATATTATATTTGATGACTTTTCAAATCAATCAGAAGATAATAAAACTATAAAAATAAATCAAAATGAATACCATGATAATATTAGTATTTTTAATAACAATAATACTATAAATACAATACCAAAAGAAGAAATTATTCTATGTGAAATCCCAGGTAATAGTAAAAAATTAGAAACAAAATCAAATCCAGCATTTCCAATTGAATCTAAAATATCATTTAAAGAAGATTTTTATGCTAGAAAAAAAAGCGAAATATTTGAAAAAGATGAAAAAGAAAAAACCTCTATTAAAACTAATATAAAAGGAAGTATAATAGTAGGGCCAAAAAATTTAACAAAAAGTTTAGAATTAATAACAGGTTCAATGATAAGTCATAATGGTGAAGAGTCTTATTTTCCTTGTTTTATGTGTGATAAATTTTATGAAATAAATGGATATAATTTTCCTGGTAATGTTTGTTCTCATCTATTTTGTAGTAAATGTGGAAAATTTTATTATGAAGAATTAATTGATAATAATGAAATTAAAATGAAATGTCCTAAATTTAAATGTAACAATATTTTAACAAATGATTTAATTAAACAAATAGTAAGTACAACTCATTATGATAAATTAATACAAAATATTGAAAAAACTGAAAGAAGTAGTAAAAATCAATTAAATTTGGAAAATAGTATAAATGAAAATCATAAAGAAAATGAAAGAAAAAAACAAGAACTTCAAAGTTATATTTATGAACATGTTATTGATGTAAATTCAAATAAAAAATTTTATTTATTTAATAAAGCTAAAATAATCTATTGTAATAAATGTTATGAACCTGCTTTATATTCAAAAAGTGGAAATAATTTTATTAAATGTTTAAATTGTGGAATAACTATTTGTAGATATTGTTTTAAACCTTTTAATAAAGATCATTTTATAATTAGTAATGAAAATCATTGCAAAGTTTATTTAAGAAAAAGATTTATTTCTCTTAGAAAACCTAATTGTTTTTCTGAATTTTTTCAAGAATTAGGACTTGTTATTATTTCTTATATTATGCTTTTTATTGGATTATTTTGTGCAATTCATTCATGTTTAGGATGTGGAAAAAGAATACTAAATATATGTATTCAAATAATTATAACTCTTTTTTCTCTTTTATTTACAATAATTCTTTCTCCTTTTATTTTAATATTACTTCCTTATTTTCCTGTATTTAATGAAATATTTTTATAATTTTAATTAAATGTAAATTGTATATTTTATTGATTATATGTTTAAAATTGGAAACAATTTTTAATAAAATAAACAAATTAATATAAACTATATATTTTTTTTCCAATTTTTTTATTTATTATTATTATATTTTATTATTTAATAATAAAAATATTTAAAAAGCACTTTTTCTCCAATAAATATAAATTTAAAAAAATATAATTTAAAATATAAAAAAATATAAACAAAATGAATTACCCAAAATATAATGAGCCAATGTTTCAATCTCCCCAAACATTAAATTTAGGTTCATATCAACAAACATCTCCAGATTATATATTAGATAATACTCCATATTATCCAGATATAGATGTATCAGAAAATATTATTCAACAAACAAAAAATAATATTCAAACATTTCTTGCTAATTTAAAAGGGGAAGAAATACCAAATACTTATTATAATAGAAGTCTTGAGAATCCACATCTTAGATTTTCTAAAAGTAATTCAATAAATAAAAAACAAATAATTAGGCATCAAAATAATATGAATTATAATAATACTATTATAAATAATAGTATTAATAATAAATTAAATCAAAATAATCAAATTCCTTTTAATTTTCAAAGAGGAATAAGTCCTGTACCTTATGATTCTAGTAATAATAATTTTTATGATAATAGTAATGATTATAGTCCTTTAAGAAATAATAATCAATTTGAAATTAATAATGATTATAGAGAAAGAAGTGCTCCAAAAAACAAATTGAAAACAAAATTAATTAAAAATAAAATAAAAGATGATGGTAGTGACTATATGATGAATAATAATTTGAATATACATACAATTAATATGAATAATAATATGGATAATATGAATATGAATTTAGATATGAATAATAATATTGATAATAATAATATGAATATAAATAATAATAATGTGAATCATAATTCTGATGAAGAATATAGGAAAAAAAATGATCCTACAAGAGAAAATTTAGAAAAAGTTTTAAAAGATACTATACAACAAAGAGATGAATTAAATAAAAATTATGAAAAAATTTTAAAAGAGAATGAAAATTTAAAAATAAATAATGAAAAAATAAAAAGAGATAAAGAAACATTAGTTTCTCATTTTGAAAATATAAATCGAGAAAAAGATGATTTAGAAAAAAATTTAAATGATATTCAACAACAAAATGATGAATTATTAAGAGAAAAAGAAGAATTAGAAAAGAATTTAACTGATACAAAAATTGAAAAATCAGAATTTGAAAAAAAATTAATAGGAAGTAATCAAGAAAAAGAAAACATTAAAAAGAATTTAGATATAATGAAGAATGAAAAAATTAATCTTGAAAATTATTTAGAAGAAATGAAAAAAGAAAAAGAAAACTTAGAAAAGAACTTTTCAAGTTTTCAAAAAGGAGAAATTGATATTAATCAATTACTTGGAGAAAATAATGAATTACAAAAAACTTTAAATAAAATAACAAATGAAAAAGAAAATTTGATAAATGATTTTAATGAAATGAAAGATGAGAAAAATATATTACAACAGAATTTTGATGAAATAAAAGAAAAAAATGAGAATTTACAAAAGAATTTATTAAATATAAAAGAAGCAAAAAAAAATTTAGAAAAGAATTTTTCTGAAATTACAAATGAAAAAGATATTTTAGAAAAGAATTTAAATGATATAAAAGAAGAAAATTCAGAATTAAAAAATAATGTAGAATTATTAAATAAAGAAAATGAAACATTAACAAATAATTTAAATGAATTACAAGGTGGAGATAAAACAATATTACAAAATATAAATAATTTAAAACAACAAAAAAATGACTTGGAAAATAATATCAAAATATTAGAACAAGATAAAATAAAATTAAATCAAAAAATAAATGAAATAAATAAAGAAAAAGATAATTTACAAAATAATATTGATGAAATAAATAAAGAGAAAGAAAATTTAAGAAATAATATTGATGAAATAAATCAAGAAAAAGAAAATATTGAAAAAAAAAATGAAGATTTAAATAAAGAAAAAACAAAATTAAAAGAAGATATTAAAAAATTAAATAAAGAATCAAAAAAATTAAAATTACAAAATGAAGAAAAAGATAAAAATATAAATGAAGAAAAGGAAAAATTTGAAAAAGAAAAAGAAGAATTATTAAAACAATTTGAAGATGAAAAACAAAAATTACAAAATCAAAAAAAAGATTTACAAAAATTAATTTCAAATGAAAAAGACAAAGCATTAAAAGAAAAAGGAAAATATCAAAAACAAATGCAACAAGAAAAAGAACAATTAATAAAAGAAGGAGAAGAACTGAAAAAACAATTTGATATAGAAAAAGAAAAATTCTTTAAAGAAAAAGCAGAATTAAAAAAACAATTATTAAAAAATGCAAAAAAACCAACAAATGATATTATTGAAGATAAAAAAGATAATGAAAAAGAAGAAATGCAAAAAAAAATATTTAATTTAGAAAATGAAATAAAAAATTTAAAAGCTTTAAAAGAAAAACCTAAATTAGATAGATCTAAATCATTATCAAAACAAAATGAGAAAGAATTAGAAAAAGAAAATGAATATAAAAAGAAAATATCAAATTTAGAAGAAGAAATTAAAAGATTAAAAGCATTAAAAGTTGAAAAACCAAAATTAGAAAAAACAAAATCAATAAATAAAGATTTAAAAAAAGAAAAAGATAAAGAAAAAGATAATAATGAAGTTTTAAAAAAGAAAATTGCTGATTTAGAAAATGAAAATAAACAATTAAAAGAAAATAATCAACAATTAAAAAAAAATTTAGAAAGAAAACAATTTGTTTCTAAAGATAAAAATAATAAAAGTGATAATTCAATTAAAAATATTCAAAAAGTTGATATTAATTCAAAAGAAAATGAAAAAAAAGATAATAAACATTTTAAAAATAAAAGATCACCAACAAATGAAAAAAATAATATAGAAAATGTAAATAGTATAAAAGATTTTGAAGTTGAAAAAGCAAATTTACAAAATCAAATTAATAATTTAAATAAAATTAAAAATGAATTAGAAGAGAAAAATAATAATTCATCAAAAACAATTAATACTTTACAAAAAGAAATTGAAGATTTAAAAAAAATAATTTCATCAAATGAAAATAATGTTTCTTCATCTTTAATTGAACAAAATTTAAATGAAATAAATGAAAAAAATAATGAAATAATTCAATTAAAAGATTCTCTTCAGAAAGCGAATAATAAGAATATAGAGAATAATGAAATAATAAATACTTTAAATGAAAAAAATAAAGAACAAGAAATTAAAATAAATGAACTTCAAGAAAAAATTAATAAACCAAATGAAGAAAAAGATATGTATTCATTTATTTCAAAAGAAAATGAAAACTTAAAATCAGAAGTCAATCAATTAAAAGAAATTAATAAAACTTTATCAGAACAAATAAAAGATATTAAAATAAAAAAAGAAGACAATAATATAGAGAAAAAAGAAATAAATGATAATTCTGAAATAAATGAAAAAATGAAAGAATATGAAAATCAATTATTAACTCTAAATGAAGAAATAAATAATAAAGAATTAGAAAAACAAGAATTAAATTGTGAATTAGAAAAATTAAATGGAAAACTATTAGAAGAGGAAAAAATTTTAAATGAAACAAATTTAGAAAATACAAATTTAAAAAATCAATATGAAATAATTAAAAATTCAAATCAAGAATTAGAAGAAAAAAATAAAGAATTTGAACAAAAAATAATTGAATTAACAAATAAAATAGAAGAAATACAAACAAATATATTAGAAAAAGAAGAACCTGAAAATAATAATGCAGATGAAATGATTTTATTACAAAGTCAATTACAAGTTTTATCAGATGAAAATAATAAATTAAAATCAGACAATCAAAATTTAGAATCAACAAATGAAGGATTAACAAAAGAATTAACACAAGTAAAATTAGATTTAATGAAATTAAAAACAAATAAAAATGAAGAATCAAATAATTTAAATAATGAAAAAGAAAAAGAATATTTAAAAAAAATTGAAGAATCAAATAAAAAAATAACTGATTTAGAATTTGATAACAAATCAAAAGAAGAAACAATAACAATGTTAAAAAATGATAATAAAAAAGTAACATCACAAATTATATTAGAGCAAACAAAAAATAAGATAAAAATGGAAACATTAGAAAAACAAGTAAACACATTAAATGAAAACATAAAACAAAATGAAGAAGAATTAGATAAAAAAAACAATCAAATAGAAGATTTAGAAACTCAAGTTAAAAGAGCAAAATTAGAAATGGAAACAATACAAAAAAAAATAAAAGAACAAACAGAATCAATAAAAAAATCAATAGAAAAATCTAAAAATGATTCAGAAACACAAACAAAAATTTTAAATGAACAAATAACAAATTTAAAAAATGAAAAAGAAACAATATCAAAAGAAAAAGAAGCAATTCAAATTGAATTAAAAGCATTACAACAAGCAATAAATTCAAGAGCAGAGGAAGATATAAGAAAACAAGAACAAATGGAAAGATTATTAAAAAGAGGTTATGATGAAAAAGATAATATAGATGAATTAAGAAAGAAAAATTTAAATTTAAGAATGCAATTAATGGATTCTCAAGATGTTATAAATAGAGCAAAAGATTGTGTTAAAAAAGCACAATTTTTTGATAATATGGCAAAATATGGAAAAATTCTTATGAAAAGGTTTCAACCTTCTAATTTTGAAGAACAAGAAGCTATTAATAAATTAACTTCTATGTTTAATGGAGCTTATAATTCTAATAAAAATTATCAAGGTTTTGATAAAAATGATTTTAATTATGAAGGTGTTGAAAAGAAAAAAGGAATTTTTGGTATTTTTGGATAAAGTTTTTATATTTTTTGAATAAATTTTTTTTTGTTTTGTTTTTTATTATTATTTATTTTTTAATAGATAATTAAATTTAAAAATTAAACATTTTTATTTTTAAATTTCTTTTTTTATTTAAAAAAATATATTTAATAAAAAAATAACAATGTCAAATAGTTCTTCAAATCAGTCATCATTAGGAAATAATAATGAAAATATACCCTTACAATTTGAAACATTATTAAATAATCCAAATGAATGGAATAATAATCCAATAGAAACAACACGTCATTGTTTTAAGCATTTATATACAATAATATTACAAAATCAAAAAAAAATAGAAAAAATTGAAAGAACAAAAGCAACAAAAAG
>JAEEGL015776463.1_pt1 | contig 11129 bp, 13 predicted proteins | sample 9134231 | NCBI WGS metagenome assembly JAEEGL01 (sample SAMN16246548, study PRJNA631951) | gut metagenome | biome: gut microbiome; feature: rumen; material: fiber-attached | host: Bos | place: Iran: Karaj | collected 2018-10
GCAGAATAGGTGTAGAGTATGATTTTTGGTTCCCTCTGCAACTGTCTATTGACTACCGTCCGACTATTGGTGCCGGATTCTTAGGTGATCCATATAACGGAGCCAGTGCCGGTGTTTATTGGGAAATGACCAGTTTGGCATTGGGCGTTCGCTATAAATTCTAATTCAACCATTATACAAAACCGCATGTGCCAGAAGCAGAGGCACGTGCGGTATTTGTTTCTTAATCGCGAAAAGTACACTATAGATAAACTTTTTTCTAAAAAAATTGCTCATGTGGAATTTTTTTTGTACTTTTGCGCGCTAATTTGTAAGTAACGAAAAAACAAAGATGAGTAGTGGTCTGTTGAAAGGTAAAAGGGGAATCGTTTTCGGAGCGCTCGATGAGCGTTCTTTGGCTTGGCATGTGGCAGAACATTGCTTGGCCGAAGGAGCGTCTGTTGTGCTGACGAATACTGCGACCGCCATACAACTGGGCACGGTCAGCCAACTGGCCGTTGCGCACGATATGCCGTTGATAGTGTGCGATGCCACCAAGCCGGAGGAGATAGCGGAACTTTTTACGCGCGCGCAAGCGCTTCTGGGCGGGCAGATAGACTTCATCCTGCACGCGGTGGCGCAGAGCATGAACCTGCGCAGGCATAAATCTTACGAACAGGCCAATTATACCTATTTCCATCAGACACTGGATATCTCTGCGCTGAGTCTGCATAAGATACTGAGCACGGCTATGGAGATGGACGCGATAGCAGAAGGCGGAAGCGTTGTGGCGCTGACTTACATTGGTTCGGAACGCTATATGCACGGCTACAATGATATGTCTGATGCAAAAGCAATGCTGGAGTCTATCGCACGCCAAATGGGAGCCCTATATGGACGCAAAAAAGGTGTCAGAGTGAATGTGGTCAGTCAGTCTCCGACTCCCACAAAGGCCGGAGGCGGATGGAACGAGTTGGAGTTCTTCTATCGCTATACCGATCACTTGTCTCCCTTGGGCAACGCAGATGCAGACGACTGCGCGGATGTGTGTGTGGCGCTGTTCAGCGATCTGATGCGGCGCGTTACGATGCAGACAATATATAGCGACGGAGGTTTCGGCAGAACAATACTGACTCCGGAACTGATGGATGATTATCGCAGGGTGGAAAACAAAGAGTAGAAAACAGAAAGAATGAATATAGATCTGAATTTGGTGCACGACATCTTGTACAGAGATGGTCAGTTGGTATGGGATGAGGCGACGCAGAAAGGCATAGCCGATTGCTATACCTTCTTGCAACGATTCTCCGGCGACAAGGTAATCTATGGCATCAATACGGGCTTTGGCCCAATGGCGCAATGGCGTGTAGAGGATAGCCGCTTGCATGAATTGCAATACAACATCATCCGTTCACATGCAACGGGTGCGGGTGTTGCGTTGGACGATCGCTTCGTACGCGCGGCCATGCTCGCCCGTGTTGGCTCGTTCGCACAATGCAAGAGCGGCGTTCATCCCGAATTGGTAGCACTCTTGACAGAGTTTATCAATCGTGGTATCTATCCGTTTATTCCCAAGCACGGCAGTGTAGGCGCGAGTGGTGATCTGGTACAACTGGCGCACATTGCGCTTTGCCTCATCGGAGAAGGCAAGGTGCATTACCGGGGTGCCTGGCGTGATACGAAGGATGTGCTGAACGAGTGCGGACTCAAACCGATGGGCATACATATCCGCGAGGGATTGAGTTGTACCAACGGCACCAGCGTCATGACCGGTATCAGTGCCGTCAACCAGATAGATGCAGAGAATCTGCTGCGTTTGGCTACCGTGGCCGCCGTATGGATGAACGAGATAGCAGGCAGTTATGACGACCTGATGGCAGCACCGCTCAATGAGAGCCGCCGTCACCACGGACAGATTAGCATTGCGGAAGAAATGCGCCGCCTGAGCGAGGGTAGTCGTCGCCTGCAGAAGCGTGAAAACCAGTTGTATACGCAGAGCGACGAAGTGCGGAATACCAAGGTGTTCAAGGACAAAGTGCAGGCTTATTATTCGCTTCGCTGCGCACCGCAGATACTTGGCCCGATAGCCGATACGCTGGCTTACAGCCGTCAGGTGATAGAGGAAGAACTGAATGCCGCGAGCGATAACCCGATAGTGGATCCCGTAACGGAGAATGTTTATCACGGCGGTAATTTCCACGGCGACTATATCTCGTTGGAGGCCGACAAGATGAAGATAGCGATGGTGCGTTTGGCGATGGTGAGCGAACGCCAGCTGAACTACCTCTGCCACGATCGTATCAACGGTATACTGCCGCCGTTCCTGAATATGGGAACGCTAGGCCTCAACTATGGTATTCAGGCTTGCCAGTTCACAGCAACGAGTACTACGGCCGAGTGCCAGACATTGGCAATGCCTAATTATGTACACTCGATTCCGAATAACAATGACAATCAGGATATTGTGTCGATGGGAACCAACAGTGCCGAACTGTGCACTCAGGTGATAGACAACTGCTACCAGGTGCTCTCCATCCTCTTCCTGGCTATGGCGCAGGCGGTGGACTGCCTAGGTATAGCCGACCAGTTGGCTCCGGCCACCAAGGCGCAGTATGACGCTATTCGCGAGATCACACCTACCATCATCGAGGATACGCCGTTCTATGAAGATCTGGCTGCCATCGAGAAATATCTTCGTATAGTATAGAATCACAATGGCAGAGCAGGCGTGGAACGGACAGACAGGCGGGACGCACGGCATGCAACGCGCGCTGGTGAGTCTCATTAGACGGGGAGGCGTAGGACCGATGTACGGTATTATGCATTTCTGGCTCATATGGTATATCCTTGTCCGTCGTACAGAGAGACGCGGTGCGTATATCTTCCATCGTCGTCGCGGGCGCAGTCGTTTGCAAGCCGCAATAGATGTATATCGCAGTTTCTACCATTTTGGCAAAGTGATTATCGATCGTTTTGCCGTTTACTCCGGTTGCCGCTTTGATATAGTAGTTGACAACCCGGAGCGTTACTACGGCAAGATGAACAGCTCCGATGGATTCGTTCTGCTTTTCTCCCATTTGGGAAACAGCGAAATGGCAGCTTACTCTATGTCAACGCCCGAGAAACGAATGAATATTCTGTTCTTTGGCGGCGAGACCCCGATTGTGATGAAAGAACGTGCCAAGGTGTTGGCCAGAAACAATATCGGCATGATAGTGGTAAACCCGGGCGAGATGAATCATATCTTTGAGATCAATGCTTCGTTGAGTCGTGGAGAAGTGCTGACCATTGCCGGCGACCGCAGAATGGGCGACAAGACTATTCCTTGCTCATTCATGGGCGCAACTGCTCCTCTTCCGGCCGGTGTGTTCCAGCTGTGTGTTATCTTGCGATGCCCGATAGTGCTCACGTTTGTGCTCAAGGAATCGCGAAACAGGTATCATATCTACACCGAGGAATTGCAGGCCAACAGTGCCCTGCCGCGTACTCGGCAGGCAGCCGATTTGGCTCAGCAGTTTGCCGTGCGTCTGGAGCATATGGCATTGGCTCATCCTTACGAATGGTTTAACTTCTTTGATTTCTGGCATGGAGTTGGAGCATAACATAGCCGAATGGATACCGCAGCGTCCGCCGTTTGTGTTCATTGATACGATCGTCGAGATGAACGAAACGAGTGCAGTGACCCGCTTCACCGTGAATGATGATTGCGTATTGGTGAACGACGGTCAACTGGGTCTGGCCGGACTCATGGAACATGCGGCGCAGACCTGTGCCGCGCGCGCCGGATGGATACAGCGCCAGCATAGTCAACAAGTCAAAATGGGTTATATAGGAGCAGTCAAACAGATGGAAGCATCGCGTCTGCCGCGAGTGGGCGAGACGCTGACTACAGAAGCGCATGTACTGCAGGAGGTGATGAATATCAGCCTGGTGGAGTGTACTACGCGCGTCAACGATGAGGTGATTGCCTCTGCAATGTTTAAATTAGCAACCGTAGATTGATGGTGTATTGTTTGGGACATAGTATCATATCTCCGCTGGGCGAAGGCTCGCAAGCCAACGTTGAGGCTATCCGTGCCGGCAGAAGCGGACTCAAACTGCACACAGACCGTTTTTTGGATGTGGAGCCGTTTTGCGCATCGCTGTTCGACGAACCGCAGGATTTTGTGCCGTTGTGCGTCAGGAGTGCGGAGATGGCTCTCGGCCAACTGCCGGCCGGCATAGGGGACAAAAAGGAGACGATTTTTATCCTTAGTACCACTAAGGGAGACAATCTGGATCTGTTGACGCCGGCCAATAAGATAGCGCGTCATTTCGGCAATCCCAACCGGCCTATTGTGGTCAGCAACGCTTGCACATCGGGCGTATGTGCCCAGATAACGGCAAAGCGTCTGCTGGAGGCAGGATTGTACAACTATGCTGTTGTGGTGGGATGCGATATACAATCGCGATTCATCGTGAGCGGATTCCAGTCCTTCAAGGCGCTCTCGCCCGAACCGTGCTTGCCCTTCAGCCCGGAACGTAGGGGACTGAATCTCGGAGAGGCTGCGGCTACGATAGTCTATAGCAACCAGCCTCACGAAGGATGGAGACTGGAGGCCGGAGCGATCCACAACGACGCAAACCATATCTCCGCTCCCAGCCGAACGGGCGAAGGCTCCTTCCTTTGCCTACGGGATGTGTTGACGGGCGTGACACCCGCTGATATCGATCTGTTGGGCGTTCATGGCACCGCTACGCTCTATAACGATGCGATGGAAACGATAGCCATCGAACGAGCAGGATTGCAGAGAGTTCCCATTTCCGCGCTCAAGCCTTACTATGGTCACACTATGGGGGCAGCGGGCGTCGTGGAGACGATAATAGGCATGTTGTTGCTCAACAAGGGTACGTTCATCAAGATGCTATCCGGTTTCGGAGGTGTCAACGCAGCTATCAGATTGAAATGCGAGTAACTCAAGATATAGAAATAACACCGACATCGGTAGTGCTGAACGGGCAGCCGATAGCAGTGCAGGAGACGGGCGAGAAGATGTTGGTCGAACTCTACCGTCGCTATGCCGGCGATTATCCGAAGTTCTTCAAGATGGATACACTCTGTCGCCTGGGCTTTGTCGCTGCCGAATTGTTGCTCAAAGGCGAGTCTGTCGATGCTGTCGTTATGGCTAACCGTAGCGCGAGCATCAAGAACGATACCGACTACATGGCAACCATAACCGACGGCAACTATTATCCGTCGCCGGCGCTCTTTGTCTATACGCTGCCTAATATCGTGACAGGTGAGATTGCCATTCGTCACCATATACAGGGCGAAACGTCCTTTTATATCCTGGATTCCTACGAAGAGTTGGAGCCGATTGTCAAGTCGCAAATGGCTGATTGCACATCGCCTGCGGCCATCCTCGCAGGTTGGTGCGAGTGCAACGGAAAAAATGAATTTTATGCAAAACTACAAATTATATGGAACAACTGATTGAACAACTGAAGAACCAGATTATCGAAGCGCTTAATTTCGAGGATATGACACCGGCTGATATAGATACCGATGCGCCTTTGTTCGGCGAGGGTTTGGGATTGGATTCTATTGATGCGCTCGAACTTATTATGTTGATGGATCGCGAGTATGGCATCAAACTTGCAGATCCGAAAATAGGAAAGACCATTTTCCGCTCCGTTCGCACGATGGCGGAATATATACAGACTAACCGCACTAAATGAAGATTGCGATAACAGGAATAGGAGTTGTCAGTGCTATTGGTCGCAATTGTGCCGAGACATTGGATTCGCTGCTGGCCGAGCGTTCGGGCATCGGCATGATGCGCTATCTGGGTAGCGCTCATACGGATATCCCGGTTGGCGAAGTGCCGTATCCGAATACCGAACTGCGCCGTATGGCGGGTGTGGGCGACGAGCCTCTGCCACGTACGTCTTTGTTGGGCATTATTGCTGCAACAGAGGCTCTGGAGATGGCCGGTGCCGACTGTGATGCGTTCATTAGCGGCACTACCGTCGGCGGAATGGATCTGACGGAACAGCACTATAATGATTATGCCGAGGGCAAAGCAACGGAGCATATCCGTCTGCATGAGGCCGGCGAATCAACCATGGCGATAGCGAAACATCTGCCAGCACTCGCTTCCTGTCATTCTTCGTTCATTGCCACTCCTTCCACCGCTTGTTCGTCGGCATTGAATGCCATTATGCTCGGTGCCGATATGTTGCGCACCGGACAGGCCAAGCGCGTTTTGGTCGGCGGAGCAGAGAGCCTGAGCAAGTTCCACATGAACGGCTTCAACACACTCATGATACTGGATCGCCGACCTTGCAGACCTTTCGATGCCGAGCGCAACGGACTGAATCTGGGCGAAGGTGCTGGCTACTTGGTTATTGAGCGCGAAGAGGAGGCGCGGACACGAGGTGCGAAGATACTTGGTTATATTGGTGGCTATGCCAATACGTGTGATGCCTACCATCAGACGGCCTCGTCCGAAAACGGCGAAGGGGCATATCTGGCAATGCAGGCTGCTCTGCGCATGGCCGGTCTGCAACCTGCAGATATCGACTATGTGAACGCACACGGAACGGCCACGCCTAACAATGATCTCAGCGAATCGGCTGCGTTAATCCGATTGTTCGGAGGCCGACAACCGGCCATCAGTAGTACAAAGGCCTTCACCGGCCATACCACATCGGCCAGCGGAGGTCTGGAAACGGCTATCTGCGTGCTGGCTATGCAACACGGATTGGTTCCTGCCAACCTGAATTGGTCGCACTCGGCGGATGGACTGATCCGGCCAGTCGTTCATACCGAGCGCCGTCCGCTCAAGTATGTCTTGTGCAATGCGTTCGGCTTCGGCGGCAATGAGTCTTCGTTGATAATCAGCGCCGAAGGACGCGAACTGACGGAACAACCGACCCTCGGCAATCTGACTCCGCTTTGTTCTGTTGAACAGGTGGATGATACGGATATCAGCGCTTATGTCTCGTCTGCCGAAGGACGACGTATGACACCGCAAATGCGCCGAATGGTGGCTGCGGCACGTCGTGTCCTCTGGCAGAGTGGTATCGAGCGCCCTGATGCTATCGTTTGTGCCACACAGTGGGGATGTATGTTGCAATCAATGCGGTTCTTGCAAGACATGATCGATTCGGACGAACAGGAACTGAAACCTACGCCGTTCATCCAGTCCACGCACAATACGATTGCCTCGCTCATTGCTATCCTGACGGGCAATCACGGCTATAATTCCACCTATTCGCAAAGCAATCGGTCGCTGGACTGTGCGCTGATGGATGTGCGATGCCAGATGGCCCTCGGGCGAATCCGTTCGGCTTTGGTCCTGGAGTTTGACGAACAAGTGGACGCATGGGATGCTGTATTGTCCCGGATAGGAGACCGTACGCATAACATCGCCAAAGCATATATGTATAAACTGTAAAAAACACATGCTTATGAAAAGAATCTATCTCTTTCTGCTTGCAGTAGTGCTGATGCCTATGATGGCTCAAGCCAAGATGTCCTTCACTATCGAGGGACCGGAAGAAGTGTACAATCGAATCCGTGTACTGAATGAGACTTCGTTGGAGACTCTCCGCTGCCGACTCGTTGTGTTGGCTGAAGATGGTTCTACCGAACGGGTGTACGGAATATACAACCTGGGAGGAGCTAACGACAAAGACTCCAATACGGACAGAATTGACAGAGGAAAACGAATCGGCATCGAGTTGCCCAAAGATCTTCCGGTAGAGTTGTCGTTTTCTGTAGAATACAAAGATTATCCGCTCTTCGATGTGATCCTGATTCACTTGTACGACAAGAGTTCGGAGTTCAACGAGGATTAATATGCGTTTGATTGTTCTTGCATTGATTCAGAGCATCCTCTTGTGCGGAGGACAAATGTTCATGAAACTGGCTCTCAAAGCGATGGGCCCTGTCTCGTGGACATGGTCGTTCGTGCTTTGTCAACTGCTCAACTGGTGGTGGCTTGCGTGCGGTGTCTCTTTCACTGCAGCCGGAGTGCTTTGGATGTATATACTCAAACACTGGTCTTTCTCCCAAGCATACCCGCTCAGCAGCCTTGCATATGTGTTCGGAATGATTGCCGCCATGCTTGTCTTTCACGAGCATATTGCCTGGACGCAATGGATTGGTATATTGTTTATTATGGCTGGTTGTTATCTGGTTGCCAATTAGATTATGTTAGCATTTATAGTAGCAGTCATATTGAGCCTTGAGGCCGATTTCGTTCAGACCAAGAACGTAGCCATGATGAGCGAACCGCAGGTGTCCACCGGGCACATGAGTTATCGCTCTCCGGATTTCTTGCGATGGGCCTACAAAACACCGCAAACCCTTGTCTGGGAGATCGATGGCAACAAGACGAATGTCAATCCGCAGATACAGAAACTGTTGCGGATGATCATGGTATCGGTGTCCAGCGGCAATATGGATGATCCGCAGATGCAGCGCGAGTCCAAGCGACTCTTCAAAACGGTTCAGATAACAATGGACGAGAAAATCGGGACGGCCAAGCGGGTGGAACTGGTGGAGAAGAACGGAGACAAAACGGTTATCGAGTTTACTAATGTCGTTAAGAAATAGTTTGTATCATATTATCGATCAGGGAGACTGCTCTTTTACTGTCTGTTTCAATCAGTCGCACGCCATTTTCGGCGGGCATTTTCCGGGTCATCCTATTGTTCCCGGAGCATGTTTGGTGCAGATCGCCCAGGAGTTGAAATCGCTTGCGCTCGGTCGGGATATCCTGTTCTCCGCCGTACGTAATCTCAAGTTCCGTTTGCCCGTCACGCCAGATATGCAGGTGCGCTATACCATACATGACGATAAGTATCAAATAGAAGATTTAGAAGCCAAAGAGATCTATGCGCAATTCGCAGCAACATATATGTGCGCTCATTCCGACCTACAATAACGCCGGAACAATCCTGGATGTTGTGCGTCGCACTCGTCAGCAACTGCGTGATATCATCGTGGTGGTTGACGGTTGCACCGATGATACGCTTGCTCTGCTCGACACGCTCGATTTTCCTGTCACCGTTGTCTCTTATCTCAAGAACAAAGGCAAGGGTGGGGCGCTCGTAGCCGGTTTTCGCAAGGCTATAGAGTTGGGCTTCGACTATGCTTTGACGCTCGATGCGGACGGGCAGCATTATCCGGAGGATATCCCTGTTATGCTTCGCGCGCTGGATATTCATCCCGGCGCGTTGATTGTTGGTAGCCGCCAATTCACGGACGAGAACATGCCCGGCAAGAACAAGTTTGCCAACCGGTTCTCTAATTTCTGGTTCAGACTGCAAACGACTGTCGATCTGCCCGATACACAAACGGGTATGCGCATCTATCCTTTGCACAAGCTGTACGGGCTCAATATATTGACCAGCCGCTACGAAGCGGAATTGGAGTTGCTAGTCTATGCTGCGTGGAATAATGTGCAACTTGTGCCTGTTCCTATCCGCGTCTATTATCCGCCTAAGGAGCAGCGTGTCAGCCATTTCCGACCGGCGTATGACTTCACCCGTATCAGTGTTCTCAATTGTTTTCTGTGCATCGGAGCGCTGCTTTTCGGCTATATCAATATGTACTGGCGAACGGTGTTGTGCTTCGGCTATTTCGGCTTGACGATGTTGCTGTTGGTCAGCCCGTACACTATTCTTTTCTTTGCAATACACGGCAATAACGCCGAGAGCAGAGCGCGCTACCACCGCCGGATGCAACGCCTGGCCAAGCACTATTGTTTTATGCTGAGCGGGCTGCACTATACGATTGATAATCCCGATAATATCGAGTTGGGAGAGCACCCGTCGGTGATTGTTTCCAACCATCAGTCGTTCATCGACATTATGGTGTTCCTGTCTTTGTCGTCGCGCTTTGTGGTGATTGTCAAGGATTATGTTTGGAAGAACCCCGTCTTCTATTTCGTTGCGCGCCGACTGGATTGTTTCCCTGTCTCTATGGAGGGAGAAGCCAAAGATGTGCTCATCAGACGTGTGGTTGAGGAAGGCTATTCCGTTCTCTTCTTTCCCGAAGGAACGCGAACGACAACGGGCGAGATAGGGCGTTTCCACCGAGGCGCTTGTTACTATGCCGATTTGCTCCATTTGCCTATTCTGCCGCTCTTCATAGAAGGATTGTGCGATTATATCAGCCGCCGCCAGTTTGCCATCAAACCCAATCACGTGACGGTGCATGTCTTGCCCGAGATCCCTTATGGCGACAACTCATTCGGCGGCAACTACAAGCGTCGCACCAAATCGCTGGAGTACCACTACAGTGCGCTTCTTCACTCCAACCGTATTCATGTAGGTGTTATCGGCACGGACATCAACGCGCTCGTTGTCGGCGCCGCGCTGGCACAATACGGATACCGCGTTACGCTGATAGAAAAACAACCCGCCGAAAACGGTGCTTCATCGAGCCAATTACGAGCCGATCTCGAGCCGTTTTCGAGTCAATTTCGAGTCGATATCGAGAGATTCCTAGACAATACACGGGACATTTTGCTCTTTATCACCCGCCACGGAGGAAGGATTCTTACCGCGCAGCAGATAACCGATATAGAAACAATGCGGTTCGACCGGGTCGTAATCGATCCTTCTCTCCAAACAATAGAAACCCTATGCAAAGAATTAGAATAATACTTATCATGTTGCTTGTGGCCGGCAGTCAGTGCCTGATGGCCAAAACTCCACGACTCACCGCCTTCCCGGCGGACAGTGCTTCCAATACCGGTATAGCCGTTGTCGTTTGCCCCGGTGGTAGTTACTCGTGGCTGGATATGAAAACGGAAGGAGTAGGCGTTGCCGAGTGGCTGCAGTCGCAGGGCATCAACGCTTTTGTGCTTAAGTATCACGTGGCGAATGTAGCGGCATATATCCTGGGCTATCGTGTCCTCGGTATAGGCAACAAGTATCCGAAAATGCTCAACGACATTGAGTTCGCCCTGCAGCAAGTCTATTCGATGGCCGACTCGCTTCATATCGATACTGCGCGTATCGGCGTCATGGGATTCTCTGCCGGCGGCCACCTGACGATGATGTCCTATACGCACAATCGTACGGCCTACAAGCCGCATTTCCTCTGTCCTATGTATCCCGTTGTTACATTCAGCGACAACCGTTATGTCCACAAA
>JAEEGL016937984.1_pt1 | contig 11129 bp, 11 predicted proteins | sample 9134231 | NCBI WGS metagenome assembly JAEEGL01 (sample SAMN16246548, study PRJNA631951) | gut metagenome | biome: gut microbiome; feature: rumen; material: fiber-attached | host: Bos | place: Iran: Karaj | collected 2018-10
GCAGCACTCTCTTCGGATCCACTTCCATACTGACGCTTACCAAAGGCGAGGTTTTGATCTGCGCTGTGCTGTCGGTGGCGGTGGTGGCCATATTCGTTGTTTTCTATAACAAGATATTTGCGGTGACTTTTGACGAGGACTTTTCCAAGGCCACGGGAGTGAAGGCGGAAGCCTACAACCTCATGGTGGCGGTGGTGACAGCTGTCATCATAGTGCTGGCCATGAACCTTGTAGGATCCCTTTTGATCTCTGCTCTTGTGATCTTTCCGGCTCTTTCTGCCATGAGGATATTCAAGGATTTTAAGAAAGTGACGGTATGTTCGGCTATACTTTCGGTGGTCTGTGCTTTCTTCGGGATGGTGATCTCGATCCTTGCGGGAACTCCCGTGGGCTCCACCATAGTGGTGACGGATGTGGCAGCTTTCGGGCTGTGTTCGCTGGCGGGTTTTGTAAAAGGAGGGCTTTCGGCATGAGAAAAAGAATAATTTTTGTTCTTATCATTGTTGCACTCTTTTTGATCACGGCTTGCGGCAATTCCGGAAATCGGGTGAAGAGCAGATCGGGTAAGACAAACACTGTGGATGATGTTCTTCTTAAGATGATGGAAGAAGAAAACAGGAAAAAGAACAGCAATAACGAGGACATCTACTATGACAAGGAGACGGGAACGGTTCCGACGGGAAAGCAGAGCGGCTTGAATCACAACGCGCCCCTGCCCGAAGAAGCGGAACTTCCCGCAGAAGCCGTAAACACGGAAGAAGGTTACGACATCGACCTTACAAGAATGTCTGCCACACTTGTCTATTCCACTGTATATGACATGATGGTATACCCTGAAAAATATGTAGGGAAAAAGGTCAAGATGACCGGGATTTCCAGCAGCCTTCATGACGAAGACAGGGACATCTACTATTATGCGTGCATCATCATGGATGCTACGGCCTGCTGTTCTCAGGGCATAGAGTTCGTGCTGACGGAGGACTACGCTTGCCCCGGGGACTACCCTTCAGACGGTGAGACCTGTACCGTGGGGGGAACCTTCGACACCTACTGGGAAGGTAATTACATATATTGCACTCTGCGCAATGCAAAACTTATGTGAGCAGTAACAACAATAAGATCTGCTTGCCGCCTTCGTGACCCTCGGGTTGCAAAGGCGGTGTTTTTGTGCCATAATCAAAGAAATAACCGAAAGGACAAAAACATGAAGGTTGAACTTGAGTATGTAACAACCGAAGATGACGAAAAAGCAACTCTCAGGGTAAGGGAAGTCACGGAAAACATCAAGAGTGCTGTGGATATGCTGGAAAACAACTGCAGAAGCCTTTCAGCCGTAAAAGACAACGAAACCTATATGATAAGGACAGACAAGATCTATTACGTGGAATCAGTGGACAAGAGGAGTTATGTGTACACCAAGGAAAACTGCTATGAGACGAGATACAGGCTCTACGAACTGGAAGAGATGTTGAACGCCGATTATTTCAGATGCTCTAAAGCCCTGATAGTGAACATCAGAAAGATAAAATCCGTTCACTCCGAACTCAACGGGCGTATGAACGCGGAACTGCTGAACGGAGAGACCATAGTGATCTCCAGGAGTTATGTTAAAGATCTTAAAAGAAAGCTGGGATTGTAATGAATAAGTTGAAATTAGTATTCAATCAGACCATGATGGTGTCTTCTGCTATATTGTTCGGTCTGGGGCTGGAGGCGCTCATCACTCATTTCATGGGAGACGACAAGTACTTCGAATGGCAGTGGTACATTCCTTTGTCCATTATCACCACGGGATTTTTGAGCTCTGTCCCTTCCATTCTTCTTGTGGACAATGAAAAACTCTCCAAAAGGCAGGCATATGTCAGGGTGATCCTTCATTTCTTCTGTGTCTGGGGCATAGTCATGGGCTGCGCAACTGTCTTTGACTGGTATGATACGGTCGCGGGCTTTTTGATCATTTCCCTCATGTATGTACTAATCTACTTCTTTGTGTGGGCTGCTTCCTGGTGGCTTATGAAATCCGACGAAAAGAAGATAAATGAAGCCCTTGAAGGCATAAGAGACGAAGAATAAAAAGACGGACACATAAAAGAAAGTGCAACTCAGTAGCAGGTTTTTGCCTGTTGGTGGTGTTGCTCTTTTTTTTGTCGGAAGATGTGGTAGTATGTGATCAACAAAGAAAAACACGGAAACGAAAAAAGAAAGGACGGACTGATGAACGCGATAACAGTTAAGAATCTTACAAAAAAATACAAGGATCTGACGGCGGTAAAGGGGATCTCTTTTGAAGTGAAAGAGGGAGAACTCTTCGCTTTCCTGGGAGAGAACGGAGCGGGAAAATCCACCACCATCAATATCTTAAGCACCATACTTGAAAAAACTTCGGGTGAAGTGAAGATCTTCGACTATGAACTGGGCAAGAATGATGATGAGATCAGAAACAGCATAGGCATAGTTTTTCAGAACTCGGTACTGGATCAGGAACTGACGGTGAAGGAAAATCTTTACACCAGAGGCGCTTACTACGGACTTACAAAGAAAAAGATCGAAAAGAGACTTTTGCCTTTTAAGGATAAATTCGAACTGGACGAGATACTGAACAGGAAATACGGAGAACTTTCCGGCGGTCAGAGAAGGAGAGTGGACATTATGAGGGCGCTTTTGAACAAGCCCAGGATCCTTTTCCTTGATGAGCCCACAACGGGTCTCGATCCCAAATCCAGAAAGATCGTATGGGATTACATCGATTTCCTGAGAAGGGAAAAGAAGATGACAATCTTCCTTACCACTCACTATATGGAAGAAACAAGGGATGCTGACAGCGTGGTCATCCTGGACAAGGGACAGCTTCTGGTACAGGACACTCCCTCCAATCTCAAGAGCCGTTACGCCAGCTCCAGACTGGTGTGGTACACGGCAAAGAGTCACGAAGCGGACGAACTGCTTAAGGGGAAGGAATTCACCTATGACTCGGATCATTACAATATAGTGTTCAAGGAGAACATTACCGATTTCTTATACGAAAACAGAGACGCGATCACAGATTATGAAGTGGTCAAGGGCAGTATGGACGATGTATTTTTAAACCTCACAGGAAGGACGTTGGAATAGTATGAATAAATTCTTAGGCTTTACAAAAAGGAATCTCCTTATCTTCTTTAAAAACAAACAATCGGTGCTTTTTTCGATGCTCACATCCATTATAGTGTTTGCACTCTATCTTCTCTTCATCAAGGGCACCTACACTGATGCACTGCACTCCGCCATAAGAGAATTTCCCGGACTTGAAAGTCTTATTACAGACAATGATATCAATTCCTTTGCCAATCTTGTGATGCTTGTGGGCGTTCTGGGTTCGGCTATGATCACTGTTCCTTTCTACTGCCTGTCCACTGTTGTGAACGACAGGGAGAGAAAAGTGGACTATGACATTGCTGCAACTCCTTTAAAAAGATGGCAGATCGTTCTTTCTTATTACACTGCTTCCGCTCTGTCTTCCATCATAATGACGGGTATCATCCTCACGGCGGGTCTTTTGATCCTGAAAGCCATGGACGGCCTTTACATTACACCTCTCGGAGTAGCTGCAGCCTATGGCATAGTGGCTTTGGGTTCTGTTTCGGGAACGGCTGTCTTCATGATGGTGGTTCTGATGTTCAAGACATCCTCGGCTCTCGGAGCTTTCTTCGGAATTCTTTCCGCAGGCGCAGGTTTTGTCATCGGAGCTTACATTCCCGTTTCTCAGTTTTCGGAAGGCATACAGACTTTTTGCAGCCTCTTCCCCGGATCCCACGTGACCACTCTCATCAGGAATGTTCTTCTTAACGACATTCTTGACAGGATGGATTCCAGGATCGGCGGACTGGATGACGGAAAGTTCGTGGAGACTCTTAAAGGCGCTTTCTCCTTTAAACAGTTCATGTTCGGACACGATCTCGAAATGAACGCCATGCTGATCTATGTTGTCTGCGGCATTGTTGTGTGCACATTGTTCATGGTCTTCATCTACAACAAGACCTATAAGAGAAAATAAGTTTGAAAGGTGAAAGCGAATGGAACAAGCTGTTGCCAACCGGGGCAAGAAGCAGTGATGAAATCATTCCCCGGAGAGTCTTCTCCGGGGATTCTTTTTTTGACAATGGGGAGGACCGCTGCAAAGCAGGGGAGGGACCCCATTGTATTGTTTTGAGGTTTTCTGTCTGTCTTGACCTTCATTGTGAACCGCGTTATAATCCCATCATTATGAAAATATCTGAGTTTAAAAAATTGAATACGGCGGGCATTATGCTGGTGGATGTGCGGGACAATACCGCATATAACTACGGAAACATTCCCGGGAGCGTGAACATCCCTCTTGCGGAACTTGAGGATCACATCGAAGGTTTCAGAGGCAAAAAAGTACTGGTGTACTGCAAGCGTGGAGAAGCCAGTGCTCTTGCGGTGGAGAAACTTAAAGAAGAGGGCATTGACGCAGATCATCTTGAAGAAGGCTACATGGGATGGCTCATGTCCGAGATCGACGAAGAAGAGGACGGGGAAGCAAAACCCACCGCCGAAGACATAGAACTGAGTTTAAGGAAGAAATTCCATAAGAGCATATTCTGCAAGTTTACAAAGGCCGTGAGGGAATATGAACTGGTGAAACCCGGGGATTCCATCTGTGTCTGCATTTCCGGAGGCAAGGATTCCATGCTCATGGCTAAGTGTTTTCAGGAACTGAAGCGACACAACAAATTCGAATTTGAAGTCAAGTTCCTCATCATGGATCCGGGTTACAGCCCCGAAAACCGCAAACTCATCGAAAAGAATGCGGAACGCCTGGGCATTCCCGCAGTGTACTATGAATCCGACATTTTTGATTCGGTTTTCAATGTACAAAAATCCCCCTGCTATCTCTGTGCCAGAATGAGAAGAGGCCATCTCTACAGCAAGGCAAAGGAGATGGGGTGCAACAAGATCGCCCTTGGACATCATTACGACGATGTCATTGAGACCATACTCATGGGCATGCTCTACGGCGCTCAGGTCCAGACCATGATGCCCAAACTTCATTCCACCAACTTTGAGGGGATGGAACTCATCAGACCTCTCTATTATGTCAGGGAAGATGACATCAAGGCATGGCGGGATTACAACGGACTTCATTTCATTCAGTGCGCGTGTAAGTTTACTGACACGTGTTCTTCCTGTGATTCCGACGGACAATCCCAGTCCAGCCGTCTTGAAGTGAAGAAACTGATACGCGAGATGAAGAAGACCAATCAGTATGTGGAAAGCAACATATTCAACAGTGTGACGAATGTAAACCTGAGTACTGTGATCGCATATAAGCAGCATGGCGTGATGCACAACTTTCTTGATGACTATGACAATGCGACTGATGTTTCGGAAGATTGATCCGTGGCTTTTGATGTCAAAACGAATGACCTTATATACTGCAGGTTTTAGGAGGTAAAAATGGGTAAAAAAGGAATTGTATGTGAAGGCGGAGCAATGCGTGGCATATACACCGCCGGTGTTCTGGATGTTTTCATGGAAAACGGGATAGAGACGGATATGCTCATGGGGGTTTCCGCAGGAGCCTGCTTCGGGTGCAATTACATCTCGGGACAGATTGAAAGAACCCTGAGATACAACATCAGATTCGCGAAGGATCCCAGATACTGCTCCTTCAGATCTCTGCTTATGACCGGAGACATCTACGGCTACGAGTTCTGCTACCATGAACTTCCGGAAAAACTGGATCCCTTTGACTTTGAAAGCTTCAGAAAGAGCGAAAAGGAGTTCTACGTCGTTGCGACCGATGTGGAAACGGGAAAAGCGGTTTATAAAAACCTTGAAAAAATGGACCGGGAAGACATGGAATGGGTGAGGGCTTCGGCTTCCATGCCCATGGTGTCGAGAGATGTGGTCATCGAAGGCAGGAGGTATCTTGACGGCGGCATAGCGGATTCCATTCCGGTGGAAGCGGCCATGAACATGGGATATGAGAAGAACATCGTCATCCTTACAAGACCCGAGGGCTATCAAAAGAAACCTGAGACTCTTTACCCTCTTGAAAAGATCAGATACAGAAAACACCCTGAATTTTTGAACACTCTGGCCCATCGCCATGAGGATTACAATCGCGAACTGGAAGTCTGCAGGCAGCTTTCCGAAGAGGGAAAGGCTCTTATCATACGTCCCGGCGAGGCTCCTCAGGCAGGAAGGATAGAGCACGACACGGCGAAACTCACAGCCACCTATATGCTTGGGAGAAAAGACGGAGAGGCTGCCCTTGACCTAGTAAAGGCATTTTTGAGGGATGAATGATGGAAAATGATCTGATCGTAAGAAATGCATCGAAAAAAGATATACCCCGGATACTGGAACTTCTGGTGCAGGTGAATCATGTTCATGCTGTGGGGAGACCGGACCTGTTTACAGACGGAAAAAGAAAATATGAAGAGGGAGATCTTAAGAGGATCTTAAAAGATTTTGACCGCCCTGTCTTTGTGTGTACAAAAGACGATGCGGTGATCGGCTACTGTATGGCGGAGATAGTTCGTTCCGACGGCAGCAGGAGCACCACAAAAAGGACGGATCTTTATATAGACGATCTTTGCGTGGATGAGAAGATGAGAGGCTGCGGAGCAGGGACTGCTTTGTATAATTATGCAGTTGAGTTCGCCTCGGAGATCGGATGTTATTCCGTGACCCTTCATGTCTGGGACTGCAATCCGGAAGCACGGGCTTTCTATGAAAAAGTGGGCATGAGGCCTTATATGACTGCAATGGAGACCATAATAGACAATAAAAAGAATTGAGAATGCTAATTCTTTAATTTTTTTGTGGCATTTTTGTAATAGATTTGTTATAATATAGCAGATGGTACAAATGTGCCTTTTTAAGGTTGTAGAAATTTCAGATGAATTTTTCGGGCAAAGCCCTTTAGATCGATATTTATAAGCATTTCTGACAGTGGGGACATACGGAGACTTATGGCAAAGAAAATGATTTGCTTAAAAACTGAAAGATTATATATCATTCCGATGACGGAAGAAGAACTTGAAATACAGATCAGGGAAGAAAAGGACGAAGAAGCAAAGAAGGCTTACACCGAAATGCTTCAGAGTTGTGAAGATGAGCCGGTTGATTACCTCTGGTTCATTCCCTGGAAGATCATCCTTCAGGAAAACGAGAAAGCTATCGGTAATGCAGCTTTCAAAGGCCCTCAGAACAAAGGTATTGTGGAGATCAGCTTCAGCATCCTTCCCAGCCTTCAGAAACAGGGCTACATGACAGAAGCTCTCAGTGCACTCGTTGACTGGGCTTTCAAGCAGAGAGACGTTTACGGCATCACCGCCGAGACAGCTCCCGGCAACAAAGCTTCCCAGAGAGTGCTTGAACGTAATGGGTTCGTTATGTATGCAAACGGACAGGACGGACCGAGATATAAGATCCTTAAACGTAGATTTTTCAAGACGCCTATTATTGCAGGCGTGCTTTTGGTTGCCGGGATTCTTTTGGGATACTTTATTCCCGAATTCAATCTCTTATTGAGCATAGGTATATTTACAGGTGTCGGTGCGATATTCGGCATTATTGTTGATGTCGCTGCCGAGAACAGAAGAAAGAGAACAATAGGATAGGATAGATGAAGCGTTTTAAAAGATTTATCTTTAAAACGGCGGAACGCATATCAGGTGACGAACATCTTCGTACCGAGATCTCCCTGTATCCTTCAATTACGATGAATTTTCTCATGGCGCTGATCCAGTTGGCGTCAGGTATTACATATAATTCCCTGTGGTTTTATTCGCTGGCGGGATACTATTTTTTCCTTGTTTTGATACGGTTCCTTGTTCTTAATTGCGAAGTTTCCACAAAGGAAGCGCGGGATGTAATTGTTGAATTCAGGAGATATAAGTTGTGCGGTATTCTGCTTATACCGATGAATGTGCTCCTTGCAGTGATAGTATTTTTAATTGTAATAGATGATCAGGGTTTTTCATATGACAGTGCGATCTACACCATAGGTGCGGGTCTCATGACCTTCATATTCACCGGAGCCGCTATTACAAATGTTATCAGATACAGGAAGTACAACAGCCCCGTTTTATCGGCGGCAAAGGCTATCAGTCTCATCGCGGCCTTTGTTTCCATGCTGTCACTTGAGACTTCCCTCTTCGCAGCTTTCGGCGAAGCCGAAAGTGAGACTGTCAGAAGGATAGTGACATCTATCTCGGGATCGGCGGTGCTTCTCACCACTTTGTCCATGTCGGTCTATATGATCAAACATGCCGACTACAGCATAGCCGCCCTGGAAGAAGAAACCTATGACATATGACAAAAATCCCGAAGGGTTCAGGATCCTTCGGGATATTTTTTGCCTTTCTTTATTGATACCACATTATAATAAGAAATTACTGCTTAACATACATTCCGTTCTCTTCGGCAAAGCCCATTTTCTTGAGGTATTCGATGTGGATCTCGTTCTTTCCGTCGTAGCAGAGTTTTTCAAATCCCATTTCATGAAGTCTTTCATACACAAAACTTCCGAGTTTGCAGTCTCTGTACTGTGGAGTGGAGTAATCTGTGAGAAGAAGAAAATCCTTTCCGGTGCTTTTTCCCAGTGTAATGCCTGCCAGATTGTCGTTCTGAAGAGCAAGAAAGACTTTGTTTGCTTCGGACATTCTTTCCTTGCAGTCGGGGAAGTACTTGGCGATGTCTTCGCCGTATCTTTCAAGCATATGCATTGCGGTGGCATCCTGAGCCGAAACTTCCAAAAGGATGAAAGCCTTGTCTTTGTTGATGAGTTTTACCAAAAACCAGATATTGATGGCCACCAGAGCTGCGTTCATTACCGCGGTGGGATAGGAGCGGATCACCAGTGCGTATATGCAGAAGATCAGGGATCCCAGCGTGTTGATGATCCTGAGTTTGATGACCGAACTCATGAGGAGCGAAACCACAACCAAAAGTGAACCCAAATAGCCGATAAGTTCCCAGATCATTTCATGTGTCATATAAATACCGTCCTTAGTTTGATTTGAGTATAGTTTAACATGTTTTTTACTGCCTGACTACCCCAAACCTGATCTTGCGAAAGATTCGCGAAAGATTATGAGCAGATCGCCCTCACTTTTTTGACCTGATTTTGCTTTTCGCGTGTTCAGGTCAAACTAATTTCCGAAGATTTCCCGAAGTTTTTGGTCAATTATGGCATTTTCTTCATTTAAGTCAAAGGTGTGCCGGGAATGTTTTTGACTCTTTTCTTCTTTTTCTTTATTTGGACCAAAGTTGCTCAGTGGTTTCTTTGACTTGTTTACGAATTTTCTGCTTTTAGGTCAAAGTAACCTTTTTTTTCTTAGGAGCAGCTTTTATGGTCAAAAAAATATGGTAGAACCGCCTGCGGATATCGCTTAACCAACTTTACAAAAATCCCGCCATCACTTATAATGAAGAATACTGTCGGAGTGTTCCGACTTTAACACCTTAAAAAGGAGAAATTCTATGGAAATGGATTACAAATGGTTATCCGATACCACTGTATTTAATGTTAACAGAGTTGAGGCCCATTCGAGTCACAGGTTCAGCGGCTGTTTTAAGAAATTGAACGGCAGCTGGAAAATGCATCATGCAAAGAATCTTTCACTGGCACCGGCCGGATTCTGGAAGAAGGACTTTGACCTCTCGGGTTTTGACGATGTTACTGTTCCTTTGCCCATCCAAATGCAGGGCTACGGACTGCCTGCATATAACAACGTTATGTACCCCTGGGACGGTCATGAGAGCATTAAGAACGGTGAAGTGCCCAAGAAGTTCAATCCCACAGCCAGCTATGTCAAGGAATTCGTGACAGAGAAGGAAATGAAGGGTCAGCGTGTGTTCCTTAGCTTCGAAGGCGTAGAGAGCGGAATGGCTCTTTGGGTAAACGGTAAATTTATCGGCTACTCCGAGGATTCTTTTACCCCTCATGATTTCGAGATTACCAATGTTGTGAAATATAATGACGTGAACCGTCTCGCGGTTCAGGTTTATCGTTTTACGTCTTCAAGCTGGCTTGAGGATCAGGACTTTTTCAGATTCTCCGGCATATTCAGGGATGTTGTGCTTTATTCCGTTCCCAAAATGCATGTTTTCGATATCTTTGCAAAGGGCAGACTGGAAAAGGACAATGTTACGGGAACCCTTGATCTGGAACTTACTCTGGATGCAGCCGACAAGGAGAAAGCAAAGGCTGAGATCGTTCTGAAGAGCCTGGAAGAGGAAGTGCTGAGGGCTGAAATGCCTGTTGTCAAGGGAAAGAATCACAAGGTGTTCAAGGTGGGAGAGATCGCACCCTGGAGTGCCGAGGCGCCCAACCTCTACGAACTGCAGATCATCCTTAAGGATGAAAAGGGTGAAGTGGTTGAAACCTGCTCACAGAACATCGGTTTCAGACGTTTCGAACTCAAGAACGGACTCCTCATGCTCAACGGAAAGCGTATCATCTTTAACGGCGTAAACCGTCATGAGATGAGTTGCGAAACAGGACGTACGGTTTCCTATGAGGATACGGAAAACGACATAATCAACATGAAGAGACACAACATCAATGCCATCCGTACCTGCCACTATCCCGATCAGTCCTTTGTTTACGATCTTTGCGACAAGTACGGTCTCTATGTCATCGACGAGTGCAACCTTGAGACCCACGGAACATGGTCAGTTACGGGAAAGCCCGACGAGAACACGCTTCCCGGAAGCACGGAAGCATGGAGAGATGTATGCCTTGACAGGGCAAAGAGCCTTCAGGAAAGAGACAAGAACCATGCCTGCGTTCTTTTCTGGTCCTGCGGAAACGAATCCTGCGGAGGAAAGAACATCTGGCTCATGTCCCAGCTCTTCAAGAAGCGTGACGACACCAGACTGGTTCATTACGAAGGCATTAGCCATGACAGAACCTACAACGATACATCCGACGTTGAAAGCCAGATGTACACAAAGCCTTGGGACATTAAAAAGTTCCTGGAGGAGCATCCCGAGAAGCCTTTTATCTGCTGCGAATATATGCATGCAATGGGTAACTCACTGGGAGCAATGGACGAGTATACCGATATGACCCATGAGATCGACCGCTATCAGGGCGGCTTCATCTGGGACTA
>JAEEGL010811416.1_pt1 | contig 11128 bp, 4 predicted proteins | sample 9134231 | NCBI WGS metagenome assembly JAEEGL01 (sample SAMN16246548, study PRJNA631951) | gut metagenome | biome: gut microbiome; feature: rumen; material: fiber-attached | host: Bos | place: Iran: Karaj | collected 2018-10
ACAAAAGCGATGCCGGTACCTTGATATTGCCTGCACTAAATACCGCATCCATAAAATCATATTCAAAGTGCACTATTGTCTTTTGATGTGAATACGGAGGATTGCTATAATCATACCAAATATCCTCTGTTCGTTGAATAAAAATCATCCCCCATTTATCGTCCATGTTTTTGGCCACAACATAGTCTTTACCACCATACAAACCAAATCCAAAGGCCGACTTGAAATCAAACCCCTTGCAGATAGAAGCATAGAGAGCTCCATATCCCATCGAGTCCATGTATGGGGTTAGGACGGAATACATACCATCGTCGTTTTTGACAGTAATTAAATCGGCCGAAGCCATACAAAGACCGAAGTTGTGGTAAGATACCAGTTCTGCTTCTACTATATTAAACTTCGTGAAATCGAGGATTCCTTTGGGCGTGTCGACATAACACATTTCGCCCATGGTAAATGTCTGCATCCAAAGTATTCCGGTTTCGGGATCTTCAAAAAGATGTGCGTTGTGTTTCATATTATTAAATTGAGATTTTTTATGGGACGAGGAACAATTCCCTGTCGCTTGTAGCGATGGTTTATTCCCTATTATACTAAATCATTTCTTTAAAATACCCAAACTCCCCATCGACCAGCGCTCTGCGATCCAAACCCATATTGAAATACTCACATGACGTTTCAGAAACCATACAACACGAAAAACAAGCGGCCAAGTTTAATTGATCAACAGTGTGTTCCCAGCATAGTGGATCAGAACTGCAATCCACTGCACGTTCAACAGCTTTTTTAATGATTTTTTCAATGGTTTTTGGAAAACCTTGAGCAACCAATCCGCCCATACTCCCTTCTGATCCATCTGCGGTGTAAATCAACACTCCACACATTCTGTCTGAATAATAAAGGCGTTCTTGCAAACTTGCAGTAGGATAACCGCATGAAAACTCTAATTCTTTCATGATAATATGCGCAAATGTATGCAATAAATAGAATTTTGCAGCACCATACTGATCCATCTGTGTCTTTAAATTCTGCCCCAAACCGCGATGAACAATATTCTGATATCTATCCATAATATCATTCTGATCACAAAACTCATGAACCATATCCTCATTCAATGCAAAAAACAATCCTTCTCCAAAGTTTTGATTGGCGGGGAGAGCCAACACTTCATTCCTATTGCGATCAAATATTTTTTGATATACTGCTTCATTCCCGTTTTGTCCATCATCTGTATCTTCATTAGAAGCCCTTGTAAATTGTAATTGTGTAGTACTGACGGCTAAATTTGAGAATTGTTTAATCTTAGAAAAATATTGATTAACATTTTCACCCATTTGGCCTAAGTCAATATCGTTGAAACAAAGATATTTATCTTCCGGATCTCTATAAGAATCCGTTTCCATAAAAACTTTGTACTCATCATAACGATATTTTTCCGGGGTCATTTCATCTTGTGGTCCTTGTTCAAATGATTTTAATATTTCTTCAGAATCGTTAAGAGAGATAGTTACGTACATACCGAGTTTGATACATAACAATTTAATGGCATTATTTCCCAAGTTGCCTCCATACTGCTTATTCAACCTTTTAAAAATCTTTCTGGAATTCTTGTTTATTATATTTTCATCTATTTGAAGTTTAAAAGTGTTGATAAGTTCTTGTACTAATCCCTCATTAGATGCTATCTGATCCTCATCATCATTTTCATCATTGTATGACTCGACCTCATCTTCAACTATGTGAGGGAAAATAAACCATTCAAAGAAGTCTTTATCTTTAGCATTGCTTTCTTGCCATTTTTTATGTTTTTCAACTAGTTTATTCTTGATTTCTTTTAATTCTGAACTTAATTGACCTGATAATAAGGCATCAGGTATATATATACTATTAAAACTCTCCGCATAATAAACGCTATTACTTGTAACTAACGCCCACCGCATAGTTTGGTCACAATTCTCTCTTGCGTCTCTGTCATTAGGATCGGCTGGGTTGCCAATCCATGGTTTCTCACCAGGGCAATCCGGTCTAATATTCATTATACCTTCTAGAGACACCCTTCCTCCGCATTCGGTACAATGCAGCGTTCCATAACTGTCAGGATTGCTTCTGTTGGGAATCCATTGTAACTTATGAGGTTGTCCATTATTACAAGTATTTGCGTCCTCTTGAAATAACCCCTTATAATCATCGCCTGACAATTGACGACCATTGGCCAACTTAAATGCAAAGTATTTGTCCCATGGAATATCTGAAATATGTCCGTTGGGGCATATCAATACCATAGGAACCTGTTCAAGTGGGATCACCTCTGGATAATAAGTATCAGCACCATTTTTCGTGACTTTATTTGCCATAATGGTTTGTCCATTGTTTGTCTTTTTACATTCAACAGGCTGAACAAATGGATAGGAATCTTTGATGGTGTGTTGCAACGAAATTTGTTGTCGTTTGAAAGATTGTATATCTGTATCCCATTTTTCTTTCCACTGCTCAACAGGTTTTAATTCATTTTTAGACCTAAACCATCTCGGAAATACAATCGCTGGAATTGTAAGAGTGTCACCATGGTCGGTCAAGAATCTTGAAATATATCTCAAATTACCATTCGTGTCTGTTTCTCTTTCATCTCTCTGTCTGGGATGAGTTTTGGACCATTTTGTAAAAAGTGGATGTGATTTATAGTCACAATAATTGTAATCGCTCAGAATAAGATGTGGGACTGCAATAAGCGCCTCTAAATTGGGTAATTGCTGAATCGACTTCAAGTATTCAACGAACCTTTGATCGGTCACCAAAATGCATTTTGAATCTTCAGCTATTCGTTCAATTGTATCTTCTGGGTGGGCTCCTCTTTGTTCTATATATGATTTTATCATTTGCCATTTGTCTATACTAAGCGGCATAATAAAGCCACCCCATGTTGTTGGGACAATAGCCCCCACACCGGCTGTCGAGGAAAGCACTTTATACTTTCCTATTCCTTGATTATATTGATTATTATTTTTTATTATCATGATTAATATAAGTTTTGAATTTTTAATACTGCTTCCGGTTCAACAATCCGCAAAGAATTTGGGACCGTCCAATATGAATCATTTCGAGTATCATCATATTCTTCTGTCTCGGTAAAAAGGTTATGATCATGGTCCTGATGAGGATTGTCATTATAATACCATAGGTCTTGTTGTTGGTTTGCCAAATCCTCCCATTGCTGTATTGCTTCCTCGATAAAACATTCTATTACTTGATTCATATCATCATCCAAAAGATTCCTCAACATAGTTTCAAGTTCGGGATCATTATTCGTTATGCCTTGTGTCCTATTTTTTCTATCAAGGAAATATTTTTTCAAGTCATCTTTTACTTGCTGTGCATATTGAACTATATTAACTGCATCCGTTCTGTTGTTCTGCAAATTTGGCAATCTGTGTCTAACAATAGTTGCAAGATACAGAGGCAGGTACTTTTCTATTGCCTTATCTGAGAAAGGAGTGATGGAAATTGGATCAACATAGTAATACATCTTTTCATGGAATTCAATGAATCTCTCATAATGAGAAACATCGCGTACTCTATACGGATTATGGGAGGTAAGAACCAATCCTATGTGTTTTCTTGCCACACGGGAACTTGCCTGTATATATTCGGCAATATTCCTTGGCATAGAATTCATTATTATGGTATTGAAACGGTCCACATCGATACCAACAGATATCATGTTCGTCGCCAGAATATAATCAGGTGGAGTTAATCCAGACACCATGATACCGTTATTATCAAGATGAGGCAACCGATGATTCACATCAAATTTTCGTTGAACCTTGCTAAGAGTCGAAACAACTTGCGGTCCGGACAGTCTTCCTGTTAATTCTTCACTTGATAATGTGTTTTCATCTGCATAAAAGCAATCCAGCAATCCGCAATGTCCCATTACACGAGAGTATAATCGCTGCAAATACTTTGTAAACTCGTACGGATATTGTGCATCTGTTTTCCCGACCTCCTTCAAACTATTGAAATATGAGATGATTGAATAATAATTATCGGCTGCGCTGTTATACGGGTCATCATTAGCACCTTCTCGCCAATGTTCTTTCTCAAATTTTGCCCTATGCACAAATAGTATTGCGGCTAAACGAAGTTGCATTAGCATTTGTGTCCTTCCTGTAGGCATAACACCTTTGTAACGGCGTTTTGAAATCCATTCTTCTGCATCATTATCAATGCGTTGTCTTTTATAAAAAGCAAAGAACGAGTCATCATAATCAACACCACTTTTGGGAAATATATTAATTCCCCTATCATACAGAGCACGGATTTGAAGTTCGGTGTTTCTTGTTGTTGCTGTAGAAGAAATAATCTTGGGGCGAACTTCTATTTCTTGATTCTCTAAATTTGTTATTGTTCTTGTACACAATTGGTCAATAGCAGCCTCAAAAAGACTTACAGCTGACCCAAGAGGTCCCAACAGCAAGTGTAATTCATCTTGAATAATCAGATCAGGTGTTAGATAATCTATACCTTCTCCGACACCAAACAAACGTCTTGAGTCATTCCTGATGCCATCTTTACTTGTAGACACCTTGCGGGCTAATTGTGCAAATTTATCCACGGTGCCAAACAACAGTGTCGGAGGATCCGCATAAATTTGGTCATCGCATAGTTGAACAGGCAATCTTTGATTATTAAACGTACATCCATTTCTTGAACAATTAAACTGTTTTGGAAAACCTGTTTTGTATCTTGTTCCTCCACATCTAGATGACCACACTAAATCTTCCCCACACCAAGGGCATTTACCCAATGGTATTTTGGTGCTAACATGATTTGGTTGATTTCTTTGATTCCATTTATCAGCCTCACTACATAAACTGACTTCATTATTAGATCTTCTTGTCGAGTCTGCTGTTCCATATTTATTTGGCAATGAGTCTTTCCCAACAAAAAGACCAATAGAGACAGCTTCTTCGCCAATATTATAATATGGGTAATTTGCATCGTTTCCCCATATTCTGATTTGATCAAGGGCAAGAATCAGTTTCAATGCTCTTTCAAACTGCTGTGTGGCCAACAAACGCAATGTATAGCGCATAATAGCAGTTGTTCCTCCAGCCTCATTTCCATATCTCCTCCTACGGTTTATTATTGTCAAAGCAATAATTCCTAAATACGCCTCTGTCTTACCGCCTCCCGTTGGGAACCAGACCAAATCTACAAATTTATTTCGTTTATCCCATCTCGGATCATCTTCTCTCTGAATAATCCCATCCAGATTCAAAAGAATGAAAGCCAACTGGAATGGACGCCACTTATAATTGGTTCCTTTATTTGAATAAAAGTCAGGTGTGATCGGAAGTTGTATCTGTCCATAGTTATCTTTATTATGCCACATCTACATCAACATAGCAGAATTCATCAATCGGAAAATGTGCAAATTCTCTTCATCATTTAGAATAAGCCTAATATTGTCCCTCATTCTGTCGCAATCTATTTGACATTGTTCCTTGGTATAGTGAGCAAACCTATCGTACAGAGCATTTCCTTGATTCTGGTTCGGCAACAGATTAATCCACTCCTGATACTTGCCAACAAACATTTCCAAGTCCTGTCTTATATCAGCATCATTAACAACAGAAAAAGTGGATAAACGATGTAAACTCAGACAATCATCATTATCCAGAAATGGAGGTGGAACAATGCGGGTTTCACCGTTTTCGACTTCTTGCACCCAATCAGTTCTCTTATTTCGCGGTGTAAACTCAACATCCGGGACATCGCATGTGGGTAAGAACTCCGACCATACTCTATTATGGTTCCTTTTATCCCAATTTACAGAACAGAGATGCCCAACTCCATAATCGCAAACCTCTCTATACAAAAATTTCAAACGGTCTTCCTCTTTGTTTACATCTTGATATGTCTGCTCTCTTCTGTATGGTTCAAGGAACTCACTTTCAAGTTCTATTTTCATACCAAAAAAACAAGACTTATTCAATTCTTCGTTGACAATAGTATAATGATCTTTTTGCGTTTCTCTAAAAGGTGTAGTTGAATTCTTCAACATCACCTTGAAATACTTGTTCTGGTTTTCAGGATTCCGATTGTCTTTGGTAATCTGTAACAAAACGGACAAAGACATTTCAATTTCATGAACTTTATTGGTGATTATTCTGCCGTAATTGTCAATGACTAGTTTTAGACTTTTACAATCACTTTCGGATGAAATATAGGATCGCCTACCTTCTTCAAATGGGACTTGCGTCAAATCCACTGTCCAATCCACTGGTTTCGATTCCCAAAAGCCATAATTATTACCATGAATTAAATCTATCAAATCCTGCATGTCTTGAATGGACTGCTCATATTGGCCAATCCTATCAATCAATTGTTTTATTTCTAAGGCACATTGCGTATCAGTGTTTCTATTCTTGAGTTTGTCAAACAGTTTTCTCCGACAAACATGCAACCAGAGGTGCTCTTCTTTGACATTTTCAAAGAGGTTCTCACCCCAATTTTGGGCATGAACGACATCACGAATCGCTCCCGACCATGTTCTATTTAATTCATTTACATGTGCCGAAATAGCAGATGCCTCTTCACGAGTATCAAATTTAGCATAGAGTCTTCCTTCATTCAGATCGAAAGATTCACGAATTATTTCGTCTAAATCAAGATGATTTCTCAAAATATCACATCGGTTATCTGGAATCAATATGGAAACATTCCTTCTGTCGTCATGCTCAATCTTTCTATAATACCTTCCAGTAATACGAATCCTCACATCCCGATGCAAGTCAACATTATTGTTCAGGCAGCAAGATATTGCTATAACATGGGGGAAACGGCGTTCTATTGAGAAATCATCATCATGGTCGGAATTACCGCTGTTTTGGTCTCTTTCGTCAATAGTTTGTTCCTCCACCACATCCAAAACAGTGGCATTTTCTTCCTGAATATCATCATCTTGCTGTTGTCCATCGCCAACGCCCTCCACTGCTTTTTGAGGGAAAAGAATGGCTGTGCTATAAACATTGCCTGGTGTCGTGTTTAAGACTTCTTCATTGGGGGAAAGACCGTCTTTCCCAAGTCTCCCAGCACAGCCGCCAGGACCAATCATCTGTTCTTTGATGAATTGCTCTAATTCATCTCTTTTTTCATCGATTAGGCTCATATTGTGTATGATTTTATTTGTTTTAGATTTATATGTTCTAACGCAATCGATTTAAGTGCATCTATATCTTCTTTGGTATCAATGGCGAGATATTCAGCATATTGAGAATCCTCCAGTAATTCCACGGCTAATTCATCTGTGATATCATCGAACAATATTCTACTCAAGAAGCCTTCGGTTATTCTATTTCTAGTTCTTGTCTTATCTCGTGTCAACAATTGTTTCTTTCGATATAATCGAAGCATGACTCTATTTAATCCCAAAAAAGAAATAATTATTTTCTCCCTATCCCTCTTCATCCCAGGAATAATCGGCTCTGCAACTGACGTATCACACCAATTCCTCAGTACTCTCTCAAGTTGCACCTGTACACCAATTTGATTATAAAGATTTTGAATGCGCTCATCTTCTAAATTATTGCGGAGCAACGGCCAAAGTGCATCATGCTGGTTAGGCAGAATCAATCCCTTCCCCAAACAATATTCTCGAATCTTTCTATCTAGGAGAAACTTCCAAATAGGAACTTCACGATTGTGATCAGCGGGTATTAATCCATTGGAGACATAGTCATTCCGCAATTTATTTTCTAAATCTGTCGCCGTCTGCCTTTCGTCGTTGAAAAAGACGTTCATGGTTTCATCTGCTAAATCACAGATAGGTTGAATGGCCCTTATTTGGCTTAACTGGTCATGTTCTATCAAATCACGGATTCTTTCAATGAATTGGTCGCCTTTATTATTCTCACAAATCAAGACCTCATTTTCTGGCAAATGCACACTCGTTCCATCTGCATACTCGAACCTGATAGTTGAAATTGTATTGGCTTGAGGCTGTTCGCAAGCATCGTCATCCAAATCACTACTATAATGAGACACGTATTGAACATTCGGATTCTGAGGCATCTCTAGTTCACCGCCAAGCCTCTCTCGCCTGAAAGCTGACTTTGTAGCAGCATACAAGTGCAAATCGTAATCATATTTATATTTGCGATAATCAATAATGGCTATTTCGTTTATTACGTCAAGAACAGTTTGGTCTTTTTTGAGTGAATATTCGTCGAACGAATTTGGATTTTTGTATGAATAATATTGTGAAGAAATATTGTGTGGACAAAAACGCAATATTACAATTCGTTTTTCTCTAATAGAGCGCTCCTTCAAGTTTTTATATTGGTAGAACTTTAACTTAATGCCCCTACTGGCAAAATTTTTTCTTAAAGCCGTTTTTATTGAATCTGGAGCATCACATACAACAAATGCGACCTTTTCTTCCAGCCCGACAAAAGATATAATCTTATTGACAATATCTTGTTGGCGATTATTCTGTAATACTAAATTTAAGACGGCTTCCCACATTGAATCTTCAAATATGATTGGCTTTTCATTTCTAAGAAATTCAACATAAGCGTCCTTTGCCTCATCACACAAGCACAATGAAAGAATATTTCTGTCTTTAATTGAAAACCTACATTCATCATCTCCTCTATAAAACTCAAAAATGAATTCCTTGTCTTCTTCTATTACTTCCGGGAAAGGAATTACAGTATGTGGATTTTGAGGTTCTTCATTAAATAAATAATGAGCTTCTTCGGGTGTTAGCGTGATGTAATCTGGGTATATATTCTCCTTGGATCGAGACAGCAGAAGCCTATTAGTGAATTTTTTACACAACTTCTCCCCGTCGTTCAACACATTATGCAAACAATAAAGAGTATAATCGAATTCAAAAATGAAACAATTTTTTAAGCCATTCCAATTAATTGCGTTGGACTCATAAGTGTCACATATACCATTGTTGCTATAAAACAAAAAAATATTTTCAATATTTTCATAATCCGGAAAATTTTCTTCAACATCAATAGCATCTGAACAAGTAATAGATGTTTTGGGGGTCTCCCCCATAAAGCGCATAAGTTCTTGCTTATTAATTATTTGATTATAAGCACTGTTGCCACACACTACTAGATTTCGAGCATCTTCTTTGTTATCCTTATTGGCAGAGCGAACAATAGGTCTTGCTTTATGTCTCCACCATCTGCAGATTCTTGTTAACTCCGCTTGAGAATACCCTCTTTGTGTGTTATCTATGTGATTATAGTCACTATACAATTGATTCCTTCTATCAGAATCAAAACTTGATTCCATTTTATACAATACGTATTCTATACATACTTTTTCGGCCCAATCTTTGGCACATGGAATATAAATTATAGGATAACGCATGGCATCGTGACTGCCTAATTGTAGATAATAGTCAATAATATTATCAACATACGACAATAAATGTATTGCTTCAGTTTGTTTAACATTTCTTGGAAGTTGTAATGCATTAAGAATAGCATTAAAGTGTTCCGTTGTGTTGTTGCATGCAGTTTTAAACTCTTCTTTCATATTTATTCCATTATTAAGATTGTCAAATCAATAATAGCTCGAGTCATTCCGATGTACAACTCATAGCTATCAATATAGGTCCGGCTATTCAACACAAGAATGACATGTTTACTTTCCAATCCTTTATATTTAAGGATAGAGGTAAACGGCATCCCTTTTAAATTGTCATTTACATTGGACTCAGTCAATTCTGTAACTCCTATTGAAGTCGCAATACGGTCAAATAAAGATTCGCCAAGATCGGATTTTTGTGTGCTTGAGTGTGCAAGAATTACACAATCTTTGATATTGTTTTCATATTTTCCTCGAAGTTCATTTATTCGTTTCAATAGACTTTTCGCTCCACGATATTTTTCTATTGTCAATGAATCGGAATAATCCGTAAGTATTTCATCAATACACAATTTTACGTCATTCTTTTCCTTGACGATACGGGCACATTCAAGAAGTTTTTTATTTGTTGGGACACGCTTGTTTTCGTCTAAAATAAAGTGGGCACTGTGTTTTGACACTAGATTTGCGAAACCATCTATCTGACGGTTTTGGTTGTTGTATCCTTGTTCAGTATCATAGAACATCATATAACTACCGCTCTCCAGTCCGTTTCCAAAAAAGGAGAAATTCTGCAATAAGTTCACGGCGCCTTTGTCGAGAATGTCTTGAGCTTCATCGATGATGATGTAGTTGTATGGTTGGAAACTGTCAGATTCTCGGTAGTGCTTAAGCAGGAGATTGATTTTGTCAATGTTCCCATCAGTGATATCCTGAAACGAAAGATTTTGCTCTCCAATTTTTCTCTGTAAACTCATTAATAAAGATGCAAATTGAACCACTTCGCAATGATTCAGTCCTTCTTTATGTAATTCATTTTGGATTTTAGATTCCAGTAACTTGTTCCAACATACATATAATCCTCGTAAATCAGAGTGCTTCTTTATAAATGCTTTTGCTAGCGTGGTTTTGCCCGTACCCGGGCCGCCTTCAATAACCAACCGTTGGTTTTTTTTAAGGCTATCAAATATTCTTAGGTTGTCTACTTGTAACCACTCAATAATGGATTCTAGACTGGCATTAGAATAAGTCCCATTTCTATCATCAGAAAAATTATACATCAAGTTCTTTAGGACATCAAGCATCCCTTCTTTGTCCAAATCCGGTCTGAATATGTTCTTTTTTGACTTGTCTCTTTCTAGTACTTTTAAACAAAAATCCGCAAACGATAATTCACTATTCTCTTGTTGGATAAAAGACCACAACTTCCAACCTTGATCCATCTTATCAATGTCGTTTGTTTTGCTCATTCGAGTGTGAGGAAAGGCACACACTGTTGTGATAAAAACTTTTCTTGTGTCTATAACCCTGTTATTTATTAAAGCGTTCTTGTATTTGTCAGCTTGAACGAAAGGAGTCAACTTCAAATCCTCAGTATTACCATCTTTTTCAAGGTAATATATGCCATTTCTAATTCCAACTTTACCACCTTTAACTTCTACAATAACAATTCCCTTTTCACACACCAACATAAAATCTATTTGTATCTCGGATTGATCATCTACTGGTATTGGTA